>Ga0209430_1002598_pt1 | contig 11384 bp, 9 predicted proteins | sample BarGraIncub1133A_FD_184504 | JGI IMG/M metagenome (GOLD analysis project Ga0209430, IMG submission 184504) | Arctic peat soil microbial communities from Barrow, Alaska - Barrow Graham LP Incubations 11-33A (SPAdes) (version 2) | ecosystem: Environmental > Terrestrial > Soil > Wetlands > Peat... | reverse complement strand
TATCTCATTCAATATTCTTTGTGATTCATGCTTATCACCGAGTGCAATTTTTGAGAGCAAAACCCTTTCTTTTTCAAAAGGATAGCTTGAATAATCATTGTTCTTAGCATCAAGTGACTTCATATAGTGTATCCATTGTGATACGTCTGACTGAAGCTCATCCGATTGATTTTTTTGTTCATGCTTTGAACTTTTATATTCAGAAGAATTCGATGCAACAATTGAAAGCAACTCTGATAGGTTGCTTACTCTTTCAGGCTCTATTATAGGAACATTATTTATACACTCATTTAACTCACAGACCTGCTCGTCACTCAAACCATTTTCTTTAATAATATCCTTTAACATAAACTCGTCGGGATTTACCATTAAAACTGGTCCACCAATAAAAGCACCTAATAATGTATCATTAATAATAATCGGTGATGCCCAGTGTACAAATCCCATAGGACAGAAGAAAACATATTTTCCTCCAAACCTTTCCGCTTGATAACTCCCATAAAGATGGACACTAGAACATTTGGAAGTTTTATTTGTGGCATCTTGTATTTTCTGGCATATGCCACAAAGCTTTGCATTTTTACTATGATTGTATATGCAAACGCCTTTAGAATCAATAATAAAACTTTCTATTCCGGTAGACTGACTATATGCTTTTATGCTTTTTATAGCTTTTTCCAGATTGAAAGTATTCTCAATTGTATCTTTAAATAGCTCCCTCATGGTAAAGTCCTTCTCCCTCGTATATCGAATTATAATATTATCTATAAAACATTATACGCCAAAAATAAAATTAGTAAACATAACTTTTTAGTTGCAAAAAGGAACTCTAAAGAAAACTTGGCTTCCGCCAAGCCTTACGGCGCCGACGGAAGCCTCAGTTGCACTTATACTTTCGTTAAGTACAAAATAATTCCTCAGAGTTCCACTTCTTTTAAGGACATTTTTTCTAACTATTAGTTTGATGTGCAAGCTGCAACTGCTGCATCAGCTGCTGAAGCTGCATCAGGAGTGTAAATATCAGCTGCTATTTTCTCACAATAACTCTGTGTTACAGGTGCTCCGCCAATCATAATAGTAACTTTGTCACGAATTCCAGCTTTTGTAGCTGCTTTTATTACATTTTCAATTTCGCCCATTGTAGTGGTTAAAAGAGCGGAACAGCATATTATCTGCGCATTTTCTTGAATTGCTATCTCTATAAATTTCTCAGCTGGAACATCTACGCCAATATCTATGACTTCTAAGCCTTTTCCTTCCATCATCATTCTTACTAGGTTCTTACCAATATCATGCAAGTCGCCTGAAACTGTTCCTAGAACTACCTTGCCTGCAGCTTTAACTCCACTTGAAGCAAGCAAAGGCTTTAATATTTCTGTGCCAGCATTCATTGCTCTAGCAGCTATAAGTACATCAGGTACATAAACTTCATCCTTCTTAAATTTCTCACCAATTATACCCATACCAGCTAATAGACCTTTTTTTAGTATGTCTTCAGCACTAAATCCCTCAGCTATTGCTTGATTAACTAATTCTTTTACAATCTTTGCTTTACCAATTTGAAGATTTTCAGAAATTTCATTTAATATACTCATTGTACAATCCTCCATCTATATATTATGACTTTTATGAATAAGCAAATAGTTTCAGCTTATTTTAATACACTCATTTTATTATATAAGTACTTGTCTGTATTGCAAATATTATATCTTTTTTGTACTTTCTAATGTTTATTACGAACAAATCATTAAATTTTATAAATAAACATTAAAATCATTTGCGAAATACCTCTATTTTAAATAAACATTATAATTTTTTCATGTGATAAATACTTACTAATAATCACAAAATAGTTATACAAATTGATCATTGTATTCTTTAGAATTAAGACAATGAATTCAAGTATGGAGGTTATTATATGAAATTGAATATGAAGAATTGGCTCAAAGAAATGCTTGAGGCTGACGTAAAAAAAGCTATGCCTGTGTTATCGTTCCCATCAATTAGTCTCATGGGTATAAGTGTAGTTGATCTTATATCAAACAGTGAAAAGCAGTCAATGGGAATGAAACTTATTGCAGAAAAATGTGATACAGCTGCATCCTTAAGCATGATGGATTTATCAATTGAGGCCGAGGCATTTGGCGCACAAATTAGAGCTTTAGGAGATGAGGTTCCAACAGTAATAGGTCAGTTTATTAAAAATGAAGATGATGCAAAGGAACTTAAAGTTCCACAAGTTGGAGCAGGTCGTACCGGTGTGTACATTGAGGCAATTGGAAAAGCTTCAAAGCTAATAACTGATCGTCCAGTCTTTGCAGGTGTAATTGGTCCTTTCTCTCTAGCAGGCAGACTTATGGACATGACTGAGATCATGATTAATTGTCAAGTCGAGCCTGATATGGTTCATGAAACACTGAAAAAAACTACTCAGTTTATTATTGAATATATTAAGGCATATAAAGCGGTTGGAGCAAATGGAGTTGTTCTTGCTGAGCCGGCTGCAGGACTTCTCTCACCAAAACTTATTGCTGAGTTTTCCTCAAAATATGTAAAGGAAATTGTTGAAGCAGTTCAAGATGATAACTTTATACTTATTTATCACAATTGTGGTAACACAATTCCGCTGATTGATTCTATCTCGTCAGTTGGAGCAGCTGCATACCATTTTGGAAATGCAATTAAAATGTCCAGAATGCTCGAGCTTATTCCGTCAGATACTATTGCACTAGGTAATGTAGATCCTTCAAGCCAGTTTAGGAATGGTACCCCCGAATCTGTTCGAGAGGCTACCTTGAAGATTATGAAGGAATGCTGCCAACATAAAAATTTCATTATTTCTTCAGGCTGTGATATTCCTCCTCTTTCAAGTTGGGAGAACATTAGCGCGTTTTTTGATGCTGTTAATGAATTCTATAAGTCTTGATAATTACCATGCTATGCAAGATGAAATCCCCAAATCCTTTAACAAGATTTAGGGATTATTCATGCATCAATTAGATTGGAATCATCTATTTCTTTATTCCTAAAATAATCAAGTCCCTGCAAATACTTTTCACTTTTTACCATTATTCAAAATCAACCGTCTGATGCAATTCAGAAGATTTAAATGCAGCTTCAATAACCTTCATAACCCTCATAACTTGAGTGTTTTTAACAATTATTTCTTCCTTGCCTTCAATTGTATTTAAAACATTCATATAAAAATCCTTTACATCCGAGTCCAATCTAAAAATCGGCTTAATTTCTACCGTATCCTCGCCTCTTGGAGCCATTGTCTTCGTAAGTCCTGCACCGGCTTCAATAGGCTTGGCATCTTTATCATCATATTTAGTCAGTGTAGCGATATTTCCACCCATATCCCAATCATCAATAGCAGCAGTACCATTGCTCCCAGCCATATACCATAAAGGAAGAGAAATATAATTGTTTGTCTGCACCTCTACAAAAGCAGTCTTTCCACTTTTGAAATCAAGCATCAGCTGAAAACCGTCATCTACATCGTTACCAAGGATATAACTCATACGGCAATATATTTTTTCAATCTTATCATCAATCATAACCAAAACTCTGTCTATAAGGTGTACACCCCAATCCAGCATCATTCCACCACCATATTGTTTTTCGTGACGCCAATCACCCGGAATACCCCTTGATCCGATTACTCTTGACTCAACATTGTATATTTCACCTATAATTTTTTCATCCAGTATCTTTTTCATAACCAAATAATCTTCATCCCATCGTCTGTTTTGGTGTACAACAAATATACGTTTATTTCTGTCTGCAGCATCTATTATTTCTGCAAGTTCATCACTTGACAACGCAACTGGTTTCTCACAGATTACATGTTTACCTGCATCAAGGGCTTTTACAGCTATATTCTTGTGTAAATGATTTGGAGTGGCGATAAGTACTATATCTACTGTGTCATCCTTTAGTATATCCTCAAAACTATGATAGGACTTTAGTCCATTCTCTCTGGCCTCAGCTTGTTTACCCTCTGAAATGTCAAATATACCCGAAATACTAATATTCGGCACATCTTTTAAAAGCCTGGAATGTTGACTTCCCATACCACCATATCCAACTATCGCTAATTTATAGTTTTCTTTCATGTAATAAGCCTCCTCTAAAAATAAATGACAATGATCAATAATCTATCCTAATAGTATTATCATAAAACCATTAGGAAATCAAGTAAGTTAATTATTTAAGTTCTCCTGTTTTTTTACATAAGCTAAGGTTTTTCCGGGTTATACTTCCTGTCGGGCAAACCTTTGTACATTCACCACAATTCATACAAAGTTCTGGTATAATCTCCGCAAGGGATCCACTAAGCTTAATTGCATTTACTGTACACACTTTGGTACACTTTCCACATCCGATACAGCCGACACTGCAGTTTATTCTAACTATATTGCCCTTATCAAGGCTCTTGCAACTTACTGAGTATTCGTTGCAAACAGGTACCATTTCAATAATTTTCTTTGGGCAAGCTTTTATACATTTACCACAAGATGTGCATTTTTCCTGTATGACCTTTGCTACGCCATTCTCCACTACAATTGCACCAAACCCGCATACTGTTACACAGTTTCCCATCCCTAAACAACCGTAGCTACAGGCAGAGGGTCCTCCGTAGAGGTTTGCTGCTGCTGTACAATCAGAAATACCCGAATACCTAAATTTATTTGCACAGCTACTATCAGTACCATTGCACATGACTCTGGCAGTTTTCTCCTCCATTGTCCCTGCATCAGCACCAATAATCTGAGCTATTAGAGCTGCAACCTGCTTTCCTCCTATAGGACAGCCACTTACAGAACATTTTCCCGCAACTATACCTTCTGAAAATCCATCACACCCTGTTTGCCCACACGCACCGCAGTTTGCTCCAGGTAAAACCTCTCGTATTTTTGCTACTCTTTCATCCACCTTGACTTCAAACTTTTTTGAAGCAAAGGCAAGACCCAATCCAAATATAATACCCAGTCCCCCTATAATAGAAACTGGAATGATTAAATCCATTTTAACACCCCCTTATTAATTTGAAAACAAGCCTTGAAATCCGAAAAACGCCACTGAAACCAAAGCTGCTGCAATAAGTGTGATAGGAAGTCCTTTAAGAGATTCTGGCACATCGCTATGTTCGATTCTCTCCCTCACCCCTGCAAAAAGGATTAAAGCCAGCGTAAATCCCAATCCTGCACCAAAACTGTATGAAACAGCTTTTAGAAAGCTATATTCCCTTTGAATATTAATAAGAGCAACACCAAGAACTGCACAGTTTGTTGTTATCAAAGGAAGATATATACCAAGTGACCTGTAGAGTGGAGGTGTAACCTTCTTAAGAACAATTTCCACAAATTGTACCAGAGCAGCAATAACTAGGATAAAGGCTATTGTCTGGAGATAATCCAATCCATATCGTACAAGAAGGAACTCATTTAAAATCCAAGTTACTGCAGAAGCAATAGTCATTACAAAAACAACTGCTACACTCATTCCGATTGCTGTATCAAGCTTCTTTGAAACTCCAAGGAATGGGCATATACCAAGAAACTTTACCAAGACAAAATTTTCAACTAGTATAGCACCCATAATCAGTATTATAAAATCTTTCATTACACTCCCGCCTCCTTATGCCCCTCACAGGATTCGCATTGCAGCTCACATGTATGGCATCCAGTTTTCGTCACTTTGACAGAGGTAAACTTATTTAAAATTGCCATAATAATACCAAAAGCTAAAAAGCCTCCAGGCGGAAGTATCATTATAATCGCAGGATCGAACAATTCTGCTGTAATTGTTATTCCAAACAAAGTACCATTACCCAGAAGTTCTCTTAATGAACCTATTGCCACAAGGGCCAGTGTAAACCCGATACCCATACCTATTGCGTCCATAATGGATAGCTTCACATCATTTTTACTCGCAAACATTTCCGCCCTTGCAAGTATAATACAATTAACAACAATTAATGGGATATAGATACCCAGTGCTTTATCAAGCGAAGGTAAATATGCCTTTAATAACAGTTGAACTATTGTTACAAACCCAGCAATAATAGTAACAAATGCCGGAATTCTTACTTTGTCTGGTATCACCTTGCGGGTCATGGAAATTGCCGTATTAGAACCCAGGAGAACTACCGCTGTGGCCAGTCCCATCCCTATTCCATTAATAGCGGATGTTGTTACTGCCAGTGTTGGGCAGGTTCCCAGAACAAGCCTTAAAGTGGGATTCTCTCTTAAAATACCATTAGTTAGTGTTTTCATGGTACTTTTCATCTTAATACTCTTTTCTGACATATTACAATCCCTCCATTTTAGCAAGCTTTGCCGAAATATCAATTGCAGCCTGAACAGCTTTAACCACCGCTTTTGATGTTATTGTGGCACCACTAATGGCTTCAACTTCTTCTGGTTTTGACTTCTTCCCCTTTATGACAGTTAAAGGTCCTTCAGGTTTTATATTTGTTAGCTGGGATTTAAAAGGAGCTTCTTTAGCTTTTGATCCAAGTCCCGGTGTCTCACTGTTCTGACCGATTATTATACCAGAGGACTCTCCTTTAGAATTAATTCCTACTGTAATATTAATTATTCCGCCATAGCCCTTGGACTCAAGGGAAAATACATAACCTTGAACTTTACGGTCCTTAATACCCTTATAAGCTTCTTTTACAAGAGTAAAATCAGGGTTTTGCTGGATTAATTCTTCAATATTATTAATCTTTTCAAAGGAGTCTGCCATTGTCAGCACTTCTTTCCTTGCTGCAAGTGCATCTTGGGTAGCACGTTCCTCTATCTTGCTCTTTGTCACCGAATAAGTAAAAGCAAGGCATAATGAGACAATGATGCAAACAAAAAATAATGTAGCAGCTGGTTTAATAATATCACGCACTTGCTTTTTCACCTCCAAAGCTTTTGGGTACACAGTATCTGTTAATAAGCGGTGTAACTATATTCATAAGCAGTATTGCAAACGATACCCCTTCAGGGTAGTTTGTATACAAGCGTATAACTCCTGTTAATATCCCACAACCCAAACCCATTATTATTTTGCCTTTGAAGGTTATAGGTGAAGTCGAATAGTCTGTAGCCATAAAAAACGCTCCCAGTATCAGTCCACCTGAAAGAACATGATATACAAAGTCACCTGTAAAGAAAGAATTACCACTAAACACCCAGGTAAATAGAGCTAGAGACCCTATGAATGCTAAAGGAATTTCAGGAGTAATAACCTTCCTGTATAAAAGGTAACCTGCTCCTATAAGCAGTGCAATTACTGAAGTTTCTCCAATACAGCCTGCTATATTTCCTGTAAAAAGATTCATATAGCCTGGCAAACCGCCTTCTACAACTTCCTTGCCCTTCTTTATTAACTCAAGAGGTGTAGCCGAAGAAATGGCATCACTTCCCGGAGCAACCCATTTGGTCATTTGTACAGGCCATGATACTAGAAGTATAACTCTTGCGGTAAGAGCTGGATTCATAAAATTCTGCCCTAAACCACCAAAAAGTTGCTTCACTATTATTATGGCTACTGCGCCTCCAACAGCTGCAATCCAAAATGGTAAAGTTACAGAAAAATTCAAGGCAAGCAGAATTCCTGTAACAACAGCACTCAAATCAGAGAGTGAAGACGCCCTCTTCATTGCCTTACGGGCCAGGTATTCAGATAACATGCAAGCTCCAACTGTAACCAAAACAAGCAGAAACGCTCTTGTCCTAAAGAAAAACACCCCAGCTATAACAGCAGGTGTAAGAGCAATAATAACATCAAGCATTATATTTCTTGTAGTATCCGCACTCCTTAAATGAGGAGAAGAAGACACTAATAATTGATCCCCCACAAATTGTCCCCCCTTACTTATTCGATGCCGCCTGCCTAACCATGTTTTTCCCCAGCCTCAGAGACTGAACGAGCTGCCTTTTAGCAGGGCATACATAAGAACAGCTTCCACACTCTATACAGTCCATAACGTGGTAATTGTTAAGAACCTCAATATCACTATATATTACCCCCTGATTTATGCTTAACGGCAACAGGTTCATCGGGCATGCCCTAACACATTTACCACATCGAATACAAACACTTTCGGAAGGCAGTACTGCTTCACTTTCATTAAAGGCAAGTAATGCATTGGTGTGCTTTAATACCGAAGTTTGCAAAGAATACTGAGCTATTCCCATCATTGGTCCGCCCATTAGAACTTTTCCGGGCTCCGATTTGAAACCACCACAGAAATTGAATACATCTATAAGTGGCGTGCCGATTAGAACTTCGACATTGGAGGGATTCTTTACTGCTGAACCGTCCACAGTAACTTTCTTTTTAATAAGCGGCATACCTGTTTTAATGTGTTCTGCTATAAACGATACGCTGTTTACATTCATTACAATAACTCCAACATCGGATGGCAGCCTTCCAGGAGGCACCTTTCTGCCAGTCACAGAATAAATCAGCATCTTTTCTGCGCCTTGGGGATAACGTGATTTAAGCTTGATTACATTAATATTATTATGGTTATTCGCCATATCACTCAGCACTTTAATTGCCTCAGGCTTGTTATCCTCTATACCAATCCAAATATTCTTAAAGTGCATCAATTCCAAAAGAATTTCAATTCCGCACATAATGTTCCAGGAGTTTTCCATTATTTCTCTATAGTCTGAAGTTATATATGGCTCACACTCTGCTCCATTTATAATAAGTGTATCTATTATCTTCTCTGGAGGCGGTGAGAGCTTTACATGAGCAGGAAATCCTGCTCCCCCAAGTCCTACCAGCCCTGATTTCCTAATAACCTCCAAAAACTCGCTTTTGTTTGAATAAACTGGTGGTGTTACTTCTTCATGAATTTCCTGATTTCCATCACTTTGAATTTCAACTGTTGTAACATGATCACCACTAGCATAAAGTTTTGAAGATACATCTGTTACAGTACCCGACACGCTGGAATGTACTGGAGAGGATACATATGCGTCGGATTTGCCTAACACTTGACCGACTTTTACAATGTCACCCTTTTTGACTGTCGGTTCACACGGTACACCAATATGTTGAAGCATCGGTATAAATACCTTTTCTGGCACATCAAGCTTAACCGTTTCACATTTTGAAGTATTTTTTCTGTGAGGAATATTTGCTCCCCCATTAAATCTTTGCTTTGAAAATAACATACTCCCCCTCCAATCCTAATGTGTAGCGAAATTATAGTAGATATGAAATTAGATTTTTTTAATCCCCTTAGAAGGTGGTACTTGCTGATATATAATTTAGATAGTCTATTTTCAAGCGATAGTGCTCATTTGCATTTAAATTTTATAATCTTAATTGTGTTTCTTAGTTGTAAACTTTTGCTCTTGAGAATTAATAATTTAAACCTTTTCATAGGCTAATAGAATCATAATACAGTAATTAATGTAATAAAACAAGCAATCAATATTGTCAATTTTGTATATATTATAGATATAAGTCCTATAGTCAACAAGAACTAGTTTATGCGCATGTAAAAAGACACTCTATCGTTTCCGATAAAGTGTCTTTTTGTTTGGAGGCGCTACCCAGATTTGAACTGGGGATAGAGGTTTTGCAGACCCGAACTGTCAAGCCTTGTATTGCGACATTCTCATGGGCTCTAGGGTATATGTAGTTGTGTGGTATTAGATCAGTATTACAATAGAAACCACGACTACTAATTCAAACTTATGCTGTTTTTAGAGGAACGTCAAGAGGGTGCTTTTTAAAAAAAACTCAATAATTATCATATACATGAAAAGTTGACTTGACTATTATTGATATACCCTTACATAGTCAACATACAAATCTACTGAATCACCATATCGAGAAAGGTCTACTGGCCATCCACCGCCAAGCTCATTATTGATCATAAAATACATGCCTTGAGTCTTACAAATTTCAAGGGTCGGATGTGACCATACTAAGACATTATCAAGGTAGTATTCTGTATTTAAAGGACCGACTTTACAACCATAAGTATGGAATGCTTGTGAAACATTAGCACCACCACCAACCGGAGCTGTGTAAATTCTATTTCCCCCATGTTCAGTACCATAGCCCCATTCATGCCTTGTAGCCCAGTAACTTCCTGCATCAGAACCATAAGCTTCAATAATATCTACTTCGTTACATGTAGGATCACCGCCAACATGAGCGCCTTGTGTTAGTAACCAAAAACCAGGCAAGGTTCCTGTTGCAGTTGGTGCTAACATCCTGCATTCAAAGTAACCAAACAAAGGGGCTATCCCCGTTCCGTCATTTCTCTCTGAGGTAAGCATACCACTGGTATATTCACGTTTCCATCCCATAGGATCTGCTGCATTAACATTTTTAGAGGCACGAATCGTCATATATGAATCTTTCTGATAGAATGGATTATATTGTCCGCCATAGTCAGCACAAATTGCATCACCGTAGTCAGTATTATCCGGTTTTATAGAGTTATAAGTTGCTCCGGCACCACCACGCGAGATTGTAGGCATGCTGGTGAAGTCATCAGAGAAAACCAGGCTCATACCTGCAGTTTGCGCTGGTGCAGGTGCACTTGCAGTTCCTTCTTTCCAGCTTACTCCACCTTCATTGTAAAGTTGCAGGTAACAATTATCGCTATTGGTGAAATTGGGATCGCCTTCAACTGAATCCCAAGCACTTAATAAAATAGTTACAGGACCATGTGGATAATCATTAGCAGGGAAGGTAATTGTACCAAAACCATCTGCATCCGGTGTAACTCTCTGGAACTTAGAATTATATCCTAATGGATTTGTATTCAATGCATCTGGCTGGTGCCAACTGCTAGCCCATACATTCTTCATACGAGGTGCAATGAATTGGATTGTTACTGTCCCGTTGATTGTTGATCTATAAGTAGGACTAATCACGCTAGTCTGCCACACAGGATAATTTTCAAGACCTGGTTTTGGTGTAGGAATAGGAGCACCAATACGTGTTCCAAATACTTCAAATTCAGTTAATCCGCTTGATGACAGTGACTGATGTATTAATACCACTCTCACCTTTGTCGTACTAACTTGAGTAAAAGTAACCGTATTTGTAACATTTCCTTGAGGTGCAAAAGGAGATTTTACTTGGTTTGATAAGTCTATCCAAGAGGTTCCGTTCCAGTATTGCATATTATAGCTTGCTGGCGTCTTTACTCCGCCTCCATCATCATATATATTAAGCTTTGAAGAGCTTATAGACATAAGTGTACCAAAATCTATTTCTACCCAATCTGATGTACTTTGGGTTCCATAACTAGTCCATCTATCATGTGGACCGGTATAGTGTATTACTCCATTGTTTACCTGATAAATATTATCTCCAGCATTCGTGTATGAAGCGGATGGTAATGG
>Ga0209430_1002597_pt1 | contig 11394 bp, 8 predicted proteins | sample BarGraIncub1133A_FD_184504 | JGI IMG/M metagenome (GOLD analysis project Ga0209430, IMG submission 184504) | Arctic peat soil microbial communities from Barrow, Alaska - Barrow Graham LP Incubations 11-33A (SPAdes) (version 2) | ecosystem: Environmental > Terrestrial > Soil > Wetlands > Peat... | reverse complement strand
CAATATCCTTCAAATTAAATAAATCTAATTGACGGTTTGATTCTACCCTGTAAAATCTTGTTTCTTGTACTACTATTCAATATCTTCAAAGAACGCTTGTGTTTGCTTCGTTAAGCAACTTCTGCGAAAAAATAACCGAGGACTTCTCAGGCTCAGCTTCTTTATTTGCTAAAGGTTACAAAGATACTGCTTTATATTGAACCTCCAAACGATTTGTTGATTTTTTTTCTCAAAAATCAGGAGGAAATTCTTACAGTATTTGTGTTAGTGCTTCTCTCTTAAAGCGGGTGCAAAAGTAGAAGGATTTCCAATACAAACCAAATAAAATGGGCACAAAAACATGTTAAAAAACATATTTATTCTCAAATAGCTAGGAATCAGGTCGTATTTAAATGGTGAAAAATCATTATATACCGTTGTAACATACAAAAAAGGGCCATAGAAGCTGACATTTGTCAATTTTGGCGGGGAAATAAAATCCTACCTGAGCCGATTCAACGCCCGAAAACGTTAAAATATACTTGGGAATAGCCCCAAGGTATTTGAGGGCGTTTGATTCACAAACAAAGTAGTTTCCGACCCAAGGTTGGGGTTTTAACCGTTGATCAAAATAAAGGTTGGCATTTCAGCCCTGCAATACGGCGGGCAACTCAAACAAGGTAGCTATCTCAATATAAGGTGAAGAAGGTTTGCCTGTTTTCTCATATTGCCATTCCATGCGGAAAGGGACGTGGACAGCTTTTCCGCCGATAGATAAGACGGGAAGGATATCGGATTTGAGGGAATTCCCGACCATGAGGAATTCGTGCGGCTTGATGTTCATGAAATCAATCAGTTGCGTATAATTAGCCTCCTGTTTTTCCGTCACTACTTCCACATGTTGAAAAAAGGGCAATAGGCCGGACTTTGCGAGTTTACGTTCCTGGTCGAGCAAATCGCCCTTGGTCACGACGACCAGGCGATACGTCAAGGAAAGTTCGGGCAAGATGTCCGGGATGCCGGAAAACAATTCGATGGGTTTGTCAAGGATGGATTTGCCAGCATCAAGGAGTTCAGCAATAATGGTTGCTGAAACCTGACCTTGACTCACTCGGATGGCCGTTTCGATCAGGGAAAGGGTGAAGGCCATGGCACCATAGCCGTACCATTCCATATTGCTCATTTCTGTCTGGTAGAGTTCCAGGACTAGGTCTTCTTTGGGCAGAAAACCAGTGAGTAAATCACAGAATATCCGCTCAACGTCCTGAAAATAACAGGCGTTGGACCAGAGTGTGTCGTCTGCGTCAAATCCGATGACTTTGATGGCTTTCATGAAATCTGCAAATTATTAGTTTCAAAGATAAAGATTTTGACGGCTTTGAGCACTTTGGATGTTTCTTTTTAGGACAGAAAAAAGTATATTTGCTTGAATATTGATTGGCCTCAAATTAAACCATGGAATATCTATGAACTTACTTGAAATGACTAGAAAGAAAGAGCGTTACAAAATCCAATTCGTTCATCCAGGAAAAGCAACTGAACTCACTGAAAAAGAGCTGGAAGAATTGACTTATGTGCCGGTGAGCGGATGGAACTTGTATAACACCAAAGATCTGAAGAAAGCTTTGAATGCTTTCAAACAGGACTTTTTCGTACTATTTACCAAACCTGATATGCCGGTTTTGGGTGAATATGCACTGGAACGACTGATTCAGGTCGCTGAGGATTCTGGAGCCGGAATGGTTTATTCAAATTATCAGGAAATCGTGGACGGCGTTCGTAAGAACCATCCGGTAAATGATTATCAGGTTGGAAGCATACGTGACGACTTTGATTTTGGGCCTTTGCTATTGATACGGACTTCGGCTGCCAAAGATGCTTTGAACATTAAGGATCAGTCTTATGACTATGCCGGGCTGTACGACCTGAGGCTGAAGATTTCTCAGAAATACCCGATTGTTCACTTGGAAGAGAGCCTCTATACGGTAGAAGAAACCGATTTGAGGGATTCGGACGAAAAGATGTTCGCTTATGTGAACCCCAAAAACAGGGCGGTTCAGATTGAAATGGAACAAGCTTGCACAGCGTATTTGAAGAACATCGGAGCCTGGCTACCGCCTTACTTTGAAATGGTGGACCTACAGAATGGGGGTTTCCCGGTGGAGGCTTCTGTCATCATTCCGGTCAGAAATAGGATCAAGACCATTTCGGACGCCATTCGTTCCGTATTGGAGCAGGTGGCTGAATTCAAATTCAATCTGATCATCGTGGACAATCATTCTACAGACGGGACGACGGAAGCTATTGCCAAATTTGCGGCCAAGGACAAACGGATCATTCATGTGAAACCGGAGCGTCAAGACCTGGGCATCGGCGGTTGTTGGAATGTGGGGGTGCAGCATCCGCAGTGCGGAAGGTTTGCCATTCAGCTGGACAGCGACGATGTCTATTGTGGTCCGGATACAATCAGCAAAATCGTGGCTGCTTTTTATGAACAAAATTGCGCCATGCTGGTGGGGACATATCGGATGTGTAACGTAAAATTGGAAACGATTCCGCCAGGCATCATAGACCACAAGGAATGGACGGATGAAAACGGACGGAACAATGCATTGCGAATCAATGGTTTGGGTGCTCCGCGGGCTTTCTTTACTCCTGCATTGCGCATCATCAAGGTGCCGAACACCAGTTATGGGGAAGATTATGCCCTGGGACTACAGTTTTCCAGAAGATGGAGAATCGGACGGATTTATGAGGTGCTGTATCTATGCCGCCGTTGGGAGGACAATTCGGATGCGGCCATCGATATCATCCGGCTGAATGCGAACAATGCGTACAAGGACAAATTGAGAAGCATCGAAATTGCTGCCAGACAAAAGCGAAACGATTGAAACTGCTATCTAACTATTTGTTGGAACGCATGAGACACCATTATATATAGGACATTGAGTTATGAGAAATTTTAGTTACGCCAATCCGGTCAAGATCATTTTCGGAAAAAACACCATTCCGCAGATTGCGGCGGAAATACCTGCCGATAAAAAAATTCTGTTGGTTTACGGGTGTTTCAACGATACCGCCAAAACATCACAACCGATGTGGTGGAACGAATTCTAATGAGAAGATTGTGAGCGCGCACCAACAACTTTTCGATGAGCAGATCCGGGACTGGGCAATGGCAGCTGACAACTACCAGGCACTTAACCTGATACTTACCAAAGATTTTAAACTGGACGGTCAGTTGATTCGGTTGCAGTGCAATCCGAAGCGATTGGTTTCGTCTGCAGCCAATATTTCGGCAGCGGCTATTCAGGAACGGCCCTGTTTCCTGTGTGAGAAAAACAGGCCAACTGCCCAAAAGGGAGTGACATTCGAGGATTTCACAATTTTGGTCAATCCGTTTCCGGTTTTCCCAAGGCATTTTACGATAGCAAATGGGCACCAGCTTCAGAGCATTCGGGGTCATTTCGGATCTTTCCTGCGTCTGGCGAAGGAAATGGATGACTGTGTGGTTTTTTACAACGGTCCTAAATGCGGGGCTTCGGCGCCTGATCATTTGCATTTTCAGGCTGGGAACAAGGGAGTGATGCCTTTGGAAAAAGATTTTGAGGGTTGGAGAAACAAGCATGTTGCTTCGGTTTTTAAAAGTGAAGGCGTTGAATTGCTTGAAATTCACAGGTTGCTGCGTGGCGGTTGGTTGCTGGAAGGTAGTGATGAAAAGGCATTGACGGTGGTTTTTGAAAGGCTGGTCAACGTGATGACAACCGGAGCGGAAGAGCCCATGTTGAATATGCTGGGGTGGTATTCCGATGGTGTTTGGCAGTGCATCGTTTTTCCGCGAAAAGCGCACCGACCTTCCTGCTATTTCAGAGAGGATGAAGGCAAGATGCTCATCAGTCCAGCTTCCATCGAAATGGGTGGGCTTGTGGTAGCGGCGCGCCTAGAGGATTTTGAACGGATGACTGATGGGGATTTGAGAACGATTTTCGCTGAAGTTTCAATATCGGAAGCGGTGGTGTCTGTCCTTTCGGAGCAATTCTTGGAGAACTGGAGTGAACCGTTGCTCGAAGTGGGCATCGTTTCTGCAACCGAAATATCCTTCACATTTGCTGAACCGTTTCGGATGGTGCAAACCGGAAAAATTGTTCAGGGTCATTATACGGTTTGTTTGAAAAACGGCAAAATTGAATTGAAGCTCCTCGCCCCAAGCAGTGAGGTGATTCAATTTAAAAACGAACTGTACGATTCACTGGAATTTGAGGCCGTAAACCCCAAGGGTGCGCGTTTTGAATTGCCTGAGGTGAAAATCGGCATCGATTTCCATTGGGAACGAACGGAAAAACAAGCTTTTGAAGGGCGTTTGAAATTCCTGGTTGAAGGCGAAAGACTGACGGCGGTGAACCGTATTCCGCTGGAGTCCTATCTGACCAGTGTCATTTCTTCGGAAATGAGTGCCAAGGCGTCGAGTGAATTGTTGAAGGCGCATGCCGTGATTTCGCGAAGCTGGCTGATGGCTCAGATTCGACAGAAAGGGAAAAATACCAGTAAGGTTTTAGAAATGGTGGAAACGGATACGGAGCGCATCAAGTGGTACGACCGGGAAGATCATACCTTGTTTGACGTATGTGCGGACGACCATTGTCAACGCTATCAAGGGATTACGAAGGCAAGTACGACACAGGTACGGGAGGCTATCCTAGTCACACGTGGACAAGTACTCGTTTCGGAAGGAGAAATCTGCGATGCACGTTTCTCCAAATGTTGCGGAGGCGTGATGGAGACTTTTGAAAACTGCTGGGAAAATGAACCGAAGCAGTATTTACAAGGATTGGCGGATTGTGACGTGCAAACTGCATTGAAAACACAGTCAAGCATTCTAAAAGTCAGAAGGTTCTCAGGATTCGATGTTCTTTCGGCCAGGCTGGTAAGTGGAAACAAATATCTTTCCTTTCCAGATTTAAGCGACGAAGCCAATGCCAGAGAATGGATTCTAGGTACACCTCCCGCTTTTTGCAACACGACCGACAAACGGATTTTGGAGCAGGTACTCACCAATTACGATCAGGAAACAACAGATTTCTATCGATGGAAAGTTCAATATACTACGTCTGAAATCAGTCAGTTGGCAAGGGAACGTTCGGGCATCGATTTCGGTGAGATTCTGGATTTGATACCGGTAGAACGGGGTGTAAGCGGTCGGTTGATCAAACTGCGCGTCGTAGGCAGCAAACGGACAATGCTGCTTGGCAAGGAATTGGAAATCCGCCGGACATTCTCGGCTTCGCACCTGTACAGTGCCGCATTTGTCATTGAAAAAACAACGGACGGCTTTGAGCTGATCGGTGCCGGATGGGGTCATGGAGTCGGTCTTTGTCAGATCGGTGCCGCCGTGATGGGCGAACAAGGCTATGATTATCAGGCCATTTTGAGTCATTATTATCCAAACACCGAGCTGATAAACCATTATTTATGAAACGAGCATGTTACACTTATCGTCCAAATTTATGTACATTTGGCATGCGAGTTCCATACATCCTTAAAATAAAAATTATGTTCGTATGAAAACACGCTCTCCCTGGACCTGGGTTCCCACCCTGTATTTTGCTGAAGGCATTCCATACGTATCGGTGATGACGATAGCCGTGATCATGTTCAAGCGATTCGGCATGTCGAATGGGGATATTGCACTGTATAGCAGCTGGTTGTATTTACCCTGGACGGTCAAGTTCCTGTGGAGTCCGTTCGTGGATTTGTTTAAATCGAAGCGTTGGTGGATTGTGACCATGCAGCTCATCATCGGAGCCTGTATGGCCGGCATTGCGTTATCGCTGCCCGGACCACATTGGTTTCAGTACAGCATGGGCTTTTTCTGGCTGCTGGCCTTTAGTTCGGCAACGCACGACATTGCGGCAGACGGGTTCTACATGTTTGGGCTGAATGACAAGGATCAGGCTTTTTTCGTGGGAATCCGAAATACGTTTTACCGAATCGCTATGATCAGCGGACAGGGTTTGCTGGTGGTGTTGGCGGGGGAACTGGAGGAATCGGTTCTGCCTTCCTGGGCACAATCCATTGGGAACATACCGTTTGCCTGGGCGGTGACCTTTGGGGTGATGGCGCTGATGTTCGTGGGTTTCGGCCTCTATCATCGGTTTATGTTGCCTAAGCCTCAGAAAGATGCACTTATTGCTCCAAGACGGCCAAAAGACATTCTCAGAGAATTCGGACTGACTTTTGCCACTTTCTTTCAGAAGAAAAACAGTCTGATTGCAGTTACGTTCCTGTTGTTTTACCGCTTTTCGGAAGCACAGTTACTGAAATTATCTTCGCCGTTTTTGCTTGACGGCCGGGAAGTTGGAGGACTGGGTCTGAGCACTGTCGCGGTTGGGACCATCTACGGCATTGTCGGGGTGATCGCACTCATTGCAGGTGGCATCCTGGGTGGAATTGTCATTTCACAGGGAGGTCTGAAAAAATGGATTTGGCCAATGGTGCTTTGCCTGACCATGCCCAACCTGACGTCCATTTATTTTGCCTACGTTCAGCCTGAAAGTCTCTGGCTGATCAACGCAGGGATTGCCTTTGAACAATTTGGCTATGGTTTTGGATTTACGGCTTACGCAGTCTTTATGCTGCAGTTCGCCAAAGGGTTGCATCAGACGGCGCATTATGCCATCTGTACCGGTTTCATGGCCTTGGGCATGATGCTTCCAGGCATGGTGGCCGGCAAAATTCAAGAGTTGCTGGGTTATCAGCATTTCTTCATTTATGTGATGCTTTGTGCAATGGTTCCGATACTGCTGGTCAAATTCTTGTATCCAAAATTGGAAGAAAAGCGCGACCCTGACGGAGTTTGAGTTATCTTTGCTGAAACGAACCAACTATATTCCTGAGCCATGGCAGCTACGATTGATATCAAATCCATTACAGTAGATACCAAGATGGTGGATTTGCTGCGAAGCAACCTTAACCTGCTGTTCGTGCTGAACCAGTTTTCCATCCCTCTCGGTTTCGGCGAAAATTCCATTCGGGAGGTCTGTCTGAAACATCAGGTGGACAGTAAGAGTTTCCTGGCTTTGCTTCAATTGCATGGGAATCCGGACAATCCGGAAATGCTGCGGCTCGGTAACTTGAAGCCGGAAATTGGCCATCCACAGTTTAGCCGGACTGACGGTTTATGCCATCCTCAACAAACTGGTGGACATTGAGGAGTTAAGGCATTGATCTTTCGTAGCAATCGGGCAAAGTACTTAACTTTCCGAACATTTTTTTTAAATAATTTATCACGACATGTACAATTTTGATTTTTACAATCCGACACGGATATTTTTTGGAAAAGACAGGCTGGAGGTCATTGACGGCCAGGTTCCTGCAAATGCCAATGTATTGATTACATACGGTGGCGGCAGTGCCGTCAGGAGTGGCCTAATCGAAAAGGTGAAAGCCAATCTGGGCAGCAGAAAGGTGTTTGAATTTGGTGGCATAGAGCCTAATCCGCAATATGAAACGTTGATGAAGGCTGTTGAAGTGGTTCGTACCGAGAAAATCGATTACGTTCTGGCAGTTGGCGGCGGTTCCGTGATAGACGGTACCAAGTTCATTACGCTGGCTGCCAATTATAACGGTGTTGCCAGTGATTTGCTGAAATATGGTTTCATGCCCGTTCCGTTGGAAGTGGTCAGTAAAACCGTACCGTTCGGGGCAGTGTTGACGCTGCCGGCAACCGGTTCTGAAATGAACGACGGAGCGGTAATCAGTTTCGAACACGGCAAATTCCCGGTGATGTGTGAATTGTCGTATCCGAAGTTTTCCATTCTGGATCCTCAGGTCACATTTACCTTGCCCAAAATTCAAGTGGCAAACGGCATTGTCGATACGTTCATTCATACCGCGGAGCAATACATGACCTTCCCAGTGGATGCCAGAATTCAGGACCGTTGGGCCGAAGGCATTCTTCTGACGCTGCTTGAAATTGGAGCAACCTCCCTGGCTGAACCTGAGAATTACGATGCTCGGGCCAACCTGGTCTGGAGCGCCACCATGGCATTGAACGGCATTATTGGTGTGGGTATTCCGCAAGATTGGACGACGCACATGATCGGGCATGAATTGACCGCGAAGTTCGGCATCGACCACGGTCAGACGCTGGCTATCGTGTATCCGGCCGTGATGGATGTGATGCGGGTGCAGAAGCAGGCGAAACTGCTGCAATATGCCGAGCGCGTGTGGAACATCACCACGGGTTCAGCCGATGAAAAAATTGATTTGGCTATACAGAAGACAATTGAGTTTTTTGAAAGTCTGGGCATTAAAACCAAGCTTTCCAAATATGGGGTTACTGCCGATCAAATCGGTGACATTGTTGATCAGCTGAAAGCTCACGGTTTGACCAAACTTGGGGAAACGCAGGAAATCACGTTGGAAGTCAGCCGGAAAATACTGGAGAAGGCGTTCTAACTAATTGATTTACAAATTATCCCGCCCCTTTCGGACAATTGTTCGCAAGGAGGCGGGATTTTTTTGATGAAAAAAAGCATATATTATGCAGCGAAATTGGTTTATTTTGAAAATAATCGTTTATATTTGCACTATGTAATACTTAGATGTAGTATATACTATTTACAATGTATTATTTTTTTGCCAATTAATACTACTTTATTGTAGCATATAAAAATCGAATCAATTCAACTCATAAATAATGGAAAAATTAAGTGATGTACAAGTTGGTGAAATCGTAACCCGTGATTTCAGAGCGGCTGAAGTATTCAAAAATGCAGGGATCGATTTTTGCTGTGGCGGTGGTCAGAGCCTGAAACAGGCTTGCAAGGAAAAAAACTTAGACCTCTCCTCCCTGGAACAGGAATTGGAAAGTCTCAAAGAAACCCCAACCAACGAAACCCACCATTTCAACGATTTTAAATTGGACTTTTTGTGCGACTACATCGAAAACACGCATCACAAGACCGTTTTGAGATTGCTGCCGCAGTTGGTTGCCTATACACAGAAAATTGCTGACGTGCATGGTGCACACCACGCAGAACTGATTCAGATCGCCACCTTATTTGCACAAATCAACACCGAACTGCTTCAGCACCTTAAAAATGAAGAAGAGGTGTTGTTTCCGGCCATCAAAGACGTTTTGAAAACGAATTCAGCCGCATCCAGAGCCATAGTCCTTTCTGAAATCACCCGAATGAAGGGCGAACATGAATTTGCAGGAGGTGCCATGGATACGATCAACGTACTAAGTGGCAATTACAGCGTGCCTGCCGATGGCTGCAACACCTATGAGGTGACGTATAAATTGCTGGAACAATTTGAGGATGACCTCCACGTTCACGTCCATCTGGAAAACAACATTTTATATCCGAAAGCGCTGAAGTTGTCCAATTAAGCCTGTTAACAAAAATACAGAGGCCGGCTTCAGAATTAATCCTGAAGCCGGCCTCTGTATATATAGATTGATTGGAAGTTTACTTTACTTCTTCAAAATCCACATCCGTCACATTGTCATCGGCTTGGCCCTGATTGGGGTTGGCTTGTTCTTGCTGTTGATCGTGCTGACCTGGTTGTTGTGCACCACCTGCAGCGTTGGACTGGTTGTACATTTCTTCGGAAGCAGCCTGAAAGACTTTGTTCAGTTCTTCGGTGGCAGCGTCGATGCCGGCGATGTCCTGTGCCTTGTGGGCTTCTTTCAGTTTGGTCAAAGCGGCTTCGATGGGTGGTTTCTTATCGGCAGGAAGCTTATCACCCAGCTCCTCGAGTTGTTTTTCGGTCTGGAAAATGAGGCTGTCGGCATGGTTCAGTTTGTCGACGCGTTCTTTTTCCTTCAAGTCGGAATCGGCATTGGCAGCGGCTTCGTCCTTCATCCGTTTGATTTCGGCGTCGGTCAGACCGCTGGAAGCTTCGATACGGATGCTCTGTACCTTACCGGTGGCTTTGTCCTTGGCTGAAACGTTCAGAATTCCGTTGGCGTCGATGTCGAAGGTCACTTCGATCTGAGGTGTTCCACGACGGGCGGAAGGTAAGCCGTCCAGGTGGAAACGACCGATGGTTTTGTTGTCCTTGGCCATGGAGCGTTCGCCCTGCAGGATATGGATTTCGACCGAAGGCTGATTATCAGCGGCGGTGGTGAACACTTCCGATTTCTTGGTCGGAATGGTGGTGTTGGATTCGATGAGTTTGGTCATTACACTACCCATGGTTTCGATACCCAGGGAAAGTGGGGTTACATCGAGTAAAAGTATGTCGGTCACATCACCGGAAAGAACAGCACCTTGGATGGCAGCGCCCATGGCAACAACTTCATCGGGATTCACACCTTTGGAAGGTACTTTGCCGAAGAATTTTTCAACTAAGTTCTGAATCACCGGAATACGGGTGGATCCACCAACCAGGATAACTTCGTCGATGTCGGCTGCCGTCAAATTGGCGTCGGACAAAGCTTTGCGGCAAGGTTCAACACAAGCCTGGATGTACTTGTCGGCCAGTTTTTCGAATTGGGCACGGCTCAGGGTTTTGACCAGGTGCTTGGGTATTCCGTTCACCGGCATGATGTACGGCAGGTTGATTTGGGTGGAAGTGGAGCTGGAAAGTTCGATTTTGGCTTTTTCAGCGGCTTCTTTAAGGCGTTGTAAGGCCATTGGATCTTTGCGAAGGTCTATGCCTTCGTCTTTGATGAATTCGTTCGCCAGCCAATCGATGATGGTATGGTCAAAGTCGTCACCGCCGAGGTGCGTATCTCCGTTGGTCGATTTCACTTCGAAAACGCCTTCGCCCAGTTCGAGGATGGAAATATCGAACGTACCGCCACCGAGGTCGAATACGGCAATCTTCATGTCCTTGTGGGTCTTGTCCAAACCGTAGGCCAAAGCGGCTGCAGTCGGTTCGTTCACAATGCGACGAACTTTCAGACCGGCAATTTCACCGGCTTCCTTGGTAGCTTGACGTTGGGAGTCGTTGAAGTAGGCAGGAACGGTGATGACCGCTTCGGTTACTTCGGTACCGAGGTAGTCTTCGGCTGTTTTCTTCATTTTCTGAAGAACCATGGCGGAGATTTCCTGCGGGGTATACATACGACCGTCGATGTCGATTCGCGGCGTGTTGTTTTCTCCACGAATCACTTTGTAAGCGGCGCGTTTGATGTCTACAGCCACTTCGTCAAAGGATTCACCCATGAAGCGTTTGATGGAGGAGATGGTTTTGGTGGGGTTGGTGATGGCCTGACGTTTGGCAGGATCACCGACTTTACGTTCACCACCTTCAATGAAGGCTACCACGGAAGGAGTGGTGCGTTTGCCTTCGCTGTTAGCAATGACGATCGGATCGTTTCCTTCCATTACGGAAACACACGAGTTGGTGGTTCCCAAGTCAATTCCAATAATTTTTCCCATAGTTCTTTTTAATATTGAGTTG
>Ga0209430_1002595_pt1 | contig 11397 bp, 13 predicted proteins | sample BarGraIncub1133A_FD_184504 | JGI IMG/M metagenome (GOLD analysis project Ga0209430, IMG submission 184504) | Arctic peat soil microbial communities from Barrow, Alaska - Barrow Graham LP Incubations 11-33A (SPAdes) (version 2) | ecosystem: Environmental > Terrestrial > Soil > Wetlands > Peat... | reverse complement strand
AGCTCGTGCCTGACAATCAGCCCGAAAGAAAACGGATATTGTTCCCTCGTTTCGGGAGAATCCATGAGCTTCAGGGAAATGCTGTTTTCGGTAACCGACAACACTGTGAATTCACTTTTTCTGGCAAAGCCGTGCTGTTTCATAGCAAACGGCATTCCGCCGAAACTGGTACGGTCATTTCTCAGTGCACAGACTATCGGGAAAAGAACGGGTGCATGTCCTGTCCAATAGGCAGGGTTGCCGGACCAGACATATTCAAGGTCTTTTTCCTTACAGGAAATCAGTTCCGCGCCTAATGTATCAACAACCGCTCTCCAGTTACCCTGGGTTAAAACGTATCTCACAAAATCACGCTCCTTTTCAAGTCAGGTGCCCGTCAGCATATGCAGGCCTCCCATCGTTCGTATTCCTGAAAAGCTAGAATGGAACTTGCACTTGTTATCTATATAATAACACTCCAACGGCATTGGCACACGGGAAAAGCCTCGGCTGCAATATTGCATTTCTGTCCGCCGGCAATGTATACAGACAGGTTTATCATTTAAGCATATAATTGAGATTGTATTTTACGGGACTTTTAATTATTCTATGAAAGGATCCATATATGACGAGTACTGCACGCCTTCTTATGGTGTCATTTGATGCAGTGGGCAGTCAGGATATTGACCGCCTTCTCACTTTCCCGAATTTTTCGGCCCTTTGCCGCCGCGGTACGCTGGTACGCGATGTATCCTCCGTTTTTGTATCCAACACATATCCGACGCACACGACTATCCAGACAGGTGTTCTTCCGAGAACACACGGGATTATGGACAATGATTTCCAGGAACCGTCCAACAAGACCGAAAAATGGCAATTCTACGTCAAAAACATCCGTGTAAGGACATTGACGGACGAGGCAGCCAAAGCCGGTAAAACAGTGTGTACTGTTCTGTATCCGGTCACAGGCGGATCCAAAAGCATTCGTTACAACTTTGTTGAAATTGCGGGCCATATACCGGTCTGGCAGCGCATAAAGTATACAAGTCAATATGGGTCGACCGGGTTTGAGCTCTCTTCCCTTCTGCGCTTCGGACACAGGATGATGTCCAAAAAGCCGGAAGCACTTGATTTGTTCACTACGGCAACAGCCTGCAGGGCAATCGAACACAAAAAGCCGGACCTTACAATGGTCCATCTCCTTATGGCCGATCTGGAAAAACATCATTTCGGACCCAACAGCCCCGAGGCATGGGAAGCGCTCCATCAGTTGGATAACCGGCTTGGCGAACTCATCACAAGCCTTCAGAAGGCAGGTCTTTCCGACTCGACATCAATTATTGTTTTCAGCGATCACAACTGCTGCGCAGTTCACACCGCCATCAATCCGAATGAACTGCTCACAAAGTACGGTTTGTCCTATTCCGATGCTTATTTCCACACCGCAGGCGGCTGCTGCTTCTTAAGAATATATAATCAACAAAAAAAGACTGAAATTTCTGCCTTTGTACAAGACAGCCTGTTAAGCCCCGGCTTTGCCAGACTCCTTACAGCTGAGGAGATGTACACTTCCGGCGCGGACAGCGAATTCGCCTACGGTTTCGCAGCGGCTGACGGTTTCTGCTTCGGGACATTTGAAGCGGGTCAGCATGGATATACACTGGACCGGGATCAGTATTATACTTTCTATCTTGCAGCAGGCGGAAATGTTCCTGTTAATGAAGTCAGAGCGGGCGGAAGCCTTCTGAACATCTGCCCGCTGGCTGTCGACCTGCTCGAGCTCGAACCATGGCCGATGGAAGGTGAAAACCAAATTTTCAAAAGATAATCTCTGATGTACAAAAAAACCCGATATACGGATTCCTTTGTTTTTACGATTTTTTATCTCCCTGCGCGGACAGAATTCAGTATGGCCAGGACGGCCACACCAACATCTGCAAAAATCGCAAACCACAGGTTGGTAAGCCCGAGGGAGGCAAGGACAAGAATCAATCCCTTTACAAAAAGGGCAAAGAAGATATTCTCCATCACGATTCGTTTTGTTTTCCGGGCAATCCGGATTGCCTTTGGGAGTGCCTGGAGGTCATCTGTCATGATGACAATATCGGCAGCCTCGATAGCTGCGCCGGATGCCATCGCACCAATTGCAATGCCTATATCGGCACGAGCCAGAACCGGCGCATCATTAATCCCGTCTCCGACAAATACCAGGGATCCTTTTTGAGCAGCAGCTGAAAATTTTTGTGCTAGAAGTTCTTCGATTTTTTCGAGCTTCTGCACCGGAAGCATCCCGGAGTAGACATCGGTAATGCCAAGCTGAGCGGCCACATGGCCGGCTGCTGCTGCATGATCGCCTGTCAGCAGGGAAATCCTGCCGATATGAAGTTCCTTTAATTGCGCAATTGCCTTCGAAGCCTCCGGTTTGACTTCATCAGCTATCTCCAGATATCCTGCAAATCGGTTGTCAACGGCAACAAACAGCAGCGTGCCCGCCGTTATTACATCGGGAACTTCAGCAACGCCTGACTCAATCATCAGCTTTCTATTACCGACAAGGATATCGTGTTCGTCCGTGTGTACGGACACGCCCCGCCCTGCCATCTCAACATAAGCCTCTGTGTCCGGAACAGAAGAAATAATCCCTCTTTCCTGAGCTGCCCTGCGAACGGAAACAGCTATCGGATGATCCGAATACCACTCTGCAGCAGCTGCCGCCCCCAGCAGGTCCAATTCCTGAAAACCGGGTGCAGGAGTCATCTGCGATACCGCAAATTCACCCTTTGTCAGAGTACCTGTCTTATCAAATATGATGCTGTCGGCACGGGCAAGTGAATCAAGAAAATTGCTTTCCTTAACAAGGATTCCCCGCTTACTGGCGGCTCCGATACCTCCGAAATAGCCCAGTGGAACCGAAATAACCAGGGCACACGGACAGGAAATGACCAGAAAAGACAGCGCCCTGTAAATCCATACTGCAAAATCCCCGCCGAAAAACAACGGCGGAATCACGGCAAGAAGCATTGCCGCTGCAACGACAACAGGCGTATAAATCCCTGCAAAACGAGTAATGAGATTCTCGCTTTGTGTTTTGCGGCTTCCCGCATTGGTAACCATCTCTATAATTTTGGTGACCGTTGATTCACCAAAGGAAGCAGTAACCTCAACAGTCAGCACACCATCTTTGTTGATGCAGCCTGAAAGAATTGTATCTCCAGGTTCAACCTCAGCAAACACAGATTCACCTGTCAGTGCCGAGGTGTCGACCATCGAGCGTCCCGTACGGACAACGCCGTCAAGCGGCACTTTCTCTCCCGGTTTAACAACAACCAAATCTCCTATCGAGACGCAGTCGGGGCTCACCTTCACAAGTGCATCTCCCTTCTGCACGTTGGCATAATCAGGACGAATAGACAAAAGCTCCGTAATCGACCGCCTCGAGCGGTGCACGGCTGTCATTTGGAAAAGCTCTCCCAACTGGTAGAAAAGCATAACCGCTGCAGCCTCGGACCACTGAGATATAAGCAGCGCACCAATCGTAGCAATCGCCATCAGAAAATGTTCATCAAAAATTTTTCCCCGGCCAATATTGGATGCCGCTTTCAAAAGAACCGTAAACCCTAGAATCAGGTAGGCTGTCAGATACAGCGAAAAAAGCAGCCCTTTTGAAAAAGCGCCTCCATGCTCAAGGACAAAAGCAGCAGAGAAAACCACCGCACCAACCAGAAGCCGTATCTTCAGGTTACGGATTTGCGTGTCTTTCTTCTGACTATCCGCCAGAAGCGAATCCGGCGTATAAACCGAACCGCAGTCACACCCATCCAGGTCTCCACACTTGCTTTCACTGCCGGTTTCTTTAAGAGAACGGCCAGGATCAGGCAGCTGCCTGACTTTCACATCCGACATGTAAATATCCTCCCGACATATATTGAATTAAGATTAAATAAAAATATCAAAACGTTTATGCATCTTCACATGTTCATATGAACAACCGTTCATATGAACTATTATAAAACCGCTGCTTCTGCGTGTCAAGGGAGACTTTTCTTTTCATCATGCAAAAATGCAGAAACACTCCATTCAAGAAGTGTTTCTGCAATTATATATCTTTTATTGAATCATTTTTTTATTATTCTGCCATGATGGCAAAAGTTGCTGTCAGTCCCATCCGGTTGGCACCGGCCTGCATCAGTTCCCTGCAGAATTCTGCTGTCCGTATTCCCCCGTCAATTTTTATACCGATTGCATTTCCAACGACGGAACGAATGAACTTCACCTCTTCCGGCTGTGCCTTACCGCTTGCAAGGAAGTGCTGGACCTTTACAAAGTCAGCACCGCAGTCAACGGCCATCTTCAGGATATCCGCTTTTTGTTCATCGCTGAAATAGCCCCATTCGATGTTGATCTTGACTTTCATTTTGGGTTTTGCCAAGGCAATGATCTCCATGAGTTCAGCACTCTCTTCCGCATAGCGTCCATGCTGGAGCCTACCAAAATTAGGTACAACATCAATCTCATCCACACCATTTTCGAGTGCTTCCTTCACTTCCTGAAGCTTGCAGGAAAGCGATTCTCCGCCGGTAGGAAATGATATGGCTGTTACCAGTTTGACGCCCGATCCGGATAGGCACTTTGCTGTGAATGCAGTGTGCCATACAGGAACGACAAAGCCGCCGATGGCGTACTGCCTGGCCTGTTCACATGCACTGCGGATCTCTTCTTCCGTTACGCCTTTATGCAGCATGGAATGTTCCAAAGCTGCTGCCAGATTGTCCTTTTTGATGTCTCCTCCGGTGAATGCTGACTGCGGAGAGATTACACCTTCTTTTATCAATTGGTCAGTGATTTCCGCTACGACCTTTTCAATATCCACTTTCATTCTTTGGCCCCTGCTTTCATATGAGCTGTTTATCTTCCACAAAAACGTGGTCGATTACGCCGCAAATGGCCCAGTCAATAGGCGTCGTGCCCGTGGCATCGCCGTATATCATGTTAGCCGCACCGCCATCCGTGTTAACGAGTACAATATCGCCCACACCTGAACAGGCACAGTCCACGGCAATCTGCTGCGTGCCGATGGGGTTGCCATCAAAATCGATGAATTCCACCATCATCAGCTTCATTCCAACGTGCTTGTCGTGTTTTATGGTCGAAACCATGTTTCCAACGACTCTTGCAATAACCACAACGCTGCTCTCCTTAGCTTATGTGACTTTTAGACTTGCGGCAGAATGCTTTCGACATCACTGTGAGGACTTGGGATAACATGTACGGAAATAAGTTCGCCAACACGCTTGGCAGCAGCGGCTCCCGCTTCTACAGACGCTTTGACTGCACCGACATCGCCGCGCACCATTACCGTTACCAGACCGCTGCCGATTTTTTCCTTGCCGATCAGTCGGACATTTGCTGCTTTTACCATAGCATCTGCCGCTTCAATTGCTGCAACCAAGCCTTTTGTCTCGACCATTCCCAATGCTTCCTTTTCCATTTTTAAGTACCCCTTTCAATTCGATGAATCTCTTCAGCTTTGTTTCTCTTCTTTTGTTCTAATTTCGCCGGTAGGCGGGATCAATATAGATTGTGTCCACAAATCCAACAATGCTCGCTTCAGTCGGTGTTTCGCTCATCTTTCCAAAAGGCAGGGCAGCTTCGCGTCCGCCGCAGAGGTAGACAAAATCACCCTCACCTGCAAAGCCTATCCCGTCGAGTGCGACGATTTTTCTGGTGGGTTTTCCATTTTCAATGACCTGCACAATCAGAAGCTTCTTCCCTGTCAGGGTTTCGTATTTCTGTGAGCAGACTACTGTGCCGATTACCTGTCCGGTATACATGGGGCGCCGCCTTCCTATGTATTATACGACTTTGGGAAGAATGTTCTCTACATCACTGTGTGGACGGGGAATGACATGTACGGCTACAAGTTCACCGACTCGTTTGGCTGCTGCCGCACCTGCTTCCACTGCCGCCTTGACTGCACCGACATCACCTCTGACCATAACGGTCACCAGACCGCTCCCGATCATTTCCTTGCCGATGAGACTGACGTTAGCCGCCTTTACCATGGCATCTGCTGCTTCAATCGCGCCTACAAGTCCCTTTGTCTCGATCATTCCTAATGCTTCCTGCATGCTTTTTTCCTCCTGAAATGTATATTTGGTTTCTTCTAATAGGGTTTTACATAATGGATTTCATAAGGTCGGGATGCGGTGACGGGATAACCGCCGTACGGGATATGAGCCCATCGTCTTTATGCCCCTCAATCGCTGCCTGAACAGCAAATTTGGTTGCTGCGACATCCCCTGTGAGCAGAATAAAAGATTTGCCTCCCAAACCGCGTCCCAGACGGATCTCGATCAAATCTATATCCGCAGCCTTGACTGCGGCATCGGCGCACAGTACAGCCGTTGCGATGGAGAATGTTTCGATAATTCCCAGTGCCTGCGGGTTCAAAATCTCATTACAGCAGCCGATCGCACCCAACACCTGTTTATGAACATTGGGAATGACCATGTCTTTGACGAGATTTCTGTCTGCCGCTTTGCTGCCGGATGCAACAGCTTCATTCACCGCAGCAACATCTCCGCGTATAATCACGATATACTTTCCTGCGCATACAGCCTGCGCTGAAACAAGTTCTACCTGTGCCGCCTTGAGCATGGCATCTCCCGCTTCAATTCCGGCAGGGATGCTGTTCGTTTCGACCAATCCCATTGCTTCAAACACTTTTGTTTCCTCCTTACTGCGCCGCAGAGATTTCGATAGCGCTCTGTGTCACGATGTTGATGATGCCGTTTATGCTCGCATGTATATTGACGCAAAGTTTGCCTTCGGGCGCAGACGCGATGACCTGCCCTTCAAACACCCTATCTCCTGCACTGACAATTGGCTGAGCCGGAACCCCGATATGCTGCTTCAAAAGAATTTGTACGCTTTTTACTGTAAGCGGCTGCATTACCAGCGGCGCTTCGACATCATAACGGTCAACATTCAGCCGCTGCATGTACCGCTTGGCGGGTACCTTCAAATTTTCCCTTGCCGGGTCTACAGAAAACTTTGTCTCTTTACGGGGGTGTATACCCTTCTGGGCAAGCTGCTGCTTGGCCAGAGTCATAAAGCGCGACGGCGTGAGCCCGAAGTTGCATGCAAAATTCGTACAAATTCCGCAGTCGCAGCAGGAAAATATTCCGTTGGCTTCACCCATAAGTGACATATCCCCGTAAGCGACTGCCCTCATGACCTTATGAGGTTCGACATTAAGGCCGAGTGCGTTGCGGGGGCACAGGTAGGTACAGAAATTGCATTGGCAGCATACCGCACGTGCCAGCATCGCTTCTTTATCAAGGCTCGATGCTTTCTTGCAGATGAGACTGTGGTCCTTCCTGAGTACGACGATCCCGCCCGTTGTCTTTGTCACAGGCTTTGACCAGTCATCCTCTATAAACCCCATTGCCGGGCCGCCGATGATAATTGAATAGTCGTCCGCACAGGCAGGCCCGCCTGCTGCAAGGATACAGTCGGCGTACGACGCGCCAATGGGAACACATAGCGTCAGTGGGGTATTCACCTCACCGGTTACGGTTACGTATTTATGTGTGACCGGTTTACCGTTTACGGCATCTGCAATGTTTATCAGTGTACTGACATTTTGTACCAATGCCCCGCAGTCGATCGGAAGTCCTCCTGTCGGTACTACGCTGCCCGTAACCTCATAAACCATCATCTGCTCATCTCCTGCCGGGTAGTAGTTACCCATGAGTAAGAGGGTTATGCCGGTACTGCTTCCGATGGCAGTTTGCAGGGCGTCCTGGGCCAAGTGATATTTTTCCTTCAGGCAGATCACGCCGCGTAAAGCGCCGGTGAACTGCATAACAATTCTCATGCCAGCGACAATCTTATCCGCCTGCGTCTCCATCAACTGACGGTCAACACGCAGCAGAGGTTCACATTCCGCGCCGTTTGCAATAACTACTTCCGGCTTGCCGTCGACCTTAACATACGTAGGAAAACCTGCTCCGCCTGCGCCAACCACGCCGGCTTCCCGTAGTACTTGTGTCAGTGGTTTATCCATGTTGAACCTCCTTGCCCGAAAAATATTTTATAGTTGTATTAAATAATGCGGAACGAACCGCCGCCCAGGACACATCGTCTCGAACGGGTAAAAGTCCGGGCTGATGTCAGGCCTTCACCCGTCGGTGTGGCAATGGTGAGCGTCGTGTACCCTTCGCCGGTAAAGCCAAGTCCTGCATACGAAGGCGCATTCTTGACAAAAATGGTTGTGTCCAGTGCTTTGGCTGCTTTCGTCAGGTTTGTAATATTTTCGCTGTGCATCATCGCGGTATGGTGATACCCGTGCTCCGCCCGGATCGAGAATTCAATTGCCTGCTCGATGTTGTCAACCCGCACAACCGCAAGGACCGGCATCAGCATTTCGACCTGAACGAAAGGATGGTCAAAATCAACCTCCGCGATGACAAGGCGAGGGTCCCCGGTAAAGTTTACGCCGCTGTCCCTTAAGATTACGGAGGCGTTGCGTCCCACATAATTGCGGTTAATGACATACCCGCCGTCTTTGCCTTTGACCAGCACGGTGCTGATAATTCTTCCGATGTCATCGCCGGATACAAGCCACGCATTATTTTTGCGCATCCCGTCAATAAGCTTGTCCGCGACGCTTCTGAACACAAAGACTTCCTTTTCGGCAATGCACAGGACGTTATTGTCAAAGCTCGCTCCTGCGACAATATCTTTTGCCGCCCGCTCTATCTTTGCCGTGTCATCGACGATGACAGGGGGATTGCCGGGACCGGCTGCGATGACTTTTTTGCCGGTGCCCATCGCGATTTTGACAACCGCTTCGCCGCCGGTAATGCATAAGAGCCTGATATCTTTATGGTCCATGATCCTTTTGCCGTTTTCGATGCTCGGCTCTTTCACCGTGCAAAGAAGTGAATCCGGGCCGCCCGCCGATACAATTGCGTCATTAAGGATCCGCATAGCCTCCTGTGAAACTTTTTTAGCGGAAGGATGGGGGGCAAAAACGACCGCATTTCCTGCCGTGATCATGCTTATGGCATTGTTGATAATCGAAGAGGGCGGGTTGGTTGACGGCGTGATCGATCCGATGACACCGAAAGGCGCACACTCAACCAGGGTCAGTCCATTGTCACCCGACCAGACACGCTGCGTAATGTCCTCCATACCGGGGGTCTTTTCGGCAGCAAGTATGTTCTTGAGAACCTTGTCCGGCACCCGTCCATAACCGGTTTCTTCCGTCGCAAGCACAGCAAGCTTTTCTGCGTTGCTGATCGCGGCTTTGCGCATGGCCTCTATGATTTTAGCCCGCTGTTCAAGCGGAAGTTCCATGAGCTTCTTCTGAGAGGCCTTTGCACTCTCTACGGCGCAGTCCACTGTATCACACAGCCATTCGTGCTTCGGTGCGGCTGAGGCTGATATCACAGCATCCAGCACGCCCATCGCAAGGACTTCCCGTGTCACTTCTTCAACGACTTTTTGAATTTGTATCTGATCCAGTTGAAGACTCATTTTTATACCTCACTTATATACCAATAAATACTATTATATCTATCTGCTTAATTTCTGCTTTACTCATCCAAAGATACTGCATGCGCTGCAGTCACTTGTGCGGTTTATTCGGACGCTTGTTCTTAGCCGGAATAGCAGGCTCTGCCTGGACATGAATTTCTGGTGTTTCAGTATGTTCTTCCTTGTGCGGATACTTTTCAAAAAGCATTCTGCCTTCTATTTCAATCGTATCAATGATACCTACGGTAGCGGCATCTACGGGTTTTCCTGTTGTTGTTTCCGTGAGGCGTGCCGACCCGCCTGTAACGACCATAACAACTTCACCTACCCCTGCCCCTACAGAGTCGGTAACCACAACCGGCGTACCGCTCTCCTTCATGGTCAGCATATCTATCTGCTGAACGAGCAAAAGTTTAAGTCCGGTAAGTTTTTCGCATTTTGTTGTGCTGACCACGTTCCCGATAACCTTTGCAATATACATAGTCTTACTTCCTTTGCTTCGTCTGTATCGTTTCTTCGCCTTGTGCAGGGTACTTTTCAAATATAGTTTTGTTTCCGATTTTGATGATATCCACGATTCCAACGATCAAACAGTCGACAGGCTTTCCGTCGGTCTGTATCGAATGCCGTGCCGATCCGCCCGGGCAGACCAGCACCAGTTCCCCTTCACCCGCGCCCACAAGATCTACGGCAATAAGCGGTTTGCCCGCGTATTCGAGCGTCTCGGTGTCAACCTGATGAATGATCAGGAGTTTTAAGTCAGCGAGCTTTTCGGCTTTTTGTGTGCTAACAACATTTCCTCTTACGCGTGCAAAGTACATGGTTCCCCTCCTGCTTTATGTCATGCCTGTTCGAGAACGATACCGAGTTCCCTTATCCTGTCACGTGCAAGCGGCGTTATAATCGTTCTTCTGTCCGCAGTAATTATCTGACTGCCATTCCTGTATTGCACCATGACGTCTTCTTCCGTTATAAGAGTGCTGTCAGATTGGGTTATTGCCCGTGCGGCCGAAGACTCTGCCGGGTAATTTACCTCGAAACCCATATCCATCATTCCACCAATCAAAGTTCGTACTTTATCGAAAAATACACCTTTTTTTCCATCGATATGGCGGAAGTCTGCTGATATGCTGACCGGTATGCCGTATAAAGCTGCCTGTATCAGGAGAAATGAATAAAAATCGCTGTCGTCCGCCGACAAAATCTTTTCAAGAAGAGACAAGGGGGGCTGCAGACAGACTATGTCATCAAAGGAACGAAGGCTTGAGACTACCGTTTTTTTCTGAAAGCAGTCACTTATGTCAATATACGCAGCTTTTGCAGGAAAAACGGAAAGGTCACACAGACTGTTATGGACAACCGTCAGTTCACAGCTTTGCGCTTTATTGGCTATATACGATTGAACGACAGTCAGCTCCGTTAAATAGGAAGGTACAAGCACCAGACAGGTATGCCCCATCTTTTGTATGCCAGCGAGCCGCTCTACCGCTTCACGGGCGAGCGTTTCCACCATTGCTATAACTTTGTCGTTCATTTGTGTCATATTAAGGTTATCCCCTTACATTATTTCTACTATTTCTCCGCAATTGATTCCTGCAGAGGTACCGTCATCGGTATTTAAATGTACTTCGATATTTTGATTCTTTCCTGTACATACCGCTACATCGTCGAAAGCCGGTATCTGCATCCCTGATTTTCGAATTTTGACTGTGTCCCCGTCCTTTAATCCATATGCGGCCGCTTGTTCGTTCGACATATGCAAATGGCGGGCCGGGATAATCACACCGTAATGAAGCGAAATGACACCAGCCGGTCCGCTCACGCGAATCCCCGGTGTTCCAAGAAGGCTCCCGGACATACGCACGACAGGCTTGA
>Ga0209430_1002593_pt1 | contig 11400 bp, 8 predicted proteins | sample BarGraIncub1133A_FD_184504 | JGI IMG/M metagenome (GOLD analysis project Ga0209430, IMG submission 184504) | Arctic peat soil microbial communities from Barrow, Alaska - Barrow Graham LP Incubations 11-33A (SPAdes) (version 2) | ecosystem: Environmental > Terrestrial > Soil > Wetlands > Peat... | reverse complement strand
GTTGCAAAAATAGTAAGATTTTCAATAAACTGAAATATATTTGTAAAATAATCTGAAAATAATCTTTGTAATGAGTAATTTGAAAATACTGGGAATTGGGAATGCGCTTGTTGATATTATGGTCTTAGTTGATGATGATCAGATTATCAATTATTTAAATCTGCCTAAGGGCGGGATGACACTTGTTGATGGTGATCTTTCGGCCATGATTCAAAAAGAGATTTCGCATATGAATATTAAGATTGCCACTGGTGGTTCTGTCGCAAATGCGATAAATGGGATCGCCGGGCTTGATGTTGCGTGCGGTTTTGTTGGTGCGATCGGACACGACGACCTTGGTTTGCTCTTCAAAAACGATATGCTAAAACGGGGAATCGAAGTAAAGTTGAAGGAAAATGAATTTCCTACGGGTCGAGCGGTGGGTTTTGTGAGTCCCGGTGGTGAACGCACTTTTGCCACTTACCTGGGAGCAGCCGTTGAAACGGGCCCCGATGATATATATCCAGAGCTATTTGCAGGGTATGATCTGTTTTTTATCGAGGGTTACCTTGTTTTTAATCAGCCATTAATTATGGCTGCTGCCTCTGCTGCAAAACTGGCCGGATTAACTGTAGCGCTTGATCTTGCCAGCTACAATGTCGTTGAGGCGAACCTGGATATTCTTAACGAATTAGTTGATAATTATATAGATATTGTGTTTGCAAACGAGGAGGAAGCAAAGTCATTTACCGGATTGCAACCGGAAGAGGCGCTTGAAAATCTTGCAAAAAGATGTGATATTGCAGTTGTAAAAGTGGGAAAAGAAGGTGCCTTTGTCCAGCAGGGAATTCAGAAATGGCGTATTCCTGCTTTCGCCACTACGGTGATAGACACTACAGGTGCTGGGGACTACTTTGCTGCAGGATTTTTAGCTGGACTGGCAAATGGATGTGATCTTGGGAAGTGTGGTGTAATTGGCTCGATAATGGCCGGAGAAGTGATTCAGGTTATCGGCGCCGAGCTGGACGACAGCAGGTGGGCAGAAATAAAAAAACTGGCTGAATTGATTTAGACAATTCAACCAGTTATAGATTTTAAATCCAATTATAAGAGATGAGGAACTATTTATTCTTAAAACAGGATAATTAGTTCCTCTTTATTTTCGTGTTTCTACTGAACCACAATTTTAACAGTTTGGCCGATATCGCCAGAAGAGGTGCCCAGGTGAAATAGGAAATCGCCGGGTTCAACTGTCCAACTTTTTTTGCTTTCGTCGTAGAAGGCAAGATCGGATACTTTCACTGACATTTCAACGATTTTGGTTTCTCCGGGTTGCAGGAACACTTTTTCAAAGCCTTTCAACTCCTTGGTTGGACGCATAACGGAGCAAACAGGGTCACTCACATAAAGTTGCGCCACCTCTGCGCCTAATCTCGATCCACTGTTTTTGATGTTGAATTTCAATCGAACAGCTTCATCTTTGCTGTAAGTCGTTTTGTCAGTGCTCAGGTTAGCAAGCTCAAAAGTGGTATAAGATTGCCCATATCCGAATGAGAATTGCGGTACAATATTCTTCGTATCGAACCAACGGTAGCCTACCAGAATATCTTCCTCGTAATTCACCTTCAGGTCGCGACCGGGGTAGTTTCCCAGCGCATGAGCCGGTGATTGTTCGAGTGAAACAGGCAGCGTAAATGGCAATTTACCTGATGGGTTTACATTGCCACTAAGCACATCTGCTACAGCATTTCCGGCTTCCATGCCTCCAAACCAAGCCCAAAGTATGGACGGAACGCGTTGAACGATACCCGTAAGCTCGACAGGCGAACCTGCAATTATCACCACGATTGTGCGCGGGTTTACCTTTGCCACCTCGCGGATCAGTGTCTCTTGCCCATAAGGCAATTTCATATCTTGTTTGTCAAATGATTCAGTGTCGAAATCGTGGTTCAGTCCGCCAAAGATAATGGCCACATCCGATATTTTAGCTGCCTCCACTGCTTCGTCGATCAATTTCCAATCTACTTTATTACTATTAGACTGACCAATATTGCTGCCTTCTTTAAACGTCGATTGTTTTTCGTAGCCCTGAACAAAGTTGATTTTCAAACTGCTTCCAAACTTTTTGGTCAATGCTTCGAGGGGAGTCACCTCATATAATGATTTGATTTCGGAACTCAATCCACCACTTGTGTGTTTGCGGGTGGCGTTGTCGCCAATAACGGCAATTGATTTCAGTTTTGAGAAGTCGAGGGGTAAAACGTTACCTTGGTTTTGAAGTAATACAACCGCTTCGGCAGCTGAATTATAGGCTGCTTTTTGATGTTCTGGGGTATTCATCGAACCTTTTTCGCGTGTTTTATCACCCAGCATTTTTGTTTTCAGCATTACGCGCAGCACGTTGGAAACTTTCTCGTCCACGATAGCAATTGGCACTTTCCCCTCTTTCACTGCTTTGATCAGTGGATTAGCAAAATACCATTCGTTGTAATCCTTAATATCAGTGCCCATTTCGAGATCGAGGCCAGCCAAAGCTGCTTTTACGGTACTGTGAGCAGCATTCCAGTCAGTCATGAGTACTCCATTAAAACCCAATTCTTTGCGTAGAATCTGACGATCGAGGTATTCACTTTCGGAACACCAGTCACCGCGGAATTTATTGTAAGCTGCCATCACGGTAAGAGCGCCGCCTTCTTCTACTGCAGCTTTAAAACCTGGCAGATAGATCTCGTGCAATGCGCGTTCGCTCATGGTTACATCCACCAGGACGCGGTTATCTTCCTCATTGTTAGCAAGAAAGTGTTTCACGCTTGCGGCAACGTCTTTCGATTGCAGTGCTTTGATGTAAGGCACAGTCATTGCCGAGATAAGAAACGGGTCCTCACTCAGGTATTCGAAATTGCGTCCACAAAGCGGCGAACGAATAATATTGATACCTGGCCCGAGTAAAATGTCTTTCTTACGGAAGCGCGCCTCTTCTCCCAATACGATACCCCGCTCAAATGCCAGTTTGGGATTCCAACTCGCTGCCAAAGCGGTTCCCGGAGGGAAACAGGTGGCTGAATCGGTCGTCCATCCCGAATAAGCCCAGTCGTGACGGTTAATTTCCGCACGCACACCGTTAGGACCGTCAGATAATGCCCACTCGGGAATACCAAGCCGTGGTATCCCGGTTACGTAAAACTTGGAATTGGCATGTAATAAACCCACTTTTTCTTCAATGGTCATCTTTTTGACCAGTGACTGGATCTTTTTCTCCTGGATCGATTCGGGAGTTTTGGTTTTTTGTGCCTGTACGGCTCCGCTTATCAACAGAAAAAGAGAGAGCATTTTAAACATCGATTTTCTCATCGTAATTTCGATTATTTGTATTTAATTCCTTTGCATTTAAACTTTTATTAACCTGCGATCAGCAGAAAATAGTTCTTCTTTCCCTTTTGCACCAGCAGATATTTGTCTCCGATTAGTTTTGAAAGATTGATTATTTCATCAGGGCCTTCGATCTTCACTTTGTTAACAGCCACTCCACCCCCTGCAATTGTCCGGCGAGCTTCCCCTTTTGATGGAAAAACGGAGGTTTTTTCTGCCAGCAAATCGATGATGTTAATTCCGGTTTCCAATTCTGTTTTGGCAATTTCGAATTGAGGGACACCTTCAAAAACAGACAAGAAGGTTGCTTCGTCCAGTTTGCGTAAGGTCTCTTCTGTTCCTTTGCCAAAAAGAATCTCCGAAGCTTCAACCGCTAAATTGTAATCAGCCTCCGAGTGCACCATGCAGGTAACCTCTTTGGCGAGAACCTTCTGAAGCTGTCGCAGATGCGGAGCCAGGTGATGCTCCTCAATAAGTTGTTCGACAGTTTCTTTTGGTAAAATGGTGAATATTTTGATATATTTTTCCGCATCAATATCAGAAGTATTTAACCAGAACTGGTAAAATGTATAAGGAGATGTTCTTAACGGATCAAGCCATACATTGCCAGACTCAGTTTTTCCGAATTTTGTACCGTCGGCTTTTTTAATCAAAGGGCATGTGAGTGCAAAGGCTTCACCACCTGCTTTTCGGCGGATAAGTTCAGTTCCTGTGGTGATATTTCCCCATTGATCGGAACCTCCCATTTGTAATTTGCAGTTTTTCGTTTCATAAAGATGAAGAAAGTCTGTTCCCTGGACGAGCTGATAAGTAAACTCTGTGAATGACATACCTGCTGCTCCGCTTTCCGGATCAAGCCGTTTTTTGACAGAATCCTTTGCCATCATATAATTGACGGTGATATGCTTACCAATATCCCGAATGAAATTCAGAAAGGTAAAATCCTTCATCCAGTCGTAATTATTGACCATCTCTGCAGCATTCTCACCCTTTGATTCGAAATCGAGAAATTTCGAGATCTGAACTTTCAGGCATTCCTGATTGTGACGCAATGTAGGCTCATCCAAAAGATTACGTTCTTGTGATTTTCCTGACGGATCGCCGATCATACCCGTTGCACCACCTACCAAAACGATGGGTTTGTGACCTGCTAACTGAAAATGTTTGAGCATCATTACGCCTACAAGATGTCCGATATGCAATGAGTCAGCAGTCGGGTCAATCCCCACATAAGCTGAGGTAACCTCTTTTTTCAACTGGTCTTCCAATCCGGGCATCATATCGTGGATCATGCCTCTCCAGGTCAATTCTTCAACAAAATTCATTTTATATTGTAGTTAAATAATTATAATTCAAACTATTAAATAAATGTTTAGTCTTTTATTAATTTCCTATGGTTAATAAATTCACGTTGTGGAATTTAACCCAAAATAACCGGGCAAAGATACAATTATGATTTCAGTTTTAAATATGCTATTTTTCAACCTTCAAATACAATTCAAATGAGAAGAGCCGGATTTCAATTCAAATCGTTGTTGCTGTTGGTCATCGTTTCCCTGGTGTCTCTTCAGGGGCAGTCACAACATCGCATTGTACTGCTTCATCCAACAGTGAGTAATATCGAAAATATGGAATGGATGGTTGAAAATAAGATCATCGATATTCCTGATGTTGAGATGGTGGGTGTTTATTATGCAAAAGAAGCTTACGATTATTCTGCCTCTGAAAAGTACCTGGCTGAACATCCGTCAAAGAATTACAAACTTCATAAAATTGAGGGTGAATTAAAGCTGGAGGACATTTACCGTGAAAATAGTTGTTCTCCCGCTTTTCGAAAATTGTTTGAAGAGTCGGATGCGATTCTATTCTTTGGTGGTCCGGATATACCAGCGGCTGTTTATGGTGAAGAGCAGAACTTACTTACTGTTGTCACAGATCCGTATCGTCACTATTTCGAGACTTCCTTGTTTTTTCATTTGATCGGCGGGAGCAGGAACGCGGAATTCAAACCGTTTTTAGTCGACAAACCTGATTTTATAATAAGGGCTTTTTGTCTGGGGATGCAAACCATGAATGTGGCGGCAGGCGGGACCTTAATCCAGGACATCCCACTTGAAATTTATCATTTAAATACGTTGGAAAAAGTTTCCGCTCAGCCTGTTGAAAATCAGCACCGAAGTTATACAACTCCTTTATATCCGCTTGAAGATCTCTGGGGAGGAAATTTTCATCCAATCAGCATCTCAAAATTCGGTTATCTTCGCGAAATTGCCGGACTTTCTGGTGCAACTACGCCAAAGGTATTGAGTTATCATCATCAGTCAGTAGGAAATATTGGTGCAAATCTCAACGTGATTGCATCATCAATTGACGGGGAAGTAATTGAAGGGTTGCAACACATTAAATTTAAGAATGTAGTAGGTGTGCAATTTCACCCTGAACCTTCTGTACAGTATAATTCCGAATCAAAATTAACGACCGTGGCCGGGAGTCCTTTCTCTCCCAATGAGCTTTTGGTAAAATCGAACAGTCTCTCTTTTCACAAGTTGTTCTGGAAAGATTTCTCCGATAAAGTAATGCATGTAGTCCGATGAATTTAGTTTGTACTATACTGTTATACCCTTCGAAGGTTGGGTAGGTGTTGGCTTTTTTTCAGCTTTCAGAAATGGCAGTATATTGGGTGCCATGTTTTCGATCGGACCATATAGCCTTGATTCCATTTTCGATTTCTCAGGTATGATTGTAATTGTAAAATTCTCAATTTTTGAGATAATAATCATAAGAATGCTCAGGATAAATGCTGCCTTTAAAGCGCCGAAAATACCACCGGCAATTCGGCTGAAAATACTTAGCGCGATGGCTTGTACGAATTTTTCGGTAAGTGTGGCAATCAGGTGGACCACAATGACTACAAAAACAAAAATCAGTATGAATGCCGCAAGGCGCATGGAGTCGTTGCTCCATGTCAGGTATTTTGATAACCATTGCTGAACAAGACCTGAAAATTCAACACCTGCCCATATTCCCAATATTAATGAGACGATTGAGGCCAGTTCCACAAAAAAACCATTGACGAAACCTTTAATAGTTGCACCAACAATAAGAATTATAAGAACGATATCTAACACATTCATGAGCAGAATTATTTTAAATTTGTAGCAATAAATTTATCAAAATTATTTTTAGCAATCTGCTAATTTGCGGAAAATTACAAAATTTAATCCGAATAATTCAAATTATTAAAGAGCATGGCCATTGTCAATTCGATTATTAACTGGATCAACTATAAACGCATTTACGAAATAGATCTCTACCGGGAGCATGCCCGGGAGATTCAGGAAGAGGTGCTCTTTAATCTTCTGAATACTGCAAAAAGTACTGAATGGGGTGAGAAATACGGTTATGCAGATACCAAATCATGGGAATCTTACAAAGAAAATGTCCCAGTGAGCAGTTATGAGGCGATTGAGCCACTTATCAACCGGATGATTCAGGGTGAAAGAAATGTTCTTTGGCCTGGTTCAATGAAATGGTTTGCCAAATCGTCGGGAACAACCAATGCCAAGAGTAAATTTATTCCTGTTTCGAAAGAGTCATTGGACGATTGTCATTTCAGAGGAGGGAAAGACGTTCTTGCCATCTATTATCGCAATTATCCTGAGGCATCGTTACTTTCCGGAAAGAGTTTGACTTTAGGCGGAAGTCATCAGATGACAAATATGAGCAATAAGGCATATTATGGTGATTTGTCTGCAATTATGATTGAGAACCTCCCATTCTGGACCGATTTTCATCGTACGCCACCCACTGAAATAGCCTTGATTCCTGAGTTTGAAGAAAAAATAGCTCAAATCACAAAAACAGCTATCAACGAAAATGTCACCTCGCTTGCGGGAGTTCCTTCCTGGTTTTTGGTCCTTTTACGGTACATTCTTGAATATACCGGAAAATCGAATATCCTGGAAGTATGGCCTAATCTTGAACTTTTTATGCACGGCGGTATCGCTTTTGGACCATACCGGGAGCAATATAAACGGATCATCCCTTCTGCAACAATGAATTATATGGAAACTTACAATGCGTCTGAGGGTTTCTTTGCAATTCAGGATGACCCCGAAAGTTCTGAAATGCTTCTGATGCTTGACTATGGTGTATTTTATGAGTTTATTCCGGTCAGTAATGCAGCAGACGAGAATCCTGTAACAATTCCGCTTTGGGAGGTGGAGATGGGTATTAATTATGCCATGGTCATCTCTACAAATGGGGGACTTTGGCGCTATATGATCGGTGATACGGTGATGTTTGCTTCCAAGGATCCTTATAAACTGAGGATTACAGGTCGCACAAAACATTTTATCAATGCCTTTGGCGAAGAGGTGATTATCGATAATGCAGAAAGAGCCATCAAAGAAGCCTGCACTGTTACAGGTGCAGTTATAAACGATTATACTGCCGGACCCATCTTTATGAGCGAAAGTCAGGCAAAAGGTGCTCACGAATGGCTGATCGAATTTGATACCAAACCCGATGATCTTGTTAAATTTACAAGAATTCTTGATCTGAAATTACAGGATTTAAACTCAGATTACGAAGCCAAACGACACAAGAATGCCACCCTCGAAATGCCTCATGTTATGGCTGTTGCCACCGGAACATTTATGGAGTGGATGCGTGAACGCAGGAAAGTGGGTGGTCAAAATAAAGTTCCCCGATTGTCAAACAACAGGGAATACCTTGACGGTTTGCTTCGGATTAATAAAACGCTGAAATAAAAACTAAATACAAAAATGAAAAAAGAAGCTGCGACAATGCATATCGCAATTGCCGGTAATATAGGGGCCGGGAAAACTACCCTTACTGGAATTTTAGCCAAGCATTTTGGATGGGAAGCTCATTACGAAGAGGTGGACGGGAATCCATACCTGAATGATTTTTACCATGACATGCAGCGCTGGTCGTTCAATTTACAGGTTTACTTCCTTAATAACAGGTTTAGCCAGATTATCGATTTCCGCCATTCCGGCAAAACTGTGATTCAGGATCGGACGATTTACGAAGATGCCGAAATCTTTGCGCCTAACCTTCATGAAATGGGTCTGATGAGTACACGCGATTTCGAGACCTATCACACGCTTTTCGACCTGATGGGAAAATTAATTCAGGCTCCCGATCTGATTATTTACCTACGCGCATCTATTCCAACGCTCGTTCAGCAAATTCAAAAACGTGGAAGGGATTATGAGGAAACCATCCGGCTCGATTACCTGAAGCAATTGAACCAACGGTACGAAGCGTGGGCAACTCGGTATCGTCTTGGCAAAATGCTGATTATAAATATTGACGAGCTTAATTTTGCTGAAAATAAAGAAGATTTGAGTAAAGTGATCGACAGGATTGACGCTCAGTTGCACGGACTTTTTTAATAAGACGTGAACGGAAGATTGATCGGGAGTCAACTTTGACCTTCTTTTTAACTACTTCAATAACATATTTATAAGCCGGGTAATACCGGCTTTTGTCATTTGTAGATCTCTAAATAATTCGTAGGATTAGGTCGGTTTTTAATCGTTGGAAATGAGCGGTAAAATTCACAACTAATTCTACTAAATAATTATGAGACAAATAGATAAAAACAACCGGAATTCCTTCAATTTTGGTGAAGATACGCTCACAGTTGGCTTGGCGCTCCAATTGGCTGCTGGTAAAATTAAAGGATCAGTAGGTCCGGTTGCGGCCGAACGAATCGTTAAAAGCCGGAAAATCGTTGATGACATCGTCTCCAATCATGAAATAGTTTATGGAATCAATACCGGTTTCGGTCCGCTTTGTACAACAATTATCTCGGAGGTTGATACCAAAAAACTTCAGCTTAATTTATTGAAGAGTCATAGCGTCGGTGTTGGTGATCCTATTAACCCGGAGATTGCCAAATTAATGATGATCCTGAAGGTTCATGCATTGGCGAAAGGCTATTCAGGCATTGAAATGAAAACGCTCGAAAGGATTATATGGCATATTAATCAGGATATTATACCAGTTGTTCCGTCTCAGGGTTCAGTTGGCGCTTCAGGCGACCTGGCTCCGCTGGCCCATCTTTTTCTTCCTCTGACCGGACATGGGAAAGTTTATTATAAGGGTAAAGTGACCGAAATGGCCGGCCTTTTAAATAAGCTGGGAATGGCTCCTGTGGAACTTGGTGCAAAAGAGGGTCTAGCACTGATCAATGGTACTCAATTCATTGCTGCACACGCGGTAAAGGTTATAGAGCGATTGCAGAACTGCCTCGATAACGCCGATTTAATTGCGGCCATGAACCTTGAGGCTATGTTGGGTTCCGTAAAAACCTTCTCCCCGGAATTACATGAATTAAGGCCTTACCAGGGAATCATATACGTTGCCGAACGGATGAGGATGCTTATTGGCGAGTCTGAGATTGTGCAGTCGCATAAAAACTGCTCACGACTTCAGGATCCCTATTCCCTGAGGTGCATTCCACAGGTTCATGGAGCCTCACGAAATGCCTGGCTTCACCTGAAAGAGCTGTTAAACATTGAGTTGAATTCGGTGACCGATAATCCGATTATTCTGGAGGATGGACGTTCGATCAGTGGGGGAAGTTTTCATGGACAGCCATTAGCGATGGCACTTGATTATGTTACGGTAGCCGCAGCAGAATTGGGGAATATTGCAGATCGCCGGATCTATTTGTCACTTAACGATTCAATCGAAGGATTACCTAAACTGCTTATGCGCGAAACCGGTTTAAATTCGGGTTTTATGATTCCGCAATATACAACGGCCGCTTTGGTCAGCGAAAATAAAAGCTTTTGCTTCCCTGCCAGCGCCGACAGTATTCCTACCTCGCTTGGACAGGAGGATCATGTAAGTATGGGTTCGATCAGCGGCCGCAAAGCGTTGATGGTGATAGATAACCTTGAGAAAATACTGGGAATTGAGCTTTTTTGCGCGGCGCAGGGATTCGATTTTAGAAAACCACTCAAATCGGGCAGAATTATCGATGAGTGCCATCGTTTTGTCAGACAGACTATTCCTTTTGCTGAATCGGATCACATCATGTCGGAAGAAATGAATAAAGCGATCGATCTGGTCAAAAATAAAACGTTGATTACTGTTTCGGGAATTGCAGCTAAAAAATTGAAAATCAATCTTAAAAACGAGCATCATGAACTATTCGGAATTTATTAAAAAATATGCCAACCATCCCAATTATAAAGCTCCTACTGGAAATATATTGCATGCAAAATCCTGGCAGACGGAAGCGCCGTTGAGGATGTTACTCAACAACCTCGATCGTGAGGTAGCCGAAAACCCCGAAGAATTGGTGGTTTATGGCGGCACAGGCCAGGCAGCACGGAACCCTGAAGCTTTGCTGCAGATCATTAAATGTCTGCTCGAACTGGATGAAGATCATAGCCTATTAGTTCAATCAGGCAAAGCTGTGGGTATTGTCCGAACGCATCCGGAAGCTCCAAGGGTATTTATCGCAAACAGCAATCTTGTACCTGCCTGGGCGACCTGGGATCATTTTGAAAAACTGAAAACTGAAGGTTTAATGATGTATGGCCAGATGACTGCAGGAAGCTGGATTTATATTGGAACTCAGGGGATTTTGCAGGGAACTTACGAAACATTTGTAGCTTGTGGCGAGAAATATTTTAAGGGTGACCTGAAACATAAATTGCTGGTTTCCGGCGGACTCGGTGGAATGGGTGGAGCTCAGCCTTTGGCAGCAACAATGGCTGATGCGACTTTCCTTGGTGTAGATGTTGATCCTGAACGGATAAAAAAGAGGTTGAACTCGGGCTATATTGACCATATTTCCTGGTCGTATGATGAGGCGATCGCTATGGTTATGAATGCAAAAGAGAAAGGTGAGGCGATCTCTGTCGGACTTGTGGCTGATATTGGCGACACGTTAGAGCAATTATTAATTGATGGAATCGTTCCCGATGTTGTTACCGATCAGACTTCTGCCCATGATCCTTTGCACGGATATGTGCCGAATGATCTTACCTTACTTCAGGCAAAGGC
>Ga0209430_1002587_pt1 | contig 11426 bp, 8 predicted proteins | sample BarGraIncub1133A_FD_184504 | JGI IMG/M metagenome (GOLD analysis project Ga0209430, IMG submission 184504) | Arctic peat soil microbial communities from Barrow, Alaska - Barrow Graham LP Incubations 11-33A (SPAdes) (version 2) | ecosystem: Environmental > Terrestrial > Soil > Wetlands > Peat... | reverse complement strand
GTCTGAAAAACCATTTAAAATCTTTGTTGTAGAAGACAGCGATTGGTATAACAGGCTTTTGGTCCATACTCTTTCTCTGAACCCCGACTATGAGGTAAAGGGTTTTTTAAACGGAAAAGATTTTCTGAATTGTCTTTTTGAGTCACCGGATATTGTTACCCTTGATTACCGACTGCCAGATATAACAGGTCTTGAAGTTCTTAAAAGGATAAGGGAAGAAAACAGTGATGTTCAGGTTATCCTTATTTCGGAACAGGAAGATATTGATACTGTGGTAAGCCTGCTGAAAATGGGAGCCTATGATTATATCAGCAAGTCTGATGATATCAAAGACAGGTTGCTTAACACTGTCAAGAATATCCGAAACGGTATTGGTCTTAAAAGAGAAATTTCAACCCTCCGCAAAGAAGTACAAAAAAAGTACAGTTTCCGCGAAAGCATTCTGGGCGAAAGTCCGGCTATTAAATCTGTTTATGACATGATTGAAAAAGCCCTTGGCACAAACATTACAGTTATAATAACCGGTGATACAGGAACCGGAAAAGAACTGGTTGCAAAGGCTATTCATTATAACTCAAAACGCAAAGACAAATCATTTGTTACTGTGAATGTTGCTGCTATCCCTTCAGAACTTATCGAGAGTGAATTATTCGGCCATGAAAAAGGTGCTTTTACCGGAGCTGCATACAGGAGGATCGGACGGTTTGAGGAAGCAGATGGCGGTACTTTATTCCTTGACGAAATAGGAGAAATGGAACTGAATTTACAGGCAAAATTATTGCGGGTTTTACAGGAGAAAGAGATCATAAGAATAGGTAGTAACAAACCTGTAAAAACCGACTGCCGGATAGTAGTAGCAACCAATAAGAACCTGAAAGAGGAAGTAAAGAAAGGAAACTTCAGGGAAGATCTGTATTACAGATTGTTAGGTTTACCCATTGAGTTACCTCCATTACGTGACAGAGGAAATGATATACTAATAATTGCCAGGTATTTTATCGGGAAATTCTGCTATGAAAATAACATCCAGTTAAAAAAATTATCAGCACAAACACAAAAAAAACTATTGAGTTATCCATTCCCCGGAAACGTTCGTGAATTAAAATCAGTGATTGAACTTGCAGTTACTTTATCGGAGACGGATGAGATAGAACCTTCCGATCTCGTAGTTGATACAGGTGATCCCTTATCGGTTGTTGCCAACGACACTCTCTCCCTGAGGGAATACCAGGTAAAAATTATTAAAGCTACACTTAAGAAGAACAACAACGATATTAAACTTGCTGCTGAAAAGCTCGATATTGGAATATCAACTATCTACCGGATTTTGAAAGAAGAAAAGGAGTCTTGAATTAATCCTCTTTTAAAAACTCTCTATACTATAATACTACAATCATTCTTTTCCCGAAATGAGAATTGTTTTCTCAAAATGAATAAATAAGAGCTTTTGCTGTTATTTGTAATATTCTCATAATAAATGTATTAAGCTTATTATTGATACGAGGCATAGCATTTGTCATATAGAGTATATAAGTATCAAAGAAGCATTATAAAATGCAGCCAGGATCAGGCAGAGAAAACAGAATTCACTTTTTTAATAAAATATAACACTAAATTCAAGTAAATTAAATCAAGGAGGAACTAAAATGACAAATGAAGTAAACAGTAACCGTAATGTCCCCAACGATAATGCGGTTTCACGGAATAACGAAAAAAAGGCAAAGAAAGAGGGAATGAAAAAAGGCGTTCTTATAACCGCCATTATAAGTTTTATCCTTCTGCTCACAGCCGGTATAGTAGTTAATTCTCTTTATAAAGATGAGCAGAAAAAACATCTCGCTATCATGGAGAATCAGAAACGCTCATTTACAGAACTGTTAACTACCCGTGATTCAGTGATCAATGAAACGATGTTAACATTTGATCAGATTGAAAAAGACCTGGCTACAGTAAAAGAGAAGGAAAACATAATTACTATGAAGTCTTCTGATCAGGAATTTTCAAAAGACAAAAAACAACAAATCCTTAAGGATATTGAGTATGTCAATGCTCTCCTGGATCAGAACAAAAAGAAAATTGCCTCATTGACTGCCCAGCTTAAGAACTCCGGTGGAACAATAAAGGGTATGCAGGTTAAGATTGCTGAAATTGAAGCTACAATGAAACTGCGTGAAACTGAAATAGCCGACATGAAAGTCGCTCTGGTTCAAAAAGATTTCGAGATCGGCCAGCTCAATACCCGTATGACCGACGCACAGGTTGCTATAGCACAGAAGGATGAGAAGATCACACTCCAGACCGCTGAGATGAATAAAGGTTATCTGGCTTCAGGTACTTACAAAGCTCTTAAGGCAAAAGGTCTTGTTTCCAAAGAAGGCGGATTTCTGGGACTTGGTAAGAAAGAATCATTAATACAGGATTTCCCTGAAGGTTCATTTACCCAGGTCGACATAACTCAGGTTAAGAGTATCCCGGTAAATTCAAAAAATGCCAAGCTTATCACTGATCATCCAAAAAGTTCATACGAGATGATACGCGATAAAGATAACAAAATAGCAAGCATTGAGATAAAAGATCCCGCACAGTTCTGGAAGATTTCGAAGTATGCTGTTGTGGAAACTAAAAACTAAAAAATGTTTTATGCTCTGAACTTCAGGCATAAGTTGTGAAAGGCAAAGTATGAGATCCCGCAGGATTAAAATCCCGCGGGATCTTTTTTTATGGTTAGCCAGGCAGAATTGATATTAATATTATTCCATAATTTGTATCCCGGATTTTCCGGCAACTTCACGGACATAATCCGCAGCATCTTTATAATCCTCCTGCTTTTCCAGGTGTTCAAGCATCAAAGGTATACCGGCAAGGTTGCTTGCTTCCTGTAAAAATACCCCATAATCGAGAGAACCCAGTCCTGGACGGCGTTCTTCAAGATGGACTGTCAGTTTCGGTAAAATGATGATATCCTTTGCATGAATGGATTTTATATATGGACCCAGCTTTCTGAAGCATTCTTTAAGAAAAGCCGCATTATTAAAATATTTCTGCGGACTTGAAACCATATTCACCGGATCGAGATGGGCTGCAAATTGTTTACGGTCTACAGCCCTTATTAGCTCTAAATATGAATCGGGAGAATCCGGAATCATATATGGCATGGGTTCCAGGGTATAAAAAGCTTTTACAGGACGTACCTGATCAATTATATGCCTGACCGTTTCAACTATCTGGTCGAATGTTTCTTTAGAATAGTTACCTGCATATGGTCCATCCCATATTTCACCTCTTGCCCCTGAAATATTTACACAGCAATTAGCTCCGATCTCGTCAGCCAGCTCCAGTGCCTCAATATTCTTTTTTATTGCTTCTTTTCGTTTTGGCTCATCCGGATCGAGGGGATTGCTCCATGCACCAACTTCAGAAATAAGAATATTACTCTTTTGTGCCTCAGCTCTGAATGATTTTATCAGAGTTTCCGATACACCAGGCTGAACCGGACAATAGGCGGCAGAATACCTCAATGCTTTTACAGCTTTGATCCAATCGGCCGGATCAGTATAATTACCCGGGACAGGGCCACCCAGTCTCAAAGGATTCCCAGACATAGAATAATTTCCTGCTTTTACTACAGATGGAATAATTGTTAAACCTGCGCTTGCTATAATACCTGTTTTAATGAGATGACGTCTGCTTACATTCTTTTTCATGTTTCCAAATAATATTTAATACGCTATTCAAATATAAAAAAATATCATTCATTTGGCAGTATGGCGCCAGCATGATCTTGATCTGGTTTGAACAGAATTATTTTACCGTTTTATCAAGAGGACGTCCTAAGCTTTCATAAAGGCCTCTTCTTCCAACTTTATCTTTTAAAAGAATTTCGTTAGCATATTTAGCCACCTGTTCAGCAACTGCACGCGGAACTACCACGACTCCGTCGCCGTCACCAACTACAACATCTCCCGGACAGACCAGGACACCGCCAATTGTAACAGGACGGTTTACCGATTCAATTTCATTTCTTCCGGGACGAATACCCCGGCCTTTCTTCCTATCATAAAGAGGCACCCTTTCTAGTCCAACCTCATCGGTATCTCTCGATCCTGCATCTGTAACCACTCCGACAGCACCCAGTTTATACCAGTAGAGGATATTATTTGAACCTATCGATCCGATATCCCTGTCTTCAACATCATCAATGACAATTGCTGATCCGGGTCTTATCAACTGTGTGAAAGCCTCGTGTGAGTAAGAGTTATAAAAGTTCCCTTCCCACTTTGAGAATTCTTCTCCAGGTGCAGGCAGGGCTGGTTTTTGTGTTGGCACATAACGCACAGTAACGGCTATACCCCTGAATATATGAGTAAAATCCTTTAAATCAACCCAATCAGGATGTATTTCAGGATCAACAAGGCCGGTACCCGGTAATCCAACCATGTCCATTCCATCGGACACATCTGCAACCCGTAAATTTCTGTAAAGCTCAAGGATCTTTGCATCATCATCTGCGGAATAGGTGCTGGTTTCAATAAAATTCATTCCCTTTGCCAGAGCTGTCTTATCACGCTCCTGTCCGCTTGCATTATTGAAAATAGCTGCAAAAAGAAAAGAAAGAAATATAATTAAGTTTTTCATTGTCTGTACTTTATTGTTTTCTAATGATTATGAAATAATATGAAAATTCTGTTAAAAATACACTTTTTAATCTGAATATAGACTTACCAGACTCCAAAATTAAAAAAAGCCCCGCAAGGAGCCTTTTTGATTTTCAGATTATAATCGAACGGTTATTTCTTATCATAGACGTTATTGGCTTTTACCTCACCATTAGGACCTTGTCTTGTAGATGCAATTGAAAGTATTTTTGCATCAGTAAGTGTCCATACCTCTGTTGATTTCATTGTAGTGCTCTGACCGTTCATATCCATGGTTCTAGAGGTTACAATAGTAAGAGTCTTACCATCAGCCGACCATGTTGCTGTTGATTTGCTGTCGCCTCTTGGTGATGTGTTAATACTCTCTTTTCCATCGAGGGTATATTTCATTGTCATAGTTGTAGGCTGACCATCCTGGCCGGTTCTTGTTCTAACAACAGTCAGAAGATTGTCTTCCTGTGTAGCAACAAAATTGCCGCCCATTCTCATGCCACCACCCTGGCCACCTTGCGGCTGGGTACTTTTTTCTGCATTTAAAGTCCAGTCACCGGCAAAATTTGTTTTACCAGCCTGAGCATTTGTCATAACCGGTGCAATAAGTACCAGAATGATTGCCAATGATATTAACCGCATGAATTTAGAGCTGTTAATAGTACGATTTTCAACGTTTTTTTTCATTTTCTATAAATATTAAAGTGAGTTGATGATGTATTAGACAACTAATCAAAGGTAATTATTCCTGAGAACATTAGAAAAATCCGGAGAATGTTTAAGAACAGAAATAAGAAATCATTAAAATAACATTATAATATTGACTACCTTTTGAAGGTTAAATTACAAATCATGGACAGGAGAAATTTCATTAAGACTACCTCGCTAGTGGCTGGAGCATATGCTATTTCTGAACCTTCAATATTTGCCAATATCGGAAGACCGGAAGATGAATCGTGGTTTAATCGTCCGATGCGATGGGCCCAGCTGACCCTTGTGGAAAATGATCCGGGACGATTCGATCCCGATTTCTGGCTCAGATATTTTAAGAAGATCCATGCTGATGGTACTACCCTGAGTGCCGGTGGTGGTGTTGCTTATTATCCCACCAATATACCTCTGCACCACCGAAGTGATTGGCTTGGCACCTCAGATCCTTTTGGTTACCTGGTGGAAGGAAGCCGCAAAATGAATATGTCGGTAATTGCCCGCACCGACCCTCATGCAGCCAGACAGAATGTATATGATGCCCACCCCGATTGGATTGCCGTAACTGCCAATGGTGAGAAACGCCGTCACTGGGCAAATAAAGATCTGTGGGTAACCTGTGCCCTTGGTCCTTATAATTTTGATTTTATGACACAGGTGCATAAAGAGATAATGAAGAATTATCAACCCGATGGCATTTTCTCCAACCGTTGGGCAGGACATGGAATATGTTACTGTGAGCATTGCAGCAAAAATTTCAGGGAATTTTCCGGGCTCGAACTCCCAAAAATCAGTGACCGGTCAGATCCATCTTACCAGAAATATTCAGAATGGAATACAAACCGTCTTAAAGAGCTATGGCTTCTATGGGACAGAGTGATTCGCAAAGAAAGGCCCTCATCGCGATTCATTCCCAATGGATTTCCTGATAAAGTGGTAACGGGTCAGCTGTCAGATATCGTTTTCACCGACCACCAGGCAAGAAGCGGTGCAACATTACCATGGTCCAACGGAAAGGTGGCAAAAGAGTTACGTGCTTCTATAGGTATGAAACCACTGGGGGGAATATTCAGTGTGGGATTTGAGGAACAATACCGCTGGAAGGATTCAGTTCAGAGTGAGGCAGAAATAAGAATCTGGGTTGCAGAAGGAACTGCAAATGGTATGCGGCCCTGGTTCACAAAGTTCTCTGGTGTACTTTACGACAGACGCTGGCTGGATATAGTGGATAAAATATACCAGGTTCATTACCGGAATGAGAGTTACCTCAGGAATACAGCACCAATGGCAAATGTCGGAATGGTGTTCTCAGAACAGAACAGGAACTACGGACGTGAAAAATGGCAGCAGAATAGCGGTGATCATTCACTGGGGATGTACCATGCTCTCATTGAAGACCGTATGCCTTTTGAGATGGTAAATGACCGGCTGCTCGACGAAGAACACCTGAAAGCCTTTAAATTGCTGTTGCTGCCTAATATTGCCACTCTTTCAAATGAACAATGTAAACAGTTGCAGAAATTTGCCGAAGGCGGAGGCAGTATAGTTGCTACTTTCGAAACGTCTTTATATGATGAAGAGGGAAGACGACGGACAGACTTTGGACTTGCTGACCTGTTCGGTGTTTCATACGATAAGAGTATAGAAGGACCAATGCAAAACAGCTACCTGCGTTTAAAGAAGGATCCGGTCACAAACCTGTTCCATCCAGTATTGAAAGATCTGGAAGTGGCTTATCGCATTATCAACACCATAAACCAGGTAAGGGTTATACCAAAGGCATCATTCCCTGAACCCGTAACCCTGATACCTTCTTATCCCGATCTTCCGATGGAAGATGTATACCCGCGAACTCCGGAAACAGATATCAGGGAACTTTATCTGCGAGATACTGGTAAAGGACGAATAGCCTATTTTACCGGGGATATTGACAGAACATTCTGGCAAATAATGTGCACTGATCACGGGAAACTATTACGAAATACAATCCGGTGGGCTCTTAAGGAAGAACCCATAGTTGATGTAATTGGTCCTGGTGTACTTGATGTTACCGTATGGAGGCAGAAAGGCTCAATGACTGTTCATCTGGTAAATCTCACTAATCCGATGATGATGAAAGGTCCTTTCAGAGAGTTTATACCAGTAGCTGCCCGCGTAAGCATTAAAATTCCCCGTGACACAAAAATAAGCGGAGTTCATCTGCTTGTGAGCGGGCAAAACCTGCCTTATGAAACAAAGGAAGATAAAATAACGCTGACAATACCGCATATATACGATTATGAGATCGTCGGAATAGATTTGACATAATATTTAAATAATATACTATGAAAACTAATCGTCGTCATTTTATATCTACTGCCGTTGCCGGCAGTATTGGCACTGCATTACCTCTTTCGGCATATGGTTCAAATTTGAACAGGTCCGGAGATAAGAAAGCGATGCAAACTCTCAGTATTCTTGACGAAATACTTAAAAAGCCTGTGTTTAAAAAGGAGACATTTCCTATCCCGGTAATTATTGAAACTCTTGAATTAATGAGATACAAAAACAGCTTTTTATGCAGAGTAAGATCCAAAGACGGAGCTGAAGGAATATGTGTCGGGCATAGCGGGCAGTTAAGGTCGCAATACCCCATTTTCACAAACCTTTTACAACCGTTTTTTATTAATAAAGATGCCCGTGATCTCGACCTGTTAATGGAAAAGGTATATATCTATAAACTCAATTTCAGGTTATCAGGAATGGCTCTCGGAGTACCCCTTGCGACCATCGAATTTGCCATCCTTGATATGATGGGACGTATAGCAGGAAAACCAATAGGTAAGCTCATCGGGGATATTCACAACCCCGAGGTATCAGTATACCAGGCTACCGAATACCGTGAAAAACCAGTGTCCGAGTCTATGGAACTTATAAAAAGGGATGTGGCTGAATATAATGCCAGGGCACTTAAGATCAAAGTCGGAGGACTGATGTTTGGTACTGAGGATATTAATGCCGTAGGTCCTGCAGGCAGAACCGAGGAGATAATCCCGCTGGCAAGGAAAACATTTGGTGATAAGATGATTCTTTATGCCGATTCAAATGGTTTCTATTCAGTAGAAGAAGCTATCCGAGTGGGAAAATTATTGGAGGAATACAATTTTCAGTTTTTTGAGGAACCTGTTCCTTTTGATTGGTACGAAGAGACAAAAAAAGTTGCCGATACGCTTATAATTCCAATTGCCGGAGGAGAACAGGAATACAGCCTGCATGGATTTCGCTGGCTGATAGCAAATAATGGAGTTCAGATTGTTCAACCTGATTGTTTCTATTTCGGTGGTATGATCCGCGCGATGAAAGTAGCGTTAATGGCAAATGCTCTCGGAATACGCTGCACACCTCATATGACAGGAGGAGATTTGGGATTTTTGTATATGATGCATTTCGTTTCTGCCCTTCCTAATGCTCTTCAATATCATGAATTCAAGGGATTTAAAACTGATATCATTTTTGAATGTAAAACATCTCATCTTCAAAGTGTGGATGGAAAGGTAAAAGTCCCAACCGGACCAGGTTCAGGAATAGATATTGATCCTGAGTATATAAGGAAATTTGAGGTTGTTAAAGGGTGAGAAGAATCAGGTTCAGGTTGCAGGCCTCCTTTAAAATTCACCATTCTTACTTAATTCAATATTTTTTTTTATCTGTTATTTAAAAAACGTAAATTTGATTGGGTCTTTCTCAATGATTAAAATATACTCTTATGAAAAAGTTAATTTTCTTTTTTGCACTGCAAACATGTGTGATTCTTTCGCTTCTGGCACAACCCGTTTCAGAGTACACCTATAAGCTTGATAACGGGATAACCGTAAAAACTGAACATTGCTGGAACCAGGTATGGGTTCAGCAGGATTATTCGGCGTTAAAAGCCGACGACAAGACTCCTTTGACCGTAGTTACCAGAATACTTGGCGATCTTAATTCAGGTTCATCTTTTAAACTTCTTCGTTCAGGTAAAGAAGTAAAGATGCTGGGGGCAACACCCGGGACATATGATCTGAAACTTACCTTTAAGCTTTCCGGGAAACCCGGAACACTCAGCTTTGTAGTAGGCAATGTATTAATAAAGCCTCAAACAAAAACAAATGTTACAATAACTCTTTACGACTACCAGATATCTATTGTAGAGTCTCCCGGATCCCTAAAAGGGTTGTCACTTTATGATTTAAAAATCAACAAATTCAAAGGCAATACAGACCAAAGCAACAACATGGGTATCCCTTCATTTTATGCTAAAGGCAAACATAATAAACCTATTCCTCCTGATGAATCCACGAACAACACATCTGGTAAAATAAAGCCAGGAACTTATGATGTACTTATCTCAATCGGAATATCCGGACAAGCACAGAAAGTCTGGCTTGAAAACTTTACAATGAAACCTGATATCAATTATAAGATTGCAGCTAATCTTAATGGCGGTGTTATCATCTATACAGGTGGAAATAAAGAGGTAAAAAATATACATCTATATCCTGCGGGTACAGCCGCTAAGCAGACAGGCGTCCCTGCTCCTATTAAAAATCTCGAGTTAGGCAGTTACGATAACCTTACTTTAACTAATGCCTGTCCACCGGGAGCATATGATGTCCTTCTTACTTTCGGAAATGGCACTAAATATGAATGGAGGAAGAATCTCGTAGTTAAAACAGGATCAAGGACAGAGGTTAAATAGAGCCTCCTTCGCTAAGGCTTCGGAGGCTGAAAGGTGTGAGGCATGAGGCGTGAGGCTTTACCGTCGCACCATAGTACCGTTTTAGCGTTGAGCCGTTTATTTATATCTTAATGATTCGGCCGGATTATGCCCTGCTGCTTTGAAAGACTGATAACTTATTGAAAGCCATCCGATTGCAAGTCCTATAACACTTGATACTAAATATATGAGTGGACTGACATTTATCTTTACTGCAAAACTTTCAAGCCAGATTTTTATCCCGAAAAATGCTATCGGGTAAGCAACAAGCGATGAGATCAGAATAAGCACCATAACTTCCCGTGATAACAGAGTTACAATCAGACCCCTGGTAGCTCCATAAGTTTTCCTGATTCCTACTTCGCGCGTTCTGATGGTTGTCATATAAGTAATAAGTCCAATCAAACCCAGACATGCAATTAAAATGGCCAGTACTGAGAAAAGGATGAAGATTCTCCCTGTCTTAAGTTCCGTCTCATAATTCTTGTTGAATTCATCAGCAAAAAACGAATACTGAAATGGTTGCCTGTTGGAATAGTCTTTCCAGACAGTTTCGATTGATCTTATCGTCGCCTGTGTGTTTTTCCCATTTAATCTTATGCATAGATAGCCTTCATAATTGCCTCTCATTAAATTGAAACATACAGGTGGAATTTTGTCATGCAATGACCTAATATTGAAATCCTTCATAATTCCCACTATTCTGAGTTTTTCGAATTGTCCGGGTCCCCTTGGTCTTAAAATATATTTCCCTAGAGGATCACTGAGTCCTAAGAATTTTACAGCGGTTTCATTTATCATGACTGCGGTTGTATCTGTTCCGAAATCCTTTGATATAAACCTTCCTTCAGCGAGTTTTATACCCATTACTTCAACGAATCCAAAGCTAACCAGATCCTGATTTATCAGATAAGTTGCTTTTGTAGGATCATTATCCAGAAAAAAGGCATTATTGTTAAAGTTATCTGTACCTGGAATTGCTGTTGCGTTGGCAATTCTTTCAATGCCTGGGATCTGAAGAATCTGTTCCTTAAAGGATTCAAGCTTCCTTCCAAGAGCATCCGGCCTTCTGATAACAAGCAGGTTATCCTTTTCAATACCCATATCGGCTGATGTCATAAAATTAAGCTGCCCATATACAACAAATGCCCCGATGATAATTACGATTGAAACTGTAAACTGGAAAACAACCAGAATACCTCTCAGTGTTTTTGATATTGAACCCGGGCTTAATGTACCTTTCTGATACCGACTTCTTTTGCTCTGCCGGCAGATTTTGCAGTTGCCAGATTAATATAATTTATAATCGCTATGAATAGAGTCAGCAAAGCGATAAC
>Ga0209430_1002586_pt1 | contig 11427 bp, 14 predicted proteins | sample BarGraIncub1133A_FD_184504 | JGI IMG/M metagenome (GOLD analysis project Ga0209430, IMG submission 184504) | Arctic peat soil microbial communities from Barrow, Alaska - Barrow Graham LP Incubations 11-33A (SPAdes) (version 2) | ecosystem: Environmental > Terrestrial > Soil > Wetlands > Peat... | reverse complement strand
ATGATGAAAACCTGACAACCGGGGAATGCCTTGGCTTTCATTCCGGCAGAAACAATCTTTTCTATACGTTTTAATGTGGAAGAATGCATGCCAACTTCTTCGGGAGAATAAAGCTGGTGCGCTTCTAGCGGGATGGTATCCGCAGAGACTATCGCAAATAAACGATTCCCTGCCAGCCCTTGTAGGATTATGGGCAATAGTAAGGCGAAGAATCTGGTTTTTCTCATGCCACAAAGTTACTGAATATTACCTAGCTCGTGCTTAGAATTGTTCTTACAATTTTATGATCATCTGTTTTATGACGCCCTGGTCTGTATAGGCCTTTACCAAATAACTACCTTTGTTCAGGAGGTTCATGTCTATGATTTTGCTGGGTTCAACAGTTTGTCGCACCAATCCTGACCTTGATTTAATTCTGATGGATATTCAAATGCCAGAGTTAAATGGATACGAAGTTACACGTCAAATCCGACAATTCAACAAAGATGTTGTCATAATAGCGCAGACTGCTTTTGGACTATCTGGCGACAGAGAAAAGGCAATCGAAGCGGGATGCAACGATTATATCGCAAAACCCATTAACAAAGATGAATTACTTTCACTAATACAAAAGTATTTCAAAAAACAAAAATCTCCGCCGCAGAGCAGCGGGGTATTTAAAGGAAAAAATTAGGTCTTTCCCTTGTCAGAACGCTGCGGCGACATACGTTTGGCTGCAGATGGAAGTTAAGGATCCGACTTTGTCCATACCCTTGTATCAGGAAAGTTGGGAAATAAATACCAAAACTGGGACGTGGAAGCCCTCCGAAAGGAGCATGAAAACCATTGACAAATCCGATTTAAAATCGATTCAGTATCAGGGTAAATGGACTCAAACCAAGGTTTCGGACAGCCAGTCTGTATATCAATCCAATGCCAAGGGTGCTTCGTTTTCGGTTTACTTCAAGGGTGGTCGAATTTGTTTTTATGCATTGGCTGGTCTCACGTGTGGTTATGCAAAGGTGGTTATTACGGGCAAGAAAGGGAAACCGGTGTTAAATACCTTAGTCGACCTTTACTGTAACTATGCCGAAACTTCGCTCAAATTCATAAGTCCCATCCTGCCAAGTGGAAATTATAAGATGACCGTGACAGTTCAAGGAATGCATCCAGTCTGGTCCGATAAGAAAAAAACCATTTTTGGGAGTACCGGTGATTTTGTCTCCCTGGATCATGTCATTGTTGCAAGTCCGGAAGAGCTGACTTTAAAAAAGGAACGGATTTAACTATTTTGGAATTTGGGTATCCAATAAATCATAGACTTGACAATAGTATAACGCATGACCAGACATTTTTTAAGCCTCGTTTTTACATTATTTTTTTTAAGTAACACCTCATTAGCCCAGTACAGCATTCAGGGTCAATTATTGGACCAAAAAGACGAGGGCGCAATCGAGTCAGCGACGATCCGATTGCTTAATGCAAAGGATTCCCTGTATTTGCAAGGTAGTCAGACCTTTGCTGACGGTACATTCTCGATTAATAAGGTAAAAGGCGGCGACTATATCGTTGAGGTTCGTTTTTTAGGTTACATGAATTCTTATAGAAATGTAACAGTCACTAATAAATCCGTCCTGCTGAAACCCATTTTTTTGGAGGGGCTAGATAAGTCACTGAAAGAAATTGAAGTGACCGGAATGATCGCTCAAATGTCTGTTAAAAATGATACTATAGAATACAACACCGCTGCATTTAAAACATCGGAAAATGCTCCAATAGAGGAACTTATGAAAAAGTTACCGGGAGTGGTGATTGATGATGATGGGAAAATCACCATCAATGGTGAAGAAATCAAAAAGGTACGTATCGATGGAAAAAAGTTTTTTGGCGGCGACATTCAGATGGCGACCAAAAATATTCCTGTTGACATGATTGCAACCATACAGGTCATCGATCAAAAGTCTGAAATGTCTCAATTAACAGGATTTGAAGACGATAATACGGAGAGAATCATCAATCTGACCATCAAGCCAAATCGTAAAAAAGGTCTTTTCGGAAATGTGACTGCCGGTGGTGGAGTAGACAGGGGAAAAGAATTCCGTTACAATGATAACGTTTTCCTGAACATCATGAATGGAAATTCACAGTCAACAATCGTTGGTGGGGCAAACAATTCAAATAAGCAACGCAGCGGACGTGGACGAGAAGGTATCATGGGTGGGAGTGGTATTTCAGAAACGCAGAACCTTGGTTTTAACAACAATACGGAGATTACAAAAACGTTTAAAGTGGGTGGCGACGCCTCTTTCAATCACTCGAACAATCTGGCTGAAACTTCATCGGAACGTGAAAGTTGGCTAAGTGGTGTCACCTACAATAATTTAAATGAATCAGGTTTGAGAAAAGACAATTATCAGACAAATATGCGGCTTGAATTGGAATGTAAATTGGACTCAGTGACTACGTTGATCGTACAACCCGAATTGGACTACACAAAAGGGTATACCGACAGAAGCAGCAATTATGAGTATTTTGCTGATGGTGACAGTATAAGTTGGGGGAAATCCAACAACAACAGCCAGAGTGATGGAAAGAATGCCAATATTAACCTCATTTTAAGCCGCCGATCGAAAGCAAAAAAAGGTCGTACTTTTACGATTAGTTTGGGCGGTTCATTGAATGATTCAAAAAGTTCGGGGCATAACTACTCTGAAAAAACGACAAAAGACACGACTGTTGTAGTTGACCAACGAACCACCAATATATCCTCAGCATACAATGCAAACGTGCGTGTTTCTTTTGTGGAGCCTTTGTGGAACGTGAAAAACTTTCTCGAAATGTCAGCAACAGCCCGTTTGAGTACCAGGAGTTCAGAGAAAATGCAATACAGGAAGGGCGAAAATGGACTTTTTGATGAACTTGATTCCATTTACAGCAATAGCTTCGAGAATAATTTTTACAATGAGACGGTGGAATTGAATTTTCGCCATCAGGAAGTGAGCAATAATTATATGATTGGTGCAAAGTTAGAGCCATCACAAACCTATAATACTACTTTTTACAAAAACGGATATATATTGAACAGGCCCAATGAGGTGTTCAATATTGCTCCGACGGCGACATTCCGATATAATTTCGGGAAAAAGAAGTTCGCCCGTTTGGAGTATCGTGGCCGTACCAATCAACCAAGTATTGAACAGATGCAACCCGTTAAAAACAACAACAACCTAATGCATGAAACCATTGGAAATCCGTTGTTGAATCCTTCCTTTGAGCACACGTTGCGGTTAATGTACTCCAGCTTCAATGCAAAACGATTCTCTTCTTTTAGTGTAGGCCTGAACGGTACGTTCACCAAAGACGCACTGATTACAAACAGCATTTATGACAAAACCGGGAAACAGTACAGCCAAATTATCAACGCCTTGGAGGCGCCCTTCAATACGACCGCAAACATCATGTTCAATACCCCTGTCATCAAGAACAGATTGCAGTTTAACACTCGTACTGAAATAGGCTATCTGCAACGCTTCGGATACTCTGACAGGGATAAAACGATCGAGGCATTCGACGAGAACGGAAATCTGAGATTGGGGAAATTAAGTCGGACCGAAAACCGCACTGCCAGCGAAAATTTGTCCCTGACCTTTACTACAACTGTCCTTGAAATTGGCATGCGTGGCTCTGTACGATATTCGAGTACTCAGAACAGCCTCAATTCGAAGAACAGCCAAGAGACCAAGGATTGGACCGGTTCAAGCAATGTTAATCTGCATTTGCCTTACAATCTGAACATTTCCAACGATCTGAGTTATACCAAACGTCAGGGCTACTCCAATTTTGATAAAGACGAATGGGTTTGGAACGCCTCCATAGAAAAATCCCTTTTCAAGAGGAAAGGGATTTTGTCGCTATCCTTTTATGACATCCTGCAACAAAAGTTGAACATCAGAGAAAGCATTGGTGACAATTTCAGGCAATTGAACAGATTCAATACATTAACATCATACGTGATGCTTAGTTTCACTTATAAAATCACCAAATTCGGTAGCGGAGTCAAACGGGCAGATAAGAAGGTTATGAAACAACTTGATAGGAACATCAAGTATTGACTGTAAATAGTTTTTTCCCTGACTTTAAAATACCTTTGCCAAAGAAATGAATCAGATCAATAATAATACATGAAAAAGGGTATTCTCACCGTTTTCAATTTACGTATCCGTTGCACAAAAGAAAAACCCTAACTGATTCAGAATCAATTAGGGTTTCGTTTCAGTTTTTAGTAGCTTATTTCGAGATGGAATCGTTTGTTACGTTTGCTTGTACTGTTTTGCTTTCATCACAACAGGGCTTTTGGTGATGTCTCATCATACATCCGTATTCGCGTTCACATAATTTATGTCCACGGTTGAAATGGTCGGCACCTAAACTGAACCATAAGCACCCGAACGTAATGACTGCCACAGCCAATCCAATTAAAAATCCAGTTATTCTTTTACGCATTGTCTTTATTTTTAAAGGATTAGTTACTTTGATTAGTTGACTTGTCGGATTTGCAACAGTCATCATTTGATGATTCTGATTCACCACAGCAATGGCTGTGATGATGGTAACCATCCTGACAGCAATCGCCCCCAAAGGTGGTTTTGAATTCTTCGAATTCTTCGTAGCTCATTTTGCGGATTCTGTCAGCCAGATAGAACATTTGTTTGGAACCTAAGCGATGTCCGCCGCAACGGTGTCGACCGCAGCAACAATGAAATGCACGGATGATAATGCATAAAATAATGAGTCCGAGTAGCAATTTAGGCACAAAGAATGCCAAAGCCCCCACAAAAATACCGCCTATAACGGCTTTTACAATTGTTCTTGTCATTTGTTTCCTTTTAAATTTGTATGGATAATAGTCTTATAATCTATAAGACGAACAACTATGGATTTTACTTTAAATCGGTCGTTTTTTTCTGTGAAACCTGGTAAATGCAATGATCCATCATTTTCTAATGGACCAATCATTATTTACAACACCGTTGTTTCCATTGATTTTTAAATTGCTGGCGCTCTTCATCGGTCATTTCCATGAATCTGGCTCTGAACGGGGCATGATTGCTGAAATGTTGATGAACAGCATGATGATGCCTCCGGAACCCGAACCGGAATCCACCAAACAGTATGCGGCAAAGTATAAATAATCCCATGGCCTGCCAATAGGTGATGGCAGTTAATGTTGAAATGGACGGTATGATCCAGTTCCATAGCAGCGCCACCAGCTCACTGATTGCAAATAGTCCAAGGATCATCATCGGAATCATGAAGCAATACCTTGCTCTGCAAAAATGTCGTCTTGTTTGTTCCATATTTTTTCTGGTTTGTCGCTAATTAGTCAATTCTTCATACAGATAATTCAGTTTGTTCCGCAAATGCTTCACCGCATAACCCTTTCGACTGATGATGGTTTTCAGGTTTTCACCTTTCTGGTTTGCAATTTGTTGCAGGGTCATATCTTCCATTTCGTTCAGCAAAAAGACCTCGCGTTGGTTTGCAGGCAATTCATCCAGGGCTGTTTGAAATTCTTTCCAGAACAATTCTTTGAAAAAACCCAGTTCTGGATTGTTGGTGTCGTCCAGCAACAGAATCTCCTTAAAATTGAATGCTCCTTCTTCGTCATCGAAACTGAATTCCTCGAGTGACAGATTGGTTTTCTTCCTGGACTTATCGGTAATCTTATTGCGGGCAACTTCGTACAGCTAGGCACTTACATTCTTCAGATCGCCAATCGTACTCAGGTTGCTCAGCTGCAGCCACACATCCTGCAAAATATCTTCAGCATCTTCGTCGGATTTGACTCGATTCCGCACAAAGCCTGTCAACTTTCGGTTGAATTCCTTGATGGTGCTTGTGATGGAAGTAGCTTTCTGCTCTCTCATTGGTAGTTGAACTGCTGTCTCCATACGAATGAAGACGATGGAGGTTTGATTTTACTTTACGAAGTAACGTTTTTTTTTGAACGACTATTTTGCCACTATAAATCATTCCAGCTAATAGCCAGGTTAATCCGATGGAGCAATGGATAAATCATTGCGTAAATATATTGAACAATTGTTCTAAAAATCAAATCTGTTCTTGAAATTTTTCAGGAAAGAGTTTCCTTAGGCAAAAACTAACGGGAAATCTTTATCATTTTCAGTCTTACTTTTCTGGAAAGTTTATATTAGCCCCTAAAAAAACCGAGCAGTAAAAAATAAAACTTAGTTTTACAGCTGCTATGGGAAACAGGAAGAATAAATTATTGCCAAATTATATTATATTGATTTTTTAATAAATCATAATACCAAATATCTAGATGATGTAAGGATGATATATTGACTTCTATTGAAAAAGGTTTACAGTTTTTGCTTTAATTCCTGACTAGGTTTACAGTCTTCGGTTTTAATTCCTAGTACAGTTTACAGTCAGTGCTCCTTATTACTGAAAGACATTACAGCTTCGGAGCTTATTCCTGAGAAGACTTACAACTGATTCGAACAATGGGTAATCGTGAACCAGCAAACTCCCTGGGTTTTACAAAGTAAATCTTTTTTTTCCACAGCTTGAGGTTCTTTTGCGTTCTTTTTCCATCGCGACTTGAACTTCTTTGCAACCGTATGGGCCAGACTTGGAGTTTGCATATCCACGCTCATGTGAGGTCGTTTATCGTTGTAAAAAGTGATGATTCTAGTCAATTCTTTTTGACAATCGTCAAGATTCTTCAGCCGTAAGTCGTTCAACCACTCGCCTTTGAGAATCCCGTTTATGCGCTCTGCAATGGCGTTCTCCAAGGGATCACCGCTCTGGGTCATGCTAATGCTTACATTGTTATCCTGCAAGATCTGAACGTATTGGTTGCAGCAATACTGCACGCCCCTGTCCGAATGATGGATCAAACCGCTCGGCATTTTACCGTTCAGACCCTCCAATGCCATCCTCAAAGCAGCCACTGGATGAAGGGCTTCGAGCGTTTCTCCTACCGCCCAGCCTACAATCTTGTGAGAGCAAGCGTCTGTAACCAAGGATAAATAACACGTCCCGTCAACGGTCTCCAAATAAGTGATATCACTCACCCATAGCTGATTGGGAGTTGTCGGCTCAAAACCGATGATCAGGTGCTCAAACTTGCGGAAGTGATGTCTCGAGTTGGTCGTTTTCCTGGTCTTGCGCTTTCTGAGCACAAACCCGTTCTCTCGCATGAGGTTGAAAAAAGCGTCCCTGCCTGGCACCTGCTCGTCCTTGAATAGGTTGCTAATCAGGTAGTGAAGTTTTATGATCCCCATTCTTGGGGCGTCTTTGCGGTAGTTGCGGACCGCATCGAATATTCACGGTGTGATAGCGTTATCACGGAATTCATTCTCGGTAACGTACTGATAGTAAGCCTGCCTACTATAGCCAAGCAGTTCGCAAAGTGATTCCATCCCTAACTTGGGGAATCCTTCGCGAAGTACGCTCACTGTTTGGTGCCAGCTTTTTTTCTGATCGGGATGTTGAGCTGTTTTTCAGCCACATCTATCATTACCTCGAAGCCTCTGGAACGGAGTTTCTCCAGCTCCAGGGCCTTCTCCAAACACTTGATCCGCAAGTCCTTCTCTTGGTCGGACAGGGCATTAAGGTTCTCTTTCTGTTTTCTCATATCCAAGTCCGTTGCTTTGGGTTCGGACAAAGATAATGACTTTCCCATGTATTGACCGATCCATTGAAAGAGCAGTTGCTTGCTGCTAATGCGGTATTTTGATACCACTTCGTCTTCACTCAAGCTGTTTTCAAAGTAATCACGAAGAATGGCCAGTTTTGCCTCTTCTTTTCGATGGACGTTCCCTTGGTAGGGTAATTGCATTTCACTAATCATACTTTCTAAGTTTACATTTTTTGGTTTATAATGTGTAAACTTTTTTCAGTATAAGACAGTTCATGGAGGTACAGCTATTAATTTGTTTGTAAAAAACATGCCTCGGTATTCAGTCGATATCGACCTTACTTACCTTCCGGTCAGAAACAAGCTCTTGAAAATCAATTTCAGGGAATGTCTGATGTTCCATTCGATTATGCTGATTTCGAAGCAACCCGGAAGGATTTAATTGAAAAAGTGAATCATAACCTCACCAATACTGATAGGGAATTTCTTCTCTCTTTCGAAAGTGGAAGCCCTGATTGGACAAAATGTTGTGCGGGTGACTTAGGCGGTTTTCCTTCCATTCAATGGAAACAGAAAAATATCCGAACATTGAAGGAAACAAACCCTTCAAAATATAATGAGGGGATAGAAAAGTTGAGACGATTTTTGTCGCCTTGAATTAGACCAAGAGTAAAAAAAAAGTGGTTCACTGTACACCTTGTAAAAGCAAAAACCCCTCAAAATCAACCGATTAAGAGGGGTTTCCTGTACCCAGACCCGGGATCGAACCGGGATGGAAGTGAATCCACTGGTGTTTGAGACCAGCGCGTCTACCAATTCCGCCATCTGGGCGAACAGCGGGTGCAAAAGTACAATCTTTTTTGGAATTTGCAAGGAGGTGGAGGTGATTTTGTTGCTTTTACAGCTTTTAACCGAAGGAAATTGGCGGGATAGGTTTTTTACTTTACTTTTGCTCCACTTGAAATTAAAGTAAACCAAAAATAGCATGAAGAAACTTTCAATCCTGGTTGTCCTGATACTATTAGTTGTCGGAACCACGCAAGCGCAAATACGGCTTGGCGTGAAGGCGGGAGCCAATGCCTCCGGATTTTTCAATATCTCGACCGTGGCAGATGAGCAGTCACCTGCGTACAATTTCCATATTGGTGGAGTCATGCAATACGATTTCTGGATTTTCACCTTGCAACCTGAGTTGATTTACAGCCAGAAGGGTGGCTTGTTAAAAGATGCCGACGACAAATATTACCTGAAACAATATGCCGGTCTGACAGAAGATGCACCTGAATTGCGTTATACTTCCCACCATATTGAGTTGCCAGTCAATTTGTTGTACAAAGTGAACATCGGTAAAACCAAGGTTTTTGCTGAAGTGGGCCCGTATGTCTCTCTTAATTTGGGCGGCACTTTTAACGGAAGCAAGAAAATATTCGACAATTATACGGCACAAATGCCTTTCCGTTTGTTCGATTATGGGGTTGGAGCAGGTGCAGGGTTGGAATACAAGAAATTTCAGTTGAGTGTGAAATGGGACTGGGGTTTGAATTGGTTGGGGACGAAAGTGCCCAATGTGAACAATACCGGCAACATCAACGTTTTCAACGATATGAAATATCGGAACCTCAGTATATCGCTGGGCTACTTTTTTTAATCGGAAACAATTAATATGAAAAAACTAACTTTTGCCTTGTTGCTTTTGTGTGTGGCAACGGTTTCCAATGCCCAGTTTCGTTACGGGATTAAGGCCGGGGGTAATTACTCCGACTTTTCCATCAATTCCAAACTGACTTCGCCCCCTTTGATTAAGAAAGTTAATGCGGTTACAGCTTGGCAAGCAGGCTTTATGGTTCAATACAAAATGCAGGATTTTGCCATTCAATCGGAATTGCTTTATAGTGTTCAGGGAGGTGACCTGCTGAATGCCAATCCGGGCAGTGGCAAACTGACCATCATGGCAGGTCCTGGTACGTTGGTTTCCTACCAAAGTCAAAACCTGATGATCCCTTTGAATTTTCAATATGGTCATGATTTCGGAAGCATCCATCTTTACGGATTGGCCGGCCCTTATTTAAGCTACCTGATAGCTGGGAAAATCAATGGTGAAACAAGCCGTTGGAATACGATACAGGACACGTGGGGATTCAACCGAGTCGATCTTGGTTTCGGGATTGGTGCTGGTGCAGCGCTGAAAAATCTGCAATTGACCCTACGTTATGATATGGGAGGCACTGAGATTGGTAAAAAGGTCACCACATCGCAGGTCACTACCAACCTGAATCCTTTTTTTGATATGAAGGAAAGGAATCTGAGCCTTTCGCTGGGGTATTTCTTTTGAGAAAATTGATTAAAATGAATGAGGCTGAATCACTGATGCAGCCTCATTTTTTGCATGGTTCTCATTTGAGATGTCTTCTTTTTAATCAAGCAAGGAGGTCAACTCGAAAGGCGTATCGATAATCGTCTTGGCGCCGCTATCCACCAGCTCTTTTCTCGTGCGGAAACCCCAAGTGACGCCAACCGGATACATGCCTGCTGCCAGAGCGGTTTCCATATCGGTGCTGGTATCGCCGACATATAGAAATTCGGAGGGTTTTAATTGAAGAGCTTCGCAGAGCATCATGGCACCTGTCGGGTCTGGCTTGCGCGGTACATTGTCGCCCGAGCCAAGTACGACTTCGAAAGGCCAAGCTTTCAAGAGTTCAGCCGCTATTTTCTTTGTGAAATTGTCCGCTTTGTTCGAGAGGATGGTGAGCTTGATGCCTTTTTTAACCAGCGCATCCAACAACTCGGGAATGCCCCGGTATAAGACGGTTTTTTGGAGCATGTTCACTTCGTAGTCGCGAAGTAGTTCCTGGTAGAGGTTGCGGATGTTTTGTTCGGTCTTTTCAGATTCGGGCAAGGTCCGGCTGACCAAGTTGTACAAACCTCGACCGACGAAGTAGCGATAGGCATCATAATCGTGTGTCTGATAACCTTTTTTTTCGAGGACCCGGTTCATGGAGTCTGCGATGTCGTGCAGAGAATTGATGAGCGTGCCGTCCAAATCAAAAAGGACCGCTTTATAATCATACATTTTGGTATTCATAAATTTATTAAAAACGTGTAATAGGTGCAAAGGTAGGACATTTTTGTTTGGCTGAACGGGCAATTTGCCGTAAATTTGTGCGGCCTCAATTCCTGCAAGGAACCATTAATAAACCATATTTCAGAAAAATGAACAAGATTGTGCGAAAAATTGATTTTTCGGATTTGGTGGTCCGATTTGACATCGAGGCCCCCAAAATCGCGAAAGCCCGTAAAGCCGGCCATTTTGTAATGGTCCGTGTCGCCGAAAAAGGGGAACGGATACCATTGACGATAGCAGGGGCTGATGTTGAAAAAGGAACCATCACCTTGGTGATTCAAAGGGTGGGAGCTTCTTCACGGAAATTGTGCGCACTGAACGAAGGTGATTTCATTTTGGATGTAGTTGGCCCGCTTGGTAAAGCAACCCATGTTGAAAATTTCGGAACGGTCGTTTGCGCCGGTGGTGGTGTGGGTGTTGCCCCGCTGCTTCCCATCGTGCAGGCCATGAAGGCGGCAGGCAACAGGGTGATTACGGTTTTAGCCGCCCGCACCAAAGACCTCATCATATTGGAAGAGGAAATGAGAGCCAGTTCGGACGAAGTCATTCTGATGACCGACGACGGTTCTTCCGGTAGACAAGGTTTAGTGACCAACGGCATCGAAGAAGTGATCCAACGCGAAAAAGTAGACCTTTGCGTGACCATCGGCCCTGCCATCAT
>Ga0209430_1002581_pt1 | contig 11449 bp, 14 predicted proteins | sample BarGraIncub1133A_FD_184504 | JGI IMG/M metagenome (GOLD analysis project Ga0209430, IMG submission 184504) | Arctic peat soil microbial communities from Barrow, Alaska - Barrow Graham LP Incubations 11-33A (SPAdes) (version 2) | ecosystem: Environmental > Terrestrial > Soil > Wetlands > Peat... | reverse complement strand
TCGCGTTCGCGCCCCACGGGTGCGCCACCGCGGAGAGGTGGCAGAGTGGTTGAATGCGGCAGTCTCGAAAACTGTTTAGGAGGTATCCCCTCCTACGGGGGTTCGAATCCCCCCCTCTCCGCCAGAAGAACTGACGAAGGCCCGCTTCCCGAGTAGGGAGGTGGGCCTTCTGTCTCTGGAGGCCGCCCATAACCCATCCGTGCGGACGATCCCTCCGTCGCGATTCTCCAACTTCAACCCTGGGTCGAAGCCGAGTCGCCGCGCGTGTTCGGTGTGGCCACGTTCGGAGAAGTCCCGGTCGCCGGCGTCTCGGTCTCGGTGTCCGGCCACTCTTCCGTGCTGACCACGGCCGATGGCTCCTACAGCGTGCCCGAGACGAACCCCGGCACCTACAGCGCGACCTACTCCAAGGCGCGTCAAGTAGCGCTTACCCGAACCACTTCAGCGACAACTTGATGAGCCACATCGGGAGCCGGTAGGGGGGCCATCGCACGCCGAGCAGACGCGGGAAGCCGCGCCTGCGCAGGACGGCTTTGCGGTGCGAGAAGGTCTCGAACGTGTGGCGCCCGTGGTAGGCGCCCATCCCGCTGCCCCCGACACCGCCGAACGGCAGGCTGGGGTTCGTGAAATGGATGAGCGTGTCGTTGATCACGACAGCTCCGGCGGGGATCGCCTCGGCGGTCCGCTTCTCCGACGCATCGCGCGAGAACAGGTAGACCGTCAAGGGCTTGGGGCGCGTCGCGAGTCGTTCGAGTTCCGCCGCCAGGTCGTCGTAGTCGAGGACCGGGAGGACCGGGCCGAAGATCTCCTCGCGCATGAGCGGGCTGTCCCATCGCACGCCATCGACGACCGTCGGCGCGAGGTAGAGCGTCGCGGGATCGGACCCGCCGCCGATGGCGACGTGCTCACCTTCCAGCATCGCGGTCAGCCGGTCGAGGTGCGCGCGGTTCACGATCCGCCCGTAGTCGGGACTTCTCGCCGGGTCGGGACCGTAGAAGGCCTCGATCGCCGCGCCCAGCTCCTCGACCAGTCGCGCCCGCACGCTGCGGTGAGCGAGGACGAAGTCGGGTGCCACGCACGTCTGCCCCGCGTTGAAGCACTTGCCCCAAGCGATGCGCTTCGCCGCCGCGCGGATGTCGGCGTTCTCCGTGACGACGCAGGGGTTCTTGCCGCCCAGTTCCAAGGTCACGGGCGTGAGGTTCCCAGAGGCGGCCGTCATGACGATCCGCCCGACGTTCGTGCTGCCCGTATAGAAGACGTAGTCCCACCGCTGCCCCAGCAGCTCCTGCGTCTCGGGAACCGCGCCGAGAACGGCGCATACGTGGTCCGGCTCGAAGCACTCGCCGAGAAGCGTCTGGATGACGCGCGCCGTGGCGGGGGCGTGTTCCGAGGGCTTGACGACGACGTGGTTGCCCGCCGCGATAGCCCCTACCGCAGGGATCAGTGCGAGCTGCAGGGGATAGTTCCAAGGTGCGATGACGAGCGCGACGCCGTACGGCTCCGGCCGGACGTAGCTCGTGCCCGGAGTCAGCAGCGGCGTGCCGACGAGCCGGGGCCGCGCCCAGCGGCGGACGTGCCCGATGGCGGTGTCGAGCTCGGCGAGCAGCGGCGCGATCTCGCTGCCGTATGCCTCGAACTCGCACTTGCCGAGGTCGGCCTTGAGCGCCGTGGAAATCTCGGGCTCGCGGGCAAGGACGGCCGAGCGCAGGCGCCTCAGGCCCTCGATCCTTCGTCCCAAGTCGAGCGAGGCGCCGGCGCGGAACGCCGTGCGCTGTCGTTCCGCCAAGCCCTCGATCCGTGGTGATGTCCCGGGCATGTGTGGTACCCCCTTCCGCGCACATGGTAGCGTGCGAGTCGTGAGCGGTGACCTCCGGACCCGGGGGATCGTCGCCGGCTGAGGCGGATGAAGGAGCGCGAGACGCATGAGCGATACGCATCCCAAAGACCCGCTCCACGGCGTCACGCTCGAGGCGATCCTACGCAAGCTGGTCGACAAGTACGGCTGGGACGGGCTCGCCAAGCGGATCAACATCAACTGCTTCAAGAGCGACCCGAGCATCCCTTCGTCGCTGACGTTCCTGCGCAAGACACCTTGGGCGCGCAAGGAGGTCGAGGACCTGTTCGTGAGCTCGAGGTTCTGGACGCGCGACTAGGGTAGCCGGCGCGGTAGACTGGGTCTGCCGGGGTGCGCACCGAGCGAGATCGGTCACGATCGAACCGAAGGGCGTGCGGCATGCGTGTAGCGCTTGTGCATGGCTATTACCTGCACGACTCAGGCAGTGGGATCTATGTCCGCGAACTCGCTCAGGCGTTCGTTCGCCTCGGTCACGAGGTCATCCTCGTCTGCCAGGAACGCGAGCCCGAGCGCTGCGACTTCATCGACTCGGCCTACGTGCTCGACGCGGACAACGCGGAGCTGCAGCGGGTCTACAGCGCCCCGCGTCGCTACGCCGGCAGCTGTCGATTGGTGCGGCCGCACCTCGCCGGCAAGCTTCTCGTCTATGTGGAAGGTCCCTTTCCCGGGTTTGCACCACAGGACGTCACGGCGTTCCAGAATGCAACGGCCGAGGATCGCGACCGCTACATCGCCTCGAACGTCGCCGCTCTGCGCACGGTCTTCGCCCAGTGGCCGCCCGAGCTGGTCCTGTCTCAGCACCTGATCATGCAGCCGTTCGTGGTGCGCACCGCACTTGCGGGTTCGGCGCCCTACATCGTCACCGAGCACGGTTCGGCGCTGAACTTCAGCGTGCGCACCTGCCGGGACCTTGTACCGTTCGCGATCGAGGGGCTTGTCGGGGCCGCTGTGGTGGCCACGGTCTCCACAGGCGCGCGCGACGACCTCGTCGCGTGGTCGGCGCAACAGGGCCTCGACATCGCGGGGAAGACCGTCGCGCTGCCGCCGGGGATCGACGCCGGGCGGTTCGCGCCCGTCGGCGATCGCCGGGCCGCCATCGACTCGATGCTGGCGCGGGTCGCGCTGCCCCAGGGGTTCGACATCCGTACGGACGACGACGTCCTGGCCTTCGCCGGCGGGCTCCGCAACACCAAAGGGGTGCAGCACGCCGTCGCCGCCCTGCCGCTGATCGCGCAGTCCCGCAGGAAGCGGCAGCGATTGCTGGTTGCGGGAGACGGTCCTGCGAGCGAGCCGCTCGGGGAGCTCTCGACGCTCACGGCCGCAGGTGGGTCGGAAGCCGCCCGCAACGCGGTCGCACGATACGAGCAGCTGCAGTCACCGCCCGAATGGGGCGACGTGGTGGTCGATGCGCCACCCCTGCCTGCAGGGCCGAGCGTTGCGTTCCTCGGCCATCTCGATCACGCGCAACTCGCATCGGTGCTCGCCGCGGCTGACGTCGCTCTCGTTCCGTCGGTATTCCCCGAGGCGGCTGCGCTCGTCAACGTCGAGGCCTTCGCTGCGGGAGCGCTGCCGTTGGCGAGTTATCACAGCGGCATGGCGTCTCTCGACGACTTCCTCGCGGAGACCTTCGACGACGAGGTGTTCACCTCGTTGGCCCCCGGCCCCGGGCTCACGAGCCGGCTCGCGGCGGCGGTCGTCCACGTCCTCGATCGCTACCCCACGGCCGATCCGGCTTTTCGGATGCGCGTCCACGGGATCGCGCTGAGTCGCTATCCGACGTGGGAGGGCACCGCGGACGCCTACCTCGCGCTGGCCGACGAGTACTCGGTGAATTGTGTATACTGAATAGTATAAGTCGCATTCATGCTGCGGAATGCGCAAGGAACATCGATGGGTATGGGCGTGGTCGTGCAGCACTGAGAAGGAGATGGATATGGGACTGCTGAGCTGGATCATCGTGGGTGGGCTCGCCGGTCTGTTGGCTCAGGCCCTGATGGGCGATGGGCGTTCGGGTTGCCTGATGACAGTGGTTCTCGGTGTCGTGGGTGCCTTCGTCGGAGGGTTCGTGATGAGCCTGTTCGGACTCGGCGACGTCAGCGGGCTGAACATCTGGTCCATCGTGGTGGCGACCGTCGGCGCGATCATCCTTCTCGCGATCGGGCGCGCGCTTCGGCACTGATCCCGGGCATACACACATTGCTCGTGCCAGTAGGCCGTTCGACCGGAAAGCAAGGAGCGAGCATGCCGAATACGAATACGACCGATCGTCGGAGTCAGGTCCATACCGAGGTCCGTGCGCCGATAGAAGTGGTGTTGTCGCGCGGGGTCACGTACGTCTTCAGCGTGATCGAGGTGCTCATCGCCATCCGTTTCGTTCTCAAGTTGTTGGGTGCCAACGCGCAGGCCGGTTTCGTCGCGATGATCTATTCCGTCTCCGGCGTTTTCATGGCTCCGTTCATCGCGATCTTCAAGACGCAGCAGGCCTCGGGCTCGGTGTTCGAGCTCAGCGCGCTCGTCGCGATCGCCATCTACGCGCTGATCGCGTGGGGCATCGTCGTACTGGTCCGCGTCGTGAGCCCGCGATCGCAGTCTCATACCGTCGAGCGTGTCGAAACGGATGAGGACGTCAAGACTCCGTGATCGTCACGGTCGTCCGTTTACTACGCATCGTCCGAGGACGGGGAACCGCAGGGTTCTCCGAGCGAAGGAGTGAGGATCATGGATCGTCACGAGACCAAGGCCCGCGTCGAGGCTCAGATCAATGAATGGAAGACGAACCTCGATGTCATGAAGGCGAAGGCCGCGGCGGCAACGGGAGAGGCCAAGGTCGGCCTTCAGGAGAACGTGGGGCAGCTCCAGAAGCAGCTCGACGGCCTGAAGATCCGGGCGGCCAAGACCTGGGACGTCGCTGACGACGCGTGGGACACGAACCGTAAGGACCTTGAGCTCGCATGGGCCGAGTGGGAGGTCCGCGCGAAGCAGGCATGGCGGGATCTCACCAAGTAGAGCGATATCCCGGCGGCCGTCTCCTCGTTTCGAGGGGGTGGCCGTTCGGCTGCGACGCTCGCGTAATGGGGGAGGATGTATGAACGAGACGCTGAGGCTGATCGAGCATCGCTGCTCGACGCGCACCTACGATCAGACGCCGATCAGCGCTGATGACCGGGAGGCCATCCTCCACGCGACGATGCGCGCGCCGACCGCTGGCAACATGATGCTCTACTCGATCATCGAGGTGACCGACCAGGCGCTGAAGGACCGCCTCGCGGTCACCTGTGACGATCAACCCTTCATCGCCAAGGCACCCTGGGTGCTGGTATTCGTCGCAGACATGCAGAAGTGGACCGACCTGTTCGACCACTCGCACGCGCACGAGATGGAGGGTGTCGAGCCGAAGCGCGTCCCGGGCCCGGGCGACCTGATGCTGGCGTGCTGCGACGCGCTGATCGCCGCGCAGAACGCTGTGGTGGCTGCGGAGTCGCTCGGTATCGGCTCGTGCTACATCGGCGACATCCTCGAACAGGGCGAGATCCACGCCGAGTTGTTCGACCTGCCGCCGCGCACCTTCCCTGTGGCGATGCTGTGCTTCGGGTATCCGCTCTCGTCGCGCCCGCCCTCGGGCCGCTACGAGAAGCACGTCGTGCACGCGAACCGATATCGACGCCTCACGGGCGATGAGCCGGCCGGGGTCTCCGCCGATCTCGAGCATCTTCACGCCCCGCACGGCCTCGCGCCGGGGATCGATGACTACGCACAGGACGTGTACCGGCGAAAGTACGCAACGGACTTCATGCGTGAGATGGACCGATCGGTCCGCTGGTGGATGGAGCGCTGGGAGTCGAGTTAGCCTGCTCCCGTTCGCATGACCGATCCGACCTTCGGTCAGGTCTCATGCGGACGGTGCTGTTCCGTGACCGATACTGTGGAAGGACGTCGGCGCGGTCGACGCCACGGTGCTGCTCGGCACAGACGGGGAGGGGGCTGATGACGATCCTGAAGACGCAATCGACGGCGCGCCGTCGCCCTTGGCACACCCTTTCTGCGCTCGTTTTGCTCATGCTGTTGCTCGGCGCCGGGAATGCGTATGCGATCACCCGGGACTCGGTTCTCGCTCGCGCGCAGAGGTGGATCGATCTATCGGTCCCGTATAGCCAGAGCAGGTACTACGGCGGCTACCGGACCGACTGCTCCGGCTTCGCCTCGATGGCTTGGCAGACCGGTTCTTCGTGGACGACCAGGAGCCTCTACAAGGTCTCCCGCCCCATCGCTGCCGCGGACCTGAGGCCCGGCGATGCGATGCTCAAGGCCGGCTACCACGTGCGCGTGTTCTACGGATGGGCCGATCCGGCCCACACGGCCTACGTCACCTATGAGCAGACCGGGCCGACCACGAAGTCGAGCATCAAGAGCCTCGGCATCGATCTGGCTTACGGCTACGTTCCGTACCGGTACAAGAAGATCGCCGACGGCCCACCGCCTTGGAACGCTGTCGCGAATCCCACCTTCGACGTATGGGCCTCCGGGGCACCTGTCTGGTGGGAGTTGCCCGCCGAGAGGCCTGCGACAGCCGGGTACGGGGACCGGGACGCATACGGTCATGCCTCGGTCATCAAGGTCGGCACGTCCGCACTCGGACTCGGGAACCCATCCTCACGTCCGAAGGATGTCGTCGAGGTATCGCAGATCGCGCCCGTGACGGCCGGCGTGCCGTACACGTTGTCGCTCATGGCCGGTACCACCGGTGACCCGGCCGGGCTCGAGCTCGGTCTGCGGTTCATGGATGCCGCGGGCAGCGCGTTGGCCACAACGGCGATCACCGGAAACGCATGCGGCATCGACACGACCACGCTCAAGAGGATGTCCTTGACGCTCACTGCACCGCCGGGCGCCGTGGCGGCGTCGATCGGCGTGCGGCTCAGGGGAGGGGTCGACGCCACAGGCAGCATCGGGACGACTGCGACCTTGGACGACGCCCGGCTCTACGACAACACCCCGGCCACGATGAGCAGCGCTCTTTCGAAGGCCTCGGTCACCCGGCGTCACTCATTGACGCTGCGCGGCCGGGTGACCGCTCCGATCGCGGCGGGCACGGTCCGTATCTACGTGATCAGGCCGCACAAGACCAAGCCGTCCTTCCTCGCGGACAGACCGCTCGTGGCAGGCGCATGGTCGATGATGGTCAAGCCCACCATGCGGGGAAAGTACACGTTCATCGTCGCGTATCTCGGCTACGGGCCGTATGGGCCGATCACTTCCGGGCGAATGTCGCTGCGGGTCAAGTAGCACGCTGTGGCGGCCCGTACCCCGAGTGCCGCCCGGCCCTTGAGCTTCCACCGCCGATGGGTCTTTCGAACGCCTTCGCACCCTGCCTACGTGGGCGTGGCATCGCACCACGCCTGCTTCGCGCGAGCGGTATCGTGTGATCCGGAAACAACGCACATCACAGGAGGCACGATGTCGGGTCGTACTGCCGGTCGATTGCACGTCATCGCGGGATGTATGAGCAGCGGGAAGACGGGGGAGTTGATCCGCTTGCTGTCCCGGCACGCCGTGACCGGAGACTCGATGGTCATCTACAAGCACCGCGTCGACTCGCGGGACGGCCGCATGGCGCGCTCGCGACTCGGCACCGAGATGGAGGCGCTCGTCGTCGGTGATGCGACATGCATCGACGGTGACGGATGCCACGTCGTCGCGATAGAGGAGGGCCAGTTCTTCGGTGACGAGCTGGTCGGTATCGTCCGCGGGCTGCTGCGCGGCGGCCATCTCGTCTACGTCACCGGACTCAATCAGGACTTCCGCGGCGAGCCGTTCGGTGTGATGCCCGCCCTGATGGCGTTGGCCGACGAGGTCTCGCTGCTCACGGCGATCTGCCAGAAGTGCCATGGCGTCGCCACGCGCACTCAGCGGATCATCGACGGGTCACCTGCCCCGTGGGACTCGCCGCTCATCCTGGTCGGCGGCGCCGATTGCTACGAAGCGCGCTGCCCCGACTGCCACGAAGTCCCCGGATCTCCCCGGGCGTAGGGATCGGATGCACATCGGTTAGGGCGCCGCCGCGCCGGGGCAGAAGCCCCTTCGAGACGACACCGGAGGGAGCAGAGATGGGCCTCCTCAGCGGCCTGTTCACCAGACGTGGAGTCAGGTTCGTCCGCGTGTTCACGGAGATCAGATCCATTCCTCCGACCGGCGAGCCCGGGATCCTCACCTACGAGATGTACACGGCCCGGACCGCACGGCGGGCGCGGGACTTCCTCAACGGGGAGACCGTGACCGAGCGGTTCTACTACATCGTGGTGGAGACTCCCGAAGGCGACTGGGGCAAGAGCAGCGAAGGTCTGTACAAGGTGTAGCGCGAGGAGCCGCCGGCGCGGTGTCGGTGGGCCTACGGCCCGAGGAGCACCTTCATGACTCCGGGACCGCTGGCGAACTCCATCGCCGTGAGGGCTTCCTTGAGCGGGTAGCGCGCGGAGATCAGCGCAAGCGGATCGACGTCGCCACGTTCCAGTAGTCGCAGCGCGGGTGCGAACGGGCCGCAGCGCGAACCCACGATCGTGATCTCATCGACGACGAAGGGCGCGAGCGCGAGCGTGACATCGCCCCGATAGGTGGATTTCAGCACGATCGTGCCGCGCGGGCGCACCGAGCGGGCCGCCAGGTCGAAGCCCGAAGGTGAGCCCGTAGCCTCCACGACCACGTCCCATCGCCTCGGCTCGACCTCGTCGGCCTCGATGACCTCGATGCCGCGCGCCGCGAGCAGGGTCTTCTGCGAGTCGTGTTTGGCGACCACTCGCAGACGCGCGCCCGTGAGTGCGAGCACCTGCGCGACGAGTTGGCCGAGCCGGCCGGCGCCGATGAGAAGCACCCGGTCGGTGGGGAGCACGTGCACCTGTTGAACGATCTCGATCGCAGCTGCGATCGGCTCCGTGAACACCGCGGCGTCATCACTGACCGAATCCGGGACACGGTGCAGGTTGGCCAGCGGCAGCGTCATGTACTCGGCATGGACGCCGTTGCGGTCCGTGATCCCCAGCACGGTGCGGTGCTCGCAGTGGGTCGGGCGAGCCGCCGCGCACGCTTCGCAGTGCCCGCAGGCGACGTTGATGTCGCCGACGACGCGCGCGCCCACCCAAGAGGGGTCGGGCGACTCGACGACTTCTCCGACGAACTCGTGACCGATGATCCCCGTGAACGGATAGTAGCCCCGGACCAGTTCCAGGTCGGTACCGCAGATCCCGGAGACGCGCACCCGGATCAGCGCCTCCCCAGTCGGGATCGGAGTCGGGAGTTCGCGGATCGAGAGCGCACGATCCTCCAGCCAAAGGGCTTTCACAGGTGTCCTCCTAGCGGGGTGAGGTGGCCTCTGCGTTCGAGGAGGCCGGGCCCCACACGTCGACCTCGTCGGGCCGGTCGCGGTCATCGACGAACCACTCCGCCGAGAAGTCGCCGTCGGCGATCTTGTCGATGGGCATCTTCATGTACTTGCCGGTCGCCTCGACCGCCACCGTGCCGTCGGGGAGCACGATCTCGCCGGTGCCTTCGAAGATGCGACGCGAGTCCCGCGTGATACGGCCGATGGCGCGGATCTCGCCGTCGATGGGAACGGGTTTACGGAAGCGCACGGTGAGTTCGACCGTGACTCCCCAGGCTTCGGGATCGTCGACGTTGGCGGCGCGGCCGATCGTCTCGTCGAGGATCGCGGACGCGATCCCGCCGTGCAGACGCCCGGGGTAACTCTGGTGGATCTCGGCCGGCTGGAAGATGCCGAGCAGCTCGCCGCCCTCCAACTCGTAGAAGCGCGCCTTCAGGCCGGCCGTGTTCTCGTTGCCGCACACCATGCACATGCGGCTCACGTTCTGAGCGCCGAGCACATCCCGTTTCACGACCACGCTCCCGGTCGGGAGGCGAGTCCCGCCGCGGCCTCGAGCACGAGCAGCGCGGCAAGACGCACGGTGCGCCCGTCGTTGCTGTCGATCGATGCGTCGATCTCGGTGATGTCGATCCCGCGCACGCGTGGGTCTGAGGCGAAGTCGAAGGCGAGCTGTCGCAGCTCGTCGGCCGAGATGCCGCCGGGCGCCGCCGCCGGACAGCCGGGGACCGCGGAGCGATCGCAGACGTCGACATCGATGTCGACGAAGACGGGTCCGCCGCCGCGTCCGGCGATCGCGAGAGCATCCGCTGCGACCTCGCTCAGGTCCGCTCCACGCAGCGCCGCTCTCGGCACGACGGTGATCCCGTGTTCGCGTGCCCGCAACGAGTACGCGGCCGAGTTCGAGAAGTCGGCGATGCCGATCTGGACGATGTGGTCGCCGTGCAGCCCGGCCTCGATCAGGCGGCGCACGGGAGAGCCGTTGCTGGTGCCGTCGCGCAGGTCGTGGTGTGCGTCGACGGTGATCAGCCCACACCGGTCCAGCGCGCCCGCGAACAGACCGCTGACAACGGAGAAGGTCGCGGAGTTGTCGCCGCCGAGCGCGATCAGCAGTCCGAACGAATCGAGGCCGCCGGTCACGGCTGCGGCCACGCGCGCCTCCCCGGCAGGCCCGTCGGGATCGGCCACGTCGCCGAGGTCGACGGCGTTCAGCGCCGCGACATCGATGTCGCGCCCGGTCGCGTAGGTCGAGTACCGTGTGAGGGCCTCTCGCACGGCGTTCGGTGTAGTGTCAGCATGTGTCGGAGTGATCGACGTCTCGCAAGCGGGAACGCCTATGATCGCGAGGTCGGCCACTGCGGCCTCGCCGTCGTCGATCGGTCGGATCCACGCGGAGGCGCGAGGCCATAGCGGGTCGTTGGGAAGCGGTGACACGGGCACTTGGTCGCCTTCCGTCCCGGGGCTCGGTAGGGAACAAGTATAGGACTCCCCGTTGCGGGGGATCAGGAAGCGCGCCCGCGGGCGGGGCGATCTCACGAGAGGCGATCCACACATATGGAACCGACTGTTGTGCTCGGCACGGGCCCGCTGACGATCGAAGAGGTCGTGGCGGTGGCGAGGGACGGTGCCGCGGTGATCATCTCCGACGAGGCGCTCGCCGCGATCGCGGCCGCCCGCGCCCACATCGACGAACTGGCGCTCTCGGGACGGCCTGTCTACGGGGTGAGCACGGGCTTCGGCTCGCTCGCGACCACCTACATCGAGCCCGCGAAGCGGCATCTGCTGCAGCGCTCGCTGATCCGCTCGCACGCCGCGGGTTCCGGGGACCCGGTCGAGACCGAGGTCGTCCGCGCGCTGATGCTCCTGCGCCTGTCCACGTTGTGCACCGGCCACACGGGCGTTCGTCCGGTGACCGCTCAGACGTACGCGGCGCTGCTCAACGCCAAGATCACGCCGATCGTTCCCGAGTACGGCTCGCTCGGCTGTTCGGGCGATCTCGCGCCGCTGTCGCACTGCGCGCTCGCGGTGATGGGCGAGGGTGTTGTCACGGACGCGACCGGGAGGCGCGTGTGCGCGGCCGAGGCGCTCGGTGTCGCCGGGATCCTCCCCGTCGAACTCGAGGAGAAGGAAGGCCTCGCACTCGTCAACGGCACCGACGGCATGCTCGGGATGCTGTGCCTTGCGATCACGGACCTGCGCCGTATGGTCGCCGTGGCCGACGTCAG
>Ga0209430_1002579_pt1 | contig 11465 bp, 9 predicted proteins | sample BarGraIncub1133A_FD_184504 | JGI IMG/M metagenome (GOLD analysis project Ga0209430, IMG submission 184504) | Arctic peat soil microbial communities from Barrow, Alaska - Barrow Graham LP Incubations 11-33A (SPAdes) (version 2) | ecosystem: Environmental > Terrestrial > Soil > Wetlands > Peat... | reverse complement strand
GTCAAGACTAATTTGCTGAGCCACTGTACCGCGAATAAAGGAGAACTGCTGCTCTACATAACCAAATAATCTGCGTTTTTCACAGTTTGGAATTTCATATACGTCTATATCGCCAAGCAATATTCTACCGCTTGTCGGCTGTAACAGACCCATTATCAATCGGAACAAGGTTGTTTTGCCAACACCTGTACGCCCCACAAAAGTAACTCTGGTCCCATGCTTGAAATTAAGGTTCAGCTTTTCCAGTATCGGCTGACCTGCCTCATAAGAGAAAGAAACCTGTTCAAATATCAGTCCGACATCCTGATTCGCTCCTAGAATTGATTCTGCTGTGATTGCACTTTGCTTTTTAGGCTCCTCCGGCTCCATAGCGAAATCGTTGATTCGACGAACTCCGGAAATACCCTTTTGCACATTCTGTAGTTCCATCCCTAAAGTTTCGATAGGGCTGAATAGATTGGAGATGAGATCAATACATGCTGCAACCATGCCAAGAGAAATACCCAGAAAATTGAGTTGACTTGATGACAGCAGTACAATAAGGGAAATCACCAACGCTCGGGTTACTTGAATAATGGGCGCATAACAGGAATCGTAGAAATTGACAAGACCAATCGTATGAAAGTTATCCTCTAGTCGTTTCCGATAAATCCCCTCCATATAGGTTTCCTTGCTAAAGGATTTGATCATGTGTGCGTTTTTCAGACTCTCTGAGATATGGGCGTTAACCCTTCCAATCTGCTCTAGATTTTTGACCTGTGCTCCTAGCATCCGTTTTTGAAAGGCACGAGTAACCGCATAAATCAAAGGAACTAAGCACAATGCCACTATTCCCAGCTTTGCAGAAAACACCCAGATTGAAACAATAATTCCAATGATTTTGAAGCAGTCTATAACCATGCTGATGATACCATCGGCAAACAAAGAGTTAACATTTTCTACATCATTTGTGAACCGAGAGGTAATAGCGCCTGGTGTATTAGTTGAAAAGTATGTAGTATTAATTCGCTCAAGCTTGTGGGTCAATTCAACCCTCAGATTTTTTACTATTTTCTGTCCGAATATAGTCAATAAACCACCCTTAAAAAAATCAAAAATGCCAATTAGAATTAGCACACCCAAATATGTAAGTACTGAAGCCCACAGACCCGTCATATTTTTTAAAACCAGATTGTTGTCAATGATTCGTTTAAGTAGCTGCGGCGGAATCAAGCTGAGTAGTACCACTGCAATGATGACAAACGACAGTACCAAAGACATTAAAATATTTTTACGAAAGACTAGAAGAATAACCTTTGTCGTAAATCTATGTTTCATGATTATCCCCTCCCATCTGTAGATGATAAATTGAGGAATACAACTTTGATGAAGACAGCAAAGTTGTATGAGTACCGTATTCTGCTTTTCGGTCACTGTGAATAACTATGACGCTGTCGGTTCTTGGAAATACCGACAACCGGTGAGAGATCAGAAGGAGGATGCAGTCTGAATAATTGCTTAGAAGGTTTTCAATGATTACATTCTCCGTTTTCATGTCCACTGCTGAAAATGGGTCATCCAAGATAATCAGCAGACTACGACGATAGAGCGCACGAGCCAATGCGATACGAGCCTGCTGACCGCCAGACAGACGCACTCCGCTGCTGCCAACCATAGTATGAATACCATCCGGCATAGACTTGAGATCTTCATCAAAACAGACATCCCGCAAAACATCCGAAATATCACCATCTTCACCCAATGTAATATTGTTATAGATTGTATCGGAAAGTAGCTGTGGTAGATGACCAAGATATGATACCCGACGACTAATTTCTGTTTCACTGTATTCACTCAATTCCACTCCATCCAGTTTTATGCTACCGAGATATGAATACAGTCCCTGCAATGCCACGCCCAAGGACGATTTGCCACAAGCGATTGGACCAGTTATACCAATAAGATTGCCCGGCTGGGCTGAGAAGCTGATATGCTGTACCACTAATTCTTCCACATCTGGATAGTGGAAGTTGAGGTCTTGAACGATTAATATGCCATCCCAGCTACTACCACGGTCATCGTTGTTCTTTTGATGATAATCTTTGAGATACGGTTTAATGCGCTGCCATGAAACTGTTGCCTTTTGAATAGAATTAAACAATTTGGCAGCTTTACTTGCCTTTGTAGTCAATGAAACAAAAAGTATTATGTAGGTTGAGAGCATACCTACTGTCCACACGCTAGCAATAACATTTTTACTACCATAAAACAAAACCACCACGATACCCAGCAATGCAATTACATTGTAAATTGGTTGCATACAATTTTCCAAAATACTTGCTTTAATCGATTTCATTTCCAAATCGTCTAACTCACAGAAATATTCCTGGCGGTTTTTTCCTTCCAGTCCATTAACCCTTAATAGAACAGTATGCTCAATGTTGTCATAGGTCAGATCCGCCACATGGCTGAATTGACTACGTGCCGCCTTAGAGTATTTGACAATGATTTTTTTTAGGTACTCTGCCAGCCACATAGCCACAGGTACAAAAATGCATGCACCAAGTGTGATTTTCCAATCATAAACCAACATAGAGATCAAATACGACAACATTAACACACCTGTATCAAATATCTCTGTTGTTACCTTTCGCATACCCTCTACACAGATGTCTACATCTGATATAGCTTTAGTCATCAGATCACCAGTATGCTCTTGGGATAGCTCGACAAAGTCCTTATTCATGATGTTGTTATAAATCATCATACGCATAGTAGCGCTAGTACGATTGGCAAATATCCTTACGTAGTAACGTTTGAAAAAGCGCATAATTTGAATAAACAAGATAACGCTTACGAATAGGCTAATCTGCAACAATACCGAACGGAATTGGGCCTTTGACACAATGGTATCAATAAGGTTTCCTTGTAAAATAGGACCAATAGACATACATCCATTAAAAACTATACCAAAAAAGACGACTGCTGCAATCACTTTCCACTGTCGTTTCCAATAGCTGCTCATCTTCTCCGGATGCTCAATTGGGCTAAGCTTCAAATTTGCCATCACGGTTTGCCTCCAATTCAATCAAGTTTTTAAAGTCCGCACGGCGTTCATTTTTGCTCTTCCAATAGATACGATCCAATACTGTCAGAAAGATTTCTCTTTCCTCACAAGTAACCTCTTCCAACAGCCATTCATAAAAGAACTCCTCCGCCGATACTTTGGAATTTTTCAAAGTATTGGCTTGTTCTGTGACAAACAGTTGTTTCCCTCGGCCATCATTTGGGTCTGGCTTACGTACGATAAAGCCCTTTTTCTCCAAATTGGCAGCCCGTCGTGCTACTGCAGCCTTGTCAAGATCAAGCTTTTCCCGCAGTCCTTCCTGGCTGATACCTGGATTGTGACGAATGCAGTGGACAAATTCAAATTCTGATAGACCGATCCCTGTATCTTTCAAGACCTTGTTTGTAAACCGAAAGGCTTCCCTAGCTATTTTTGTGATTTTCCGCTGTGTATTGTCCATAGTATTCCTCCCGAAACTAAATAGTTGTACTATCAACTAATATTAGATGATAGTACAACTATTTAGTTTTGTCAATTGTTATTAATAAATAGAAAATCATATACTCATTAGTAATTCAATACCAATGTTTGTCAGTTTTTTACCGCGACAAATACAGTACTACTGCTGTGCAATAACACAATTTGGAACTTTTTTCTATTAGTAATGGGAACTTTTGCTGCGATCATTTTGGGAATACTTTTTTGAATTTGATTAATTTTAATGCTACTTGATAAAGTATATCACAATAACAAAAGCTCCAAAAACGAGCCTGTATACTGCAAATATGCCAAAACCTTTCTTTTTTATATATCCAAGCAGGAATTTAATGCTTAATGTCCCGACTATTGCTGCAGTGAGAATTGCTACTATGAATGCCAACTTATCAATATGTTCATGCATTATACTCTTTGCATGGTAAAGACCATCTAAAAGTATTATTGGAGCAGACATAAGAAATGTAAACCTTGTGATTGCTTCTCTTGTAAGTCCCAATACACGTCCTGTTGTCATTGTAATTCCCGATCTTGATACTCCTGGAATAATTGCAAATATTTGAGATAAGCCTATTAGGATACTTCTTTTAAGTCCGATCTCTTTAATCTCTGTTTCGTTTCGTCCTTTTTTATCAGCTAAATAAAGAACAATACCCATTACTATAAGCATTACTCCAATGAGCGCTGGATTGCTCATATAATCCATGTATTTATCAAAAAAGACTCCTGCAAGTCCTCCGGGAATCGTTGCAATTACAATAAACCAGAATAGTTTTCCATCAGTAGACTTTGGTTCTGTAAGCCCTGCACGTATTAGACGAAGCCAGTCCTTAATAAAAAATAAAATTACAGCAGAAGCTGTGCCAAGATGGAGGGCAACATCAAATGCAGTGTCTGGCTGTGACCATCCGAATAGCCATGGGACTAATTTCAAATGAGCAGTGCTCGATATTGGAAGAAATTCCGCTATTCCTTGTACTATGCCGTATACTATGGCTTGAATTATGTTCATATGATAATACCTCCGAAAATTTACAACTTACTTTTCAAGTGAAAACGAATCCTGTAGCTTGTTTTTTACGTCATATGCCCCGATAGTCATTTTGTGGTTATCAACTGTAACTGCAACGTACATCTGTGTATATGGCTGCAAATCCAAAGCCTGCCATGGACGTAACTTTCGAGGGTAAAATTTTACACCGCCAGTATTGCCACCAACGTATACCGTACCTTCTCCTGCTTTGACTTTAACATTGTTCTTCATAGGGTATGAGCGTACATAGTTATGGTCGTGACCCTGCAAAACAAGATCAATACCCAATTGATCAAAAACAGAAACCCATGCCTTCCTTATATCAGTTGTGTCATAAGTCGCACCGTAAGGCCCTCTATGCAGAGCAACAATTTTCCACAGTTTGTGTGTTTTAGACATATCACTCAGCAACCAGTCTGCCTGTTTTTTCAAGTTCGTACTGCCAGATTGGGTATTCATTACAGCTATATGTGCATTTCCATAGTCAAATGAATACACTGTTCCAGCTGGCGCTCCCGTGTTCTGTTCTTTATAAATATCAAACCTATCTGTAAAGTTTTTGGCGTTAGGATTTGTCTTGTTATTGTTTATTGTTTCATGGTTTCCCACAACTGGAGCAATAGGAATATTCATTAGTTCATCTTTTACCGCATTCGCAAATAAGTCCCATTGATATATATTCTGTCCAGAATCCTCCATATCGCCTGTGTGTAATAAGAATCTTGCATCTGGAAACTTACCAAGAGCTTTATCCAGCGTATTCTTCCACAAAGTATAATCTTTTGAAGTAGTTCCCTGTGTATCTGTTATATTAACAAAAGTAAACTTCTGTAAATTCTGTTCAGCAGTTTTAAAAACACCCTGAGAACTAAATCCCCCTTTATCATTTCTAACACGATATATGTATTCAGTTCCAGGTATAAGATTAATTAACTCAACTTTGTGTATCTCTCTTTTATCAGAGTTTGTTTTAACTTCATGGCTTTGTGCTGTCACTCTAACTATGTTTGTCTTGTCAAAACCATAGAATTTGTCTTTGACACTGTATTCAAGGATACTTTTCTTTATTGATGTGTCAGTATACCATGTAAAATTGCGACTGATTCTGGGATCTTTACCAAAATTATTGATTATGCTTTTGGGCAAAGGATTCTGAGTTATAGCAGTTGCATGTTCACCCATAAATATGGAAACCAGAATACAAAGCACAAAAATTATTACAGTTGGTTTTATATATTTTCTTATCATTAGTATCCTCCTTTGCCTTAGTATCAATTATATGTTTTTAAAAAGTGAAAATCAAATTATGTTTGTTTAACACTTGTACTTTATAATTGTATTCGAGGAAAAGCTATATCCTACCGAAACCATCAAGACTTAGTACTAATTTCGGTAGGACTGGATTAAATTAGTCTGCAACTTCAGCAGTTCCTTTTGCTTTCTCAACTTGAAATTCAAACGGCATATAGCCGGAATTGTGCAACACCACACCAAAGATCAGTCCATTTTTTGATGTTCCATACAATCCATTCATGTTACCAAAATAGTGACCTTGCTGCTTAACCTTATTGTCAAAATGAATTGTTTTTGTTTCTCCTGACTTTATTGAAAGCCCATCAACCTTCTGATAGTAAGCTTCCTTTTTATTATACACCTTATCGGTTATAGTGTAATAAATATCAAAGCTCTTTAGCTCATCTTTCCCTGTATTGGTTACTGTTATTTCAAGATGGTCGGCAGTTACATTATCTTCAACCCTTGCATTCTTAATTTTTACTGGGAGTAGTGTATTACTGCTTTCTTTTATTGGATTTTCACCGAAAGCTGGATCTTTGTCCTGCTTGTCATTTACACCATCCCCATCTGTGTCTGCAATATACGGATTTGTTCCATATGTTTTCTCAATTGCATCTGGTATACCATCTCCATCTGTATCAGTACCTTGTAATTTACCAGAATCCGTTGCAGTATTTTTTACTGTGCTGTTTGGCTGTTGACTGCTATTTGCTGTGTCTACTGTTTGAGCTGATTTTTGCGTTGCATTTCCACCACATCCCGCCAGCAGAATAAGGCTCATTGCCAGAATAAGTATTCCTACCATAATTGATTTAATGTTTTTTAACTTTTTCATAAAAAATCCCTCCTGTTAATTTTGATAAATATCCTCACGCCTTAGAAAAGCCATGTAGGCTATAAGCCATAATATTATACTTGGTGCCGTCAAGCCCAACAAATTGATCCACTTGAGCCCTAAAACCTCTGTTGGAGTGTTTTTTTCAAAACCCGGCTTCACATTCAGCAGCGCAAAGCTGATTCTTTCATAATGCTTGGTGGGCGACATTTCTTCGATTCCATCCCTCAAGGTTTCATAGAATTTGAATTTTTCCAGTAATTTGTGTTCCTGATCCCTTGTCATGCCCATTTGGGCAAAAAATCCGCCTGGAAGTTGGTTATCCATATCCATGGTTTCTCCAATTTGTGGAAATACAAAAGCTAAAACCAGCCAAATGATTACAGTAAGTAGTAGTGCCTTGTTACCATTGCCTACCATAACTGCAAGTGTAATTCCAAGCACAAGGAAAAATGTCATGTATAAAAAAGACATTAGAAAAAACAGACCCATCCTTACTACGTCTCCACCAGACAATACTACCTTCCCAATTGCGAATACGGATATAAATGTTATTACACCTGATAAAAGTGTTATTCCTGCAAGCAGTGTCAGATTTCCCAACAGCTTACCATTTAGTAACGTATCCCTAAATACTCTTCTTGATAAAATAAGCTTCAATGTCCCACTGCGTCTTTCCTTTACAATTGCAGAATTTCCAAGAATCATTGCAAGTAATGCGCCCAGCATTCCAATATAATTCACAAAGCCTTTGGAAGCTGAAATAGGGTTAAGGTTTGGCATAGGTGGAAGGTCTGCTTTACCAAGAGATTTCAAAAAATTAATGGAATTATTATAATTATCAACCGTCATCCTTACTTGATACGCTCCCAACACAACTGAAACAACAGTAAGTGTCAGTAGCATGCCCAATATGGTAAGAAACAGCTTATTCCTTAATGCATCGGTTATTTCTTTTCGTGCTATATTCCATGTTGCATTCATTCAATTAACCTCCTATCTTCTTCCATGCTTGCGGAAATATAAAATAGTAACTACTCCAAATACAAGAACAAGACCAATAACCCACCACGCATAGCTTGCACTTGCTATAACCTTTATAGGTATTGAAATCTCACTACTAGTTGCATCCTCATTGAAACTCTTTATTTTGATTACAAAATTGCCAGCAGCTTGGGTGGATGGAACAGAAACATTAACCTTAAGAACTCCGTTTTCACCAGGCTTTAGTGTAAGTTTATCGGGTATAACATTCTCCAATGACCATTTGTAAGGTAAGTCCACCTTTAGTCCCAAAGTCTTTAGTTCCTTGTTTCCCGTATTGGTTACTGCAATATCAAAACTTGTGCTTTTTCCATTCATAATCTCAAGTTTTTTTATTCCGTTGGTAATTTCAAGAGCAAAGTCATGGTTTATTGTAAATGAAATGGGCATAAAAGACTCTATTCCATCTTCTCTTAAAAACTTTATTTTAAAAGTCCCACTATCCTTCAATACTTTCAAAGGTGCTTCAATATGGAGCTCTATCAAACGTTTATCAGAAGGGTTCAATTCAATTGTTTCTGTCAGCTTACCCTCCAACAAGAAATATGCTTTAAAACCTTCTGGAAGCTCTGTTGCCTGCAAATTAAAGTGATGAAGTTTAATATCCTTGTTTTCAACCTTTATTTTTGCAATAGTTTCGCCGCCGGGAACTACCAAATAATTTGCAGAAAGCTCTGTTGTTCCAACTTCTGCTGCCATGGTCATAAATGTAAACGGTGGCCCTAATAAGAGCAACGTTAGTATTATGAGAGCACTGATTATTTTTGCTGTTTTCATAACACATCCTCCTTTTGCACTGCCCTGTAGGAGGCAAAAAGAAGTATAACTCCAGGTACTAAAATATATAGAAGAGAAAGTGCCTGCCTCGAAAGAATTTCAAACACATTCATCGTTGCTGTCTCAGATACCCCTTGCAATAAATCTTTCCCAACATTCTGGAACTGCACTGCCGGTGAAAAAATTTCTATTCCCTTTGAAATAACCGTATCCGAAGGTATCTGTGTTACTGTTTGATTTGTCGCATTGAGTGCATAGGCAAAGCTTCTCTGGCTGTCTGCAAGCTGTGGAATTACAAAGCTTACTAAAATCCAAACAACCATCATAGTCAAAAATCCAAAGGCTCTGTCTCCTGTTTTAATTGAAACAAAAAGCGTAGCTATATAGAATATCATCATATAAATAAACGCCATTATTATAAACACCATCAGTCGGCTTAATTCATTTAAATTTGGCAGTATACCTGAAACTAGCGAGAAGAGCAGTGTATTAAATATCAGAGTTATCGCCAGCAGAACCCCAATTACAAGCCCTGCACCCAGTAACTTTCCAGTTACCAACTGATCACGGTAAAGTGGTCTTACCAAAAGCAGCTTCAGCGTTCCGTTCTCCCGTTCTCCACTAAAAGCATCAAACCCTAAAAACACTGCTAATACAGCACCTATAATACTCACGTACTTTATTATATTTTGCAGTATGGCAAGAGGGAATATTTCGGGTGATAGTGGAAAGTTTGTTGCACCCTGAGATTCCAAAATCTCTACAATGTCTTGATATGCTTTCATTTCGGCGTTCCTAGTGCTTGAGCCTATATACACCGAAATAATTGAAAGGAGAAGAAACAGGGCAGTAATCACAAGAAACACCTTATCCTTGAAGGCAGCTTTAAACTCTTTAGTGGCTATTATGAATACCTGTTTCACTTAGAATTGCCCCCCTTCAATATTAAAGTATATCTCTTCCAAAGACTTTGCTTCAGGAAAGCGCCTTTCTATATTTGAAATGGAGTCTGCAAGCAACAGCCTGCCATGGCTTATGATGCCAATATCAGTGCATACCTTGGTTACTTCCGAGAGAAGGTGGGTGTTCATAAATATTGTAGTTCCCCACTCAGTGTTCAGCTTGAGCAAAAGATCACGCATCTCCTTTGTGCCCTGCGGGTCAAGCCCTGATGTAGGCTCATCAAGAAACAATATCTTGGGCTTGTGTAATAATGCCTGGGCAATTCCTATTCTCTGCCTCATCCCTTTTGAAAAGGTCTTTACCTTTTTATCCTTCCAACCTATAAGCCCAAGTAACCCCAATACTTCATCAATTCTAACATCTACCTTTTCAACTTCTGAAAGTTTACCGAAAAACCTTAAGTTTTCAGCCGCCGTAAGGTCTCCATAAAGCATAACGCTTTCAGGCAGATATCCAAGAAGCCCTCGCACTTTTAAATTATCCTTCACGATATCTAATCCTGCAATACTTACCTTACCAGAGGTAGGAAGCAGCAGTGTTGTAAGCATTGATAAGGTAGTTGTTTTTCCTGCGCCATTGTGACCAAGAAAGCCAAAAATTGCTCCTTCTTTGACTGTAAGGTTCAAATCATCTATTGCCTTGAAAGTCCCGTATATTTTTGTTAATTTCTCTGTAACAATCATGGATAACACCTCATTTCTTTTAATATACTTTCATTTTGCCATGCGAAGATTAGAATAACCTTAGACCAAGATTAGAATTGGATTAGAAAACAAAAAAACTCATGCCTTCATCGTTTGATTAAAGATGGCATGAGTTTTATAATATTTTTTGTTTGTTTTACTAAAAACTATAAATCTTTATTTTATTAACAAATTAGGCAATGAAACAATCCACTTCGTACCTTTCCCTACAGCACTATCTATGTTGATTTTTCCAGCATGCGCATCAACAATCCACTTCACAATGGATAATCCAAGGCCACTTCCTCCGGTTTCTCTTGCTCTTGCCTTGTCAACCCTATAAAATCTATCGAAAAGTTTATCTTTATCTTCTTCTGGAATCCCAATCCCTGTGTCTGTAATAGTAAATACGGTGTTTTCTCCATCTTTTGTACATAAAAGCTCAATTTTCCCATTAATCGGTGTGAATTTTATGCTGTTATCCAGCATTGCCCTGAGCATTTGCTTTACCATCCGTCTGTCTGCAAAAAGCTCCTGCCCTATAGCCCCATGTAAGGAAAAATAATGGACAGACGAAAGCATTTTACACTCTCTCGATAATTCTTCAATAAGTTCATCAATACAAAACCATGTTTTCTGAAGCAATTGACTTCCATTATCCCCTCTGGCAAGGAATAGAAGCCTTTCTATCATAAGTGTCATACTAGCGGTTTCGTTCTTAATAGCAATAATAGATTCTTGTAAAACCTGTGAATCTTGTTTCCCCCAGCGGTCCATCATTCCTATATAGCCCTGGATGATAGATACAGGTGTTCTAAGTTCATGTGATGCGTCTGCTACAAAACGGCCCTGTTTATCAAAGGATTCCTTAATTCTATCCAGCATCTCATTGAAAGTTTTTGCAAGCCTTGACAGTTCATCGTCTACCGGTGTTACTTCAATTCTTGTTGAAAGTCCTGACAACCCAATTTCCTTTGCGGCTTTTGTTATTTTATCTATAGGCCTCAGCATTTTCCTGCTTATCAGGTATCCTGCAAAAAGCGAGAAAAGAATTCCTACCATATCTGCAAAAGCCATAATTAAAAATAATAGTTTAAGAAAAGTGTATTCTTTTGCCATGTTCTGAGTAACCTGTATATACGCTTTGACCCTATCTCCATCCATTACGGGAGTATTTTTAACTACAAGGTGCAGATCTCCATTCTCAAGTTTTTCAATATTATTACTATAATTTGTTACTGGAATTCCTGAAGTATTAAAATTTTTAGAATCATTAACTACCTTTGGAGTGTT
>Ga0209430_1002574_pt1 | contig 11480 bp, 7 predicted proteins | sample BarGraIncub1133A_FD_184504 | JGI IMG/M metagenome (GOLD analysis project Ga0209430, IMG submission 184504) | Arctic peat soil microbial communities from Barrow, Alaska - Barrow Graham LP Incubations 11-33A (SPAdes) (version 2) | ecosystem: Environmental > Terrestrial > Soil > Wetlands > Peat... | reverse complement strand
TAGTAGAATATATAAAAAGGAAACAGGAGAAAATTATGTGAAAGCATTAACTAGAATTCGGATGAATAAGGCAAGAAAACTGCTTAAAGATACCAATGAAAAGATATTTAATATATCAGAGAATACTGGGTATAATGATTGCAAGTATTTTTGTACTCTTTTTAAAAAATACTTTGGGTATACTCCTGTCGAATTTAGAGAGAAGTGAACTCGTCCAACTACTCCGAGTAGCGAGGCTTCAGATGGGGACTCTACTCCACCTAAAGCAAAAATCTTGTTTCGAATTTATAGAGGAGTTAATCTTGAAACTAGGTAAACTTCATGAAGGGATGTTTGAGATGGAATGTTAAAAATAGTAGCTGTTTTTACGCAAAAGATGAGTATAACTTGGCGGTTGATTTTATATTTCTCTCTTATTTTAGTTGTGCAGATGATTTTTATCAGTGTATTTAGTTACAGCTGGCTTTCAAATTACTTAGAAAATACTAATATAAATAGAATGCAGCAGATAAATAGCAGCATCCTGCATGAGATTAACTATTTCCGAAACAACTATGAAGAGATGTCAGACATAATCTTAGCGAGCAATTATATTCAAATACTGCTCAAAAAAACTTATGATGTCTTACCGGACACGCAAATGCTTGATGATAAGAGTACACTTGAGAAAGTACTGTATGATCCTACTAATATGACTAATACGGTAATAATTGGTGAAAACGGTATCGTATATCAATCCTGCAAGGATGTACTCATGCCTATTATATTTAGTAGAATAAGAAATACAATAGTTTACAAGAAGTCATTAACCAGTAAGGGAAATAATATATGGGTACCATCAAAAGAAAATATTTTAAACAATAATACAGAGCCCTCATTATATATATGCAGGACCCTTAATTCTCTTGATATAAAAAATACAAAACTTGGTCAACTAATGATTCAGATACCTTTTGATGAAGTAAATGCGGTATTTAACCAAAATACCATGGAAGAAGGGGAATATTTTGCAATAACCGATAACGATGGAGTATATATCTACAATACTAAATATAAAAATAAAATAGGGGAAAAAGCAGATGAAAGCATTCTTCCAACGGTTAGCAACCAGACTAATGAATATAAAATAGTTAATAAAGGCAAAGTGAATTATCTTGTTGTATATTCAAAATATCAAGGAAATGGATGGAACATAATACACGTTCTACCAATGAGCGTAATCACATCAAATGCAGGGATGGTAAGAAATTATATACTGCTTATTATGCTACTATCCTTACTACTATTACTCCCTATTTTAATAATTTTATCAAGCACTATTTCAAAACCCATACAAAAATTAAAGTCTACAGTTGAACTATTTGGTGAGGGTAATTTAAGTACTCGCTCTGAGGTAAAAAGAATGGATGAAATAGGACGTCTACAGTTTTCATTCAATAAGATGGCGGAAGATATAAATGATCTCTTATGTAAAAATGCAGAAAAAAATAAGCAGCTAAGGATTATGGAACTTAATATGATTGAATATCAAATTAATCCTCACTTTTTATATAACTCATTAGATACTATTAATTGGATAGCACAGAAACAAGGTAACAAAGACATTGAGGAGATGGCAGTTGCTTTAGCTAATTTTTTCAGAATAGGGCTTAGCAATGGTAAGGAGTTCATTAAAATAAAGGACGAACTAGAACATGTAAAGCAATATTTACTAATAAATAAAATACGTTTTAAGGACAGCTTCAGATTTGAAGTACAGGCTGAACAGGATATATTGGATTGTCTTACGATAAAAATCATACTGCAGCCTATAGTTGAAAATGCCATAAAATATGCAATCGATAAGAATGCTTCAGACGGATGCATCAGGGTTATAGCGAAAAGAGAGAAAAGCGATATAATCTTTGAAGTTACCGATAATGGGCCTGGCATTGAAAAAGATAGAATTAGTGCTATTAGTAATGCACTAGAAAAACATATACAAATAGATGAAAATTCTGCAAATGGTTTCGGATTATTCAATGTTAACAAGAGAATATGGATGCATTATGGTGATGGTTATGGCATTACTATTAACAGCAGAATAGGAATAGGTACGGTTGTGTACATAAAAATACCTTTATCGCACTGAGATAATTTGGAATTTCATTTTAGCTTCTACCCAGGATTCCAACTTCGGAAGTGACTATGTTAGTATCTATATATGGTCTTCGCGCTGGACTCATGTTTTCCTATAAAATGATACCATAAATAAAGGGATACCCTGTGTATCCCTTAAAGTTATTGCACATAATTCTAATTTGCTTCAGGTATGTATGGCTCACCCTTTATAGCGTTCCCAAGGCCTTTCATTACTTTTAGACCATTCTTTCGAGTTCTCTTATGCATCCTTGAGATTCCTATATTATGGACATTACATTCTGCATGTGTACATACTTGACCTAGTAAATTGACTATTTTTAATCTTTTTAACCCATCAGATGATGGTTATTTACTTTGTATCTATGTGTAAATCTCAATGGGTGAGTAGTAAACATTGATACAGGGTTATACCTATATCATCTTAATTTGAAAGAAGACAAAAAAATCAACCAGATGTAAAATTATCAAAATAACTTTATATCTAATTAAAAGTTATAATAATTATAATGATATTGCACACATTGATTTAATAAGTGCAAGCCAAAAATAAATAGGAGGATTAATAAATGAGAAAGGGTCAAAAAGTTCTAGCACTAATGATAACGGTTACAATGGCTATTTCGCTAGCAGCATGTAATAATGCTAAGCCTAAACAAGCTCAAACAGGAATAAGTAGCGATCTTATGAAACCATTTTCACGCTATTCTAAACCTGTAACAATAACAGTTGCAAGGCAGACGAATAGGGGTGGTCAATTTGCAAAGGGGGAAAGTACATCGAATAACGGAGTTTTAAACGTTATAAAGAAGAAACTAAATGTGGATGTCAAGATTGCTTGGGAGACAGATCCGGGAAGTTATAAACAGAAACTGGCATTGTCAATAGCTTCAAATGCTTTACCGGATACATTTGTGGTTGACGATTATTTGACATTCAGGGCTCTTGCCGAGAGTGGCAAGCTGGCTGATTTGACACAACTTTATAAAGTGTCTATAGGTGGTTTTGCGAAAACAACAATAGACTCCTATAAAAACAATCCTTTAAAACCTTTTGAAGTAAATAATAAGCTTTATGGTATTGCAGCTCCTCAGAACGGGTATACTTATAATTTTATGTGGATACGAAATGATTGGCTGAAAAAGCTTAATCTTCCAGTACCACAGACGATGGATGATGTTAAAAATGTAGCTAAAGCATTCGTAGATAAAGACCCGGGTGGAAATGGAGCAGGGAAAACAGTTGGCATGATATTGAATCCGACAGACCCTTTAGCAGATTCCTCTAACTTTTATAGTGCAACTACTATTGCGAACGCTGTTGGGGCTTTCCCTAATAGATGGATAACAGGTAAAGATGGGAAAGTAGTATGGGGAAATGTTACGCCTGAAATGAAAACAGCACTTGGTACCATGGCAGATTGGTATAAATCAGGCGTCTTTGATAAGTCATTTATGACATACAAGAGCGTAGATGAAGAGACTCCATATATTTTAAACAATCAAGCTGGAATTTTCTTCTGTGGATGGTGGGGTCCTTGGGTTTATTCAACAATGTTTAAAGCACATCCGGAAGCTGATTGGATTCCTGTAATGGCACCGCTTGACTCAGACGGAAAATTTAAACATACTAATCCGATGGAGCCAACCAGTTGTCAGGTAATTAGCAAAACATGTAAGAATCCTGAAGCTGTTGTAAAGGCAATGAACGTACAGTTTGATGCGGAAAGTATGCAATTTGATAGTGATCCCGAGATTTTGGCTATGTTGAAACCTGAACGTGAGCAAGGAGGAGGAGGCCGTACAATTGATCCATTTAGTGCAATTGCCAACTATGCTAGTATGGTACCTGATTCTGGAAAAGCAATAACAGATTACATCAAGACAGGAAATCTGACACTTTCACCACTACTTGCAAGTCAAAAGCAACCAGCTGAAGATGTCATGGCTTATTATAAAAATAAAGGTACGGCCACACAGGCTCAGCGAGATACTTTTGGTGCATATACTTTAGGTGCACCGCTGACTCTGGATCCTAGAAATGTGGATGTACCAATAGCATACAGCTATACGACAGAATCCATGGCTGATCTGTGGCCATCTATGACCGCACTTGATAAACAAACTATGATTCAGATTATTTGCGGACAGAAACCTTTAAGTTACTTTGACGATTATGTAGCACAATGGAAAAAAGCTGGAGGGGATGTCATTACAAAAGAAGTGCAGGATATAGTTAATAAAAGTAAATAATATTTAATCTGGAGCGGAGCACGTGCGGAAAATAAAGTTCCGCCGTGTCGCTTACAGACTATAGGAGGAAGGTATTAACTTGAGAAAGAAGTCATCACTTGATATATATTATCACGCAATGTTGTTTCCAGGAACTGTTATGCTCATAATTTTCAGTATAATACCTATGTTTGGTCTTATAATGGCTTTTCAAAAATTCTCACCGGTTTATGGCATTTTTGGATCACCGTTCGTTGGACTCTACAATTTTAAGACGCTTTTTTTTAGGAGTCCTAATACTATGCAGGTAATTTTCAATACTGTATATATTTCGGTCGCAAAAATTTTACTTGGTCTTATTATTCCAGTTGTTTTTGCACTCTTACTCAATGAATGTAGGGTGCATTGGTTTAAACGAAGTATGCAGACAATAGTGTACCTACCAAATTTTCTATCATGGGTTATTGTGGCTGCAATGTTTTCACACATTTTTTCCGTAACAGGCATTGTAAATAGCATGTTACTATTTTTTGGACTTAAAGAACCTATTATGTTTATGGCAAGTAATATCTGGTTTCGTCCAATAGTAATACTTACCGATGTATGGAAGAATTTTGGGTTTAGTGCAGTAATTTATATAGCTGCTATAACAGGTATTGACTTAAATCTGTACGAAGCTGCAGATATTGACGGAGCAAGCCGATGGCAAAAAGTAAAATATGTGACATTGCCAGGTATATTACCAACAATCATACTGATGGCCACATTGTCACTTGGGAATGTACTTAATGCTGGGTTTGATCAAATTTTCAATATGTATAATCCAGTTGTGTATCAGACAGGGGATATCCTTGATACACTGGTTTACAGAATAGGTCTTGTAAATATGCAATATTCTTTAGGTACTGCTGTTGGGCTTTTTAAATCTATAATCAGTATTATACTTATTTTCTTATCTTATAAGCTTGCTGATAAGTATGCAGGATATAGGATTTTTTAAGGGGGCAATTGAAAAAAATGCGAAAAAATAAAATAAGCATGACGGATATTATTATTTCGATTATTCTTATAGGTATAACAATTACCTGCCTTGTACCTATTTTAAATACTATATCCATTTCCCTTAGTGATAGGGTTAGCGCAGGACTTGGGAAGGTCTATGTATGGCCTATCAACTTTACAATAGCACCATATGAGGAAATACTTAAAGATAAACAGTTTTTTACTTCCTTTTTAGTTTCTATATTCAGGGTCTTGCTTGGGGGAGTTATCAATGTATTTTTTTGCATTACTATGGCATATCCTCTTTCAAAGGATGTAAAAGCATTTAGAGCAAAAAATATGTATATGTGGTTTCTTGTTTTCACAATGTTATTTAATGGAGGTCTGGTACCAAGTTATCTACTCGTCCAGAATCTTGGCCTCGTCGATTCGATTTGGGCACTTGTGCTTCCAGGAGCAGTACCTGTTTTCAGCATAATCTTACTGATGAATTATTTTAAGTCTATACCTTCATCTTTAGAGGAAGCTGCACTTATGGATGGAGCTAATCCTTTCTATATAATGTGGAAAATATTCGTGCCGCTTGCAAAACCGGCAATTGCCGTAATCACGCTTTTTGCAGTAGTCGGACACTGGAATGCATTTTTCGATGGTCTGATTTATATTAATACACCCGGAAAATATCCTCTTCAGACATATATACAAACATTATCAGTAAGTATCGACTACCAGAATATAAATTCATTAAGTCCTCAGGATTTAATGAAGCAGATGGCAATTTCTGATCTGACCTTTAATAGTGCTAAAGTTGTAGTTTCAATGATTCCGATACTGCTCATATATCCATTACTTCAGAGATACTTTGTAACTGGTATTATCATGGGAGCTGTAAAGGAATAAACTCGTCCTAGTTAGTAAATATAAAGTTTATAGATAAGAGGTTGATAAAACGTTAAAATTTTTAAAGAAAGAACTGGTTGATTATGTAAATCCCAATATAGGAACCATAGGACACCTTTGCACTGCAACTGCACCGACAGTTTCACTGCCTTATGGAATGGTCCAGATTGCTCCGATTACTACACCTGGTATAAATGATAGGTACCTTGCAGATAAAATATACGGTTTTCCTGTTGGTCCTGCTGTTATAATGCCTATAAAGGTAGATCCTAAAGGAGAAGCTTCAAAATATGCTTCTTCCTATGATCATGATATGGAAACAGTAACGCCATATCATTATTCTGTTTTCCTTGAGGATTTTGATATAGAGGCAGAATACTCAGTTGCATTACATACTGCGTATTATCGCTTTACTTTCTCTGATAGCAATGATTCAAATATAATGGTAAGTATGCCAGGTGAAGCTGTATTAAGTATAATCGATTTAAACAAAATTTCAGGTTTTGCAAAGACTTCCGGCGTTATGAATTATATCTATATGGAGTTTTCCAAATCATTTGAAACTAGCCTTAAGTCCGAAAACTCTGTTTGGAATGATAAAAAAGAATTAAAGGGGAATAATATAACATCTGTTGTAAGCTTTAAGATAGTACATGATGAGCATATTGATGTAAAGGTCGGTATTTCATATATAAGCGTAGAACAGGCGTGTAAAAATCTTTATCATGAAATAAATGAATGGGACTTTGAAAAAATAAAGACAGACGCACGTAAAATATGGAATGAGGCTCTTTGTAAAATTGAAGTAAAAGGTGGGACGGAAGAACAGAGAATAATATTTTATACTGCTTTATATAGGTCACTGCTTCATATGGTTAACATAAGCGAAGAAGGAAAATATTTCAGTGGATATGATAATATGATACATGATGATAATGGGCATAATTTTTATAACATTGATAATATTTGGGATACTTATCGCACCTTGCACCCTCTTCAATTATTGATTGACCCACAGTGCCAGATAGATATGATAAGGTCATATCTACACATGTTTGAACAATGCGGATGGCTGCCACAGTTCCCGAGTATTGGTGGTGACCTTCCGATTATGACAGGAAATCATACGGCAGCAATGATTACTGATACTTATCTAAAAGGATGTCAGAATTTTGACATTGAAAAGGCATATACCGCTATGAAAAAGAATGCTATGGAAGTAACGATGCTACCATGGGTTAATGGACCTCTGACAGAGCTCGATAGAGTTTATCAGGAGAAAGGCTTCTTCCCTGCACTTGAAAAAGGTAAAACAGAATGGGTAAAAGAGATAAATACCTTTGAAAGACGTCAGTCTGTATCAGTTACTTTAGAACATGCCTATGATGATTGGTGTATTGCTCAGATAGCAAAGGAACTTAGTAAAACTGACGATTATCATTATTTCATGAACCGTGCAAATAATTATAAAAATGTTTTTGATGAAAGAATAGGTTTTATGGCACCAAAGACAGCTGATGGCAAATGGGTAGAAAATTTTGACCCTAAATTGAGCGGCGGAATAGGTGGACGAGATTATTTTACTGAATGTAATTCATGGATATACACATTTCATGTACAACATGATATTGATGGTTTAATAAATATTTTTGGCGGGAAACAAAAATTTGACAGAAGACTTGATTCTCTTTTTATAGAGCAGTATGATGGTCCAAAATATCAATTCCTTGGGCAATTTCCTGATTCAACCGGACTTATGGGACAATACTGCCAGGGAAATGAACCTGCTTTTCATATCCCATATTTGTATAACTATGCTGGTTCGCCTTGGAAAACTCAAAGAAAAGTTAGAGAAATTATGAAGCTATGGTATAATGCTGGGCCACTAGGTATTTGTGGTGATGAAGATGGAGGTGCAATGTCATCATGGTATGTATTTTCAGCAATGGGTTTTTATCCTGTGTGCCCGGGAAAACCAATGTATGATATTGGAAGCCCGATATTTGATGAAGTAAAGATTGATCTTGGTAATGGGAAAAAATTTACAATTAAAGCAAATGAAGTATCAGAAAAAAATAAATATATACAAAGTGCGGAATTAAATGGGAAACCACTAAATAAGCCGTGGATTAAACATTCTGAAATATTAGAAGGCGGAGCACTGATATTTCAAATGGGTTCTCGTCCTAATAAGATGTGGGGAATCTAGTAAATGATGAGATTGATGACATTATTTTATTTAGTAAAATTATAGAAATGTTAGAGGAAGTAAACGTGATATATTATGAAAGGTGAATGAATTTTATGTACTATTCTTGGAAAAATGATGACCTCTGGCAGATCAAGATAAATCAGAATGATTTTGATGATTTTGACCAGCCCTATATCGGAAATGGAATATTAGGCTGCAGATTTGATAAGCTTATTGCGGGAACAGGGGAAAACCCTCTTTATACAATTTCAAGGGCTGTTTATGACGATGGAAAACAGTTGTACCTTCCGGAGTGGAACCACATTGATCTCCAACTGGATGGCGTTTCCTACAAGCCTGAAAACGGACGACACAATTTGGAACAGGTATTGGACCTTAGAAACGGTGTTGTATTCATGAGGGACAACTGGGAATACAAGAGTGGAAAGAGCATCTGCGTGGAAATTGAAATGTTCGTGCCAAGGACTTTTGGAAATGCATCGTATATCTCGGTTTCTGTAATGAATTTATCCGAAACGTCAAAAATTGAATTTGGAATTAATGGTAAAGGTCTGACTGATTTCTATGATATGGAGTTTTCACAAGGAATTAATTACGAGATAGCTGGCAGCTATTTGACAAAAGTTCAAGGAAGGGGGGTTACGCAAGCCTTAAAATACAACTATTCAGGTCTTAAGGATTTTAAAACAAAGCTTAATCAGGATGGAATTTCGGTATCAGCTGATTCCATAGATAAGAATATTAGATTGGAGTTGTTTCATAGCGTAGGTAGTTATGAAGAAAGCATTGATACACATAGTGATGCATTAAAAAAGGTAAGAATACTTTGTGAACTGGGTAGAGATAGGTTGATGGAAGCTAACTCAATAGAATGGAAAAACATCTGGAAACAAGGTGTTGCCTTTAGGAATAAAGACTTTGAATGGGAAAAAAGTATAATAGTACACCAGTTTTATGTTATTTGCAGCTTGGAGGTTTGTGACTATCCTCTGGGACCATTGGGACTCTCAAAAATTGGATGGGATGGTATTCAACTCTGGGACGGTGATTTATGGTTATTCAGGGCTGTGTTGCCTTTGTGGCCGGATTTTGCGCTATCTTTTATCAAATTCCGTAGGAAATGCCTGGAGGGTGCCAAAAACCATGCACATAGCAGAAACTATAAAGGTGCCTGGTATGGTTGGAAGACAAATGAAAATGGTGATAACATCACCGAATTAAGATATAATGATGAGCTGCACGTCAATGTATGGATTGCTTTGGCTGCATGGGAATATTATGCTTTTACCGGTGACGAGGTATATCTTAGAGATACAGGCTGGCCAATCATAAGTGAAATAGCAGACTTTTTCGTATCCAGGTGTGAGCTTGAGAGGGATGGATGCTATCATATCAATTTCGTTGTTGGTCCTGATGAATCTGTGGTTGAGTGTGGTAGCTACAGAGCGAGATACAGAGTAGATGATAATTTTTTGACAAATTACGGAGTAAAACAGATTATGGAAATAGCCTGTAAGTGTGCGGGAATTTTAGATTTGGAAGTGAATGCAATGTGGAAGGATTTAAAGGAAAATATATATCTTTTAAAGCCTAATACAAATAGTATAATTCCTGAATATGAAGGTTATAATGACGAAGGAATAAAGCAGGCAGATGTTATTCTAGCATTTTATCCTTTGGAATACGATGCAACCGAGAATATTATCCGTAAAAATATAACTTTCTACAGGGACAAACAATTAGGATATGGGCCAACAATGAGCTCGCAAATTGAAAGTTGCATCATGATGAGATTGGGGGAAAAAGATACTGGATTGAATAGACTTTTCAGAGGAATGAAAGAATTTAGTAGAGGGAATCATTATATTCTATTTGAATGCAGGGACAATGACAATAGTGTTATGCTGACAGGAATAGGCGGAGAGCTCCAAGCCTTGATTTACGGCTACTATGAGACAGATTTAAACGTCAAAAATAAAATACCAAGGATGGTTCAATATATGGATTGATTATAAAATCCAAAGGAGAGTATTAAGTATGAAAGTAAATGTTATCCATCAGACAGATCTGTTTCATTATCATTGTGATCCTGATGATCATTTTGATTTAGCATGTCAGTATGCTCTTTCATATAATGAAGCAATTAATTTAAAGGGAATATTAATAGATTACCCACGAAATCCTGATTATGGAGACCCATCGATTCAGGCAGTTAATCAGTTAAACTATATAACCGGAAAGTCAGTACCAGTTGGAGTTGGGGTATCCAAAATGATTCATTCTGAAGATGATTATTTGAATTTTAAAACTTCAGATACTGAACTTTCAGGCGTTAATATGGTATTAAGAATATTAGAGGAAGCAGATGAGCCAGTAGTTATTCATATTGTAGGATCTTGCAGAGATATTGCAATTGCAGGATTTATGAGACCTAATTTATTTAAATTAAAATGCAAGGGGATTTATTTAAATGCTGGGGCAAGCAAAGATATGGAGAAACTAGAATATAATGTTAGTCTAGACCCATTTTCATACAGGGGAATTTTTAATATACCATGTCCTATCTACTGGATGCCATGTTTTGAAATTTATCCGAAGCCTCCTGCTATGGATTATGAGTTTACCAAGGGAGAGTACTCAACTTATTATAAATTTAGGCAAGATGAAATACTACCTTATCTATCAGATAAGGTTCAGAAATATTTTTTATATGCATTAGGAAGTTACAGTTCAGATGTGTTCATTATAAAATCTGTAATATTTTATTATACTAATCGAAAAAATACTTCTATTAAATATTTGATTATTTTTGAGAAAACCTTCAAAATAAAAGTAGCTTAAACTAGCCCAAATCAACGGGTTAGCTTGCTTTTTGACTGATTTTATGGTATAATTTTATCATACAAATCAATCGGAAAGTGGTGTGTTTATGAGTTCTAATTATCAAAGGCAGTATCAAAAGGAATATGAAAATTTAGCTTCTGAAGTAGGGGATT
>Ga0209430_1002571_pt1 | contig 11486 bp, 7 predicted proteins | sample BarGraIncub1133A_FD_184504 | JGI IMG/M metagenome (GOLD analysis project Ga0209430, IMG submission 184504) | Arctic peat soil microbial communities from Barrow, Alaska - Barrow Graham LP Incubations 11-33A (SPAdes) (version 2) | ecosystem: Environmental > Terrestrial > Soil > Wetlands > Peat... | reverse complement strand
ACCGGAATATCCGGATACACTTCTGGAAGTAATAACACCGCCGGAAAGTACACCTTTCTCTGCTTCAACGGATGTAACAAGAGTCTGCGCCTGCATCTGCAAACAGGTTGCGCAGAATAATACGACTGCCAGAAAGCAACTCTTAGGAAAATCAAAAAATCTCATACTTATATAATTATCGGTTAATCTCAATAAACTAAGGTTCGTAAACCGGTATCAAGGCTATACTTGATACCGGATTTAAAATTCATCTAACGACTAATACTCTATTTGAATTCGATTTCTTCAACGATTATATACCGCCGTCTTAAAATGGAATATGGCAGGATCTGAAGATTTATATCCTCTGATATTATAGATAGGATCTCCACTGCGCAAGAAGCTAGCCTCATCACCGTTATGAAGAGTAACAGGTGTCCACACGCCATTATCTGTATAGGTTCCCTCCCATGCATCTTTTAACCAAACTTCTTTCTTCTGATTTCTCGAATAAGCGCGAACACTCAGATTTGCTCCTGAAAGAATGAACTCATTTTCACCAGTCTTTATAAAGATGCCATAACATGCCTGATCAGCTTGTCTTACAGGAGTGGTAGTTGCATTTGCTGCAGGACGACCAAATCCCCTTGGTTTTTGGTATTGAATAGAGATCAATACATCATCATTCAATTCAATATCACGACCTACACTATCGCCATTACTTTTATAAAAGCCCATCATCTTCCCTGAACCCTGATATTGAGCAATTAAAGGCATCAGTTGCTTGATCAAACCATATTCTTTGGCTGTGACATCTCCGCGATTGTCAATGCCAAAGGGAGAGAAACAAATTGCATCCTCCTGCGCAAAAGCATAAGTCGCGGGACCATCAGTCGTATTGGTTTCCGGGATAAACAAAGGATTATCATCTCTGTGAAAGAAGTTAGCTTCATCCTTGAAATCACCACCATAAAGGTCCGGACCTAATATATCAATGAATGGAGCACCTGCTTTCCATATATCAAGCACGGTTAATATTGGTCCGCCGCTCGGATAGTTGCCCGGCTTACCGGGATTGGGCCTTGGGTTTGGCATCCAACAGTTAGCATACATCGGGATATTATGAACTTTCTTTCCGGCTTCTGCTATAACATTAAGATATTGCGAGTAATTCCAAGCCATAAAGAACAGATCTGTTTCGTCACTTTTCCCAAATATCTCTGCCCAGGTACCTTTTATCTTCGAGCCATTAGTCTCCCAGGCGGTCTTGAGTTCAATCTCCAGATTCTTTTTGTTTTTTACCAGGTATTGCATCAGAGCTTGCGGAACCTGAGATTGAAAAGCTTTCGAAGCTTTAGCACTAAAATCTCTTGTCTGACCCAAGGTACCCACTTCATTTTCTATCTGCACCACAATAATCGTATTATCCTTATCCACCGCAGCCACATGTTTCATGAATTCGGCAAATGCGTTGGCATCAGCATCTCTTGTTGCTGCACAAAGAGGAGTAAGAATACGCGTATTCTCTCCTTTCTCATTTTGAACTCTTTCAAAGCGTTTTGCATCATTTATGACCCATACAGGTGCATACGGTGAAAGACTGTTCTTCCAGGAAGCAAACCAAAGTATGCCTAACTTCATATCATTCTCCCGAGCTATCCTAATGAGTGCATCGACGGAGGTAAAATCAAAGACACCCTCTTGCGGCTCAATAATTTCCCAGGAAACAGAAACCAATACCGAATTCAGATTAGCCTCATGCAATGCTTTCATTGTCTTCTCCATGTATTGGATATTAGATCCAGAGGAATTATTGACCTCTCCGGCTAACATCAAAAAAGGCTTGCCGTCCACAATAAGCTGAGTAGCATTATTCGCATTCTTTTTCAGATATGGATTTTGAGCATGACTAAATAGGACGCATGAAAGATAGGCCATACTTATTATTACAACTCTCAATAGTTTCATGATTATCTATGTTTTATTTATTCAAAATATTCTATTTCTCTTTACTAAATTTGTTCTTATTTCTTGGAAATTCTGAACAGGCCTGCTCCATGAGAATGAATCTCCGGCGCAAACTCATCCTTGAATGTACCCAAACTACTCTTTCCCCATAGATCACGAATCTGACAGGAACCGTCAAAGCCAAGGTCAGCAAGCTTGACGGGCACGGCAACTCCACCAGATGTTTGGCTTTCAGACTTTCTCGTATTGAAGAGTGCCAAATACTTATCTTTTGATCCGGGCACTGAGGCTACCCAAGCAATAAGCCCGTCCTGATTGAAGAGCTGATGGTTGTCGGCACTTGCCTGATTAACAGCCATGACTTCTTCATTGGTAAGAAGTGAGAGCGTAAAGTCATCCATCTTGGTCATATCTCCACCAAACATAAGAGGCGAACGTGCGATGCACCACATACTCATCAGCGTATATTGTTCATCCTTCGTAAAATTGGTTGGACGGCCCGTCTTTATATCACCACTGGAGTTGCCAATCGTGCCTAATGGCAACATATCACCATCAGGAAAATGACCCGGTCCTATGAAAGGAGACCAGTTATTAAAACGCTCAAATTGTCTGTAAAGAGCTTCCCATTTGTCCCAGAAATCGCCACTGATTCTCCATACATTGGCATTTTCACAAGCAAAGACTCCCTCACTAGGTGGATTACCTCCAGGAGAAAGGCTTAATACTATTGCTCTTCCTGTATTGTCAATGGCTTTACGAAGTGCAGCAATTTCAGGAGCATGAGTTGACATATCATCTACTTTTACGTAATCGATGCCCCAGTTTGCCAATAGTTTTAATACAGAATTATAATATTCCTGAGCGCCGGGTTTTTTCATATCCACACCATACATATCCCCATTCCAACGACAGATATTCGTTGTATCAGCAATATCGGCTGCATGATAATCAGTACCTTCAATTGGAGTATTCTGTCTAACTGCCTGACGAGGGATACCGCGCATCATATGCACGCCAAATTTAAGTCCTTTTTTATGCACATAATCGGAAAGCATCTTAAATCCGACACCGTTGTCTGATGAAGGGAATTTATTGGCGGCAGGCAAAAGTCTTCCCCACTTATCCATTACTAACGGAGCATCCTTTCTGTAATCGAAACCTGTAGCTTGTGGTTCATACCACTGAATATCAACAACTATATATTCCCAACCGTATTTCAATAATTTAGCCGCCATAAAATCGGCATGTTCCTTCGTCTTGCCTTCCGTGACTGTAGTTGCAAAACAGTCCCAGCTATTCCATCCCATCGGTGGTTTCTGAGCCCATTTATGAAAAGTCAGATCCTTTATCACTGGTTTATCCGCTGCTATTGTGGTGTTAAAAAGACCTAACACTAAGGTTTGAGCTACTATAAGAGCTATTATTTTTGTTTTCATCGTAGTACTTTTTGATTGAAATTATTTAAAGAGACGTAGATTGAATTTGTTTAAGAAATACCGTTCGTATGGGGGGAAAGAATTTACTTACATTTGATATAGATTCATTATATTCTTCATGTTTAGAGATTAACTACGAGCTTAGCACCATTGTATTGAACGGTCTTATCTGGTGTAGCGGTCGTTTCAACTCCTAACCCTTTTGATGTGTTCACCAAAATGATGTTGAAAGTGCGCTTTTCCTGCATCCCATTAAATCTCCCCATACGATTGTCGATGGTGAGAGTTTTGCTTTTGTCGTTCCAGTGCAAGCCAATGGTTGAATACGCCCCTTTCTCGTAATTATAGGTATCGTTTTCATCTTCATAGATAGTAAATGATCCGTCAGCACCGGGATAAATCCTTAACTCTATTGGTTTATCTGTCTTTTCAGTTGCATATTGAACAAAAGGTCCCATAGGCACAATCGAACCAGCTCTTACATACAGCGGAAGCGTTTCAATCGAAGCAGGTGCATCAATAGTCTGACCTCCTTTCAGCACTATACCGGTCCAAAAGTCGTACCACTGAGTGGTAGCTGGAAGATAGACTTTACGCGTCTTATTAGCCGGAACATTCTTCAGACTATACATACGTTCTGTGACAGGATTTACAAGAAAAGCAGGGCCAAACATATACTGGTCGGGGATTGAACGGATATTACCATCTGTTCTGAAATCAAATGCAAGTGACCTCATAATGGTATATCCCTCATTTGTCACCTTCCACCCCAATGAATAATTGTATGGCAGCAACCGATAGCGGAGGTTGTCATATTTCAGCAGGATTGCTTTCATACCTGCATCCCAGTTGTCAGAAAACAATGCCCTCTCTCCTTTACCATGGATTCTGAATATCGGACTAAACGTCCCAAACTGGAACCAGCGGGTAAACAATTCTCTATTGGAAGGAGTCGTCCAATCAGGAGCATTCCAGTTTAAATGGTATCCACCAATGTCGGAAGTCCAGAAAGGAGTACCTGAAGCACAGGCATTAATACCTTGTGGCACTTGATTCTTATACGATTTCCAAGTACAGGTAATGTCAGATGACCACAATGTCGCGGCATTACGCTGTTGTCCGGCAAAAGCCTGACGAACCAGAAAGAAAGCTCTTTTATTCGGAATATCGGATCTCCAGTTGTTGTACAATCCGGTGGTATGTGTCAACGAATAGGTATTAAAATAATCGATACCCCTGCCAATTGCAAAATAACACTGTCTTCTCTCATCCAGACGGCTGTCATTATCCGGCTCACATTGATCCACCCACCATGCATCCCAGTCGTGGCGGGCAATCAAGCTGTCTTTAGCCTGTTGCCAATACATCTGTCTGGCAGCGGGATTATGAGCATCGTAGTAACTATCCGGAGTATGCGTCATGGCATTGTCCCATGTCAGAGTAGTCAGATTGCCTGCTTTCTTCATCGCATCATAATTAGGGGTACCTTTTGCAAATACGGGCCAGATAGAAATCATGGCGTGAATATTAGCCTTATGCAATTCTGTCACCATAGCTTTAGGATCCGGATACCTTTCCGGATCCAATATATGCGAACCTATCACATTGGGCTCCCAATAAAACCAGTCCTGCACGATACAATCCACAGGAATCTTTCCTTGACGGTATTTATCCTTTACCGACAACACTTCGGCCTGACTCTTATATCGGTCCTGCGATTGGAAAAGTCCGAACGCCCATTTCGGGAACATCGGTGCAGCTCCGGTAGCCAGACGATAAGATGCGATGATACGATCAAAGTCCGGTCCGTAGAAGAAGAAATAATCTACTTGTTTGCCACTCTCAGACAAATATTTGTATTTCGTATTATTCGACTCTTTGCCGTAAAAATAGGAAGGCGAATAGTTGTCCCACATCAGTCCATACCCCTTATTGGAAAGAAGAACGGGAATCGCACCCGTCATATATTTAATGAGCATCTCCTGGTTACGACCTTTATAATTGATAGATAAGGAGTCTTCCGGATGGCATCCCAGACCATACAAGGCCTCATCGGTAGGCGAAAGAAATTGTGTGCCACAGTTGAAAGTCTCGATGCCGGCAACGGTTGCTGCTGTCATTGTCGTGCTATTTACACCATCTCCAGCAAGAATAACAGCTCCTTTCAAGTCCGAATAAGTAATGGCATTCGTGCTTTTATTTATTTTTACTTGGAGTGAGGTCGTCGTGAGAGTAACATCGCCATTCGTTTCCGTAACGGTAAACTGAGGTTGCGTTTTCCACTCGTTGGTTACAACCAAAGAATTTTGGGAAGGGAAAGCCGGCAGCACAGTAAACTTTATCTGTACAACATTGTCCAAACATACTTTGACTTTCATCAGTCCTTTGTCTAGATGGAATGTGACTCCATCTTTATCCTTCTTATAGGAAGTGACGGACGCTTCCAAAGGGTTAGGGAAACCCAAGCAGACAAAGAATGCTGCAAAAAGGATAACTCTTGCTAGTAGTGGTTTCATTCGTTTTAAAAATTTGTTTTATAGGTCACACTTGAATCAGTTACGTCTTGCTACACCCACCTTCAGCTCTCGCGATGGACGTCCTTACAATATCGAATGTTTCGACGATGCAAAAGTAAAGAGTAATTGCGGTACAAATAACACTTTAATTATCAAAAGGTGATACTATCTTATCAATATTTAAAAACTGTGGGGATATCTCAATGACAGCATCAACGAGGAACATCATAAAAATGGAGGATTATGTTTGTGGAGCAAAGCATCATTGTTCTATTTCGCCTATTAGTGATAAAAGGATGGAACATCTAAAATGATTTGCCCGACTCTCAGCAGAGAATCGGGCAAATCTTAGAGAAAGCCTGGAAAAACATCCAAACATTTTTTGTGCTTCACTTTTTAGATCAAATCGTCACCTTCCCGTGCAACACAGATGGGTTCTTGTCATCCGGATTGAGGATTACGATGATAAAAGGGCAATCGTGTTATTTGCCGGATCTATAATGTATGCTCCTCAGGATTGTAATACCAATCTGTTTTGCTCATCCCACGCGGTTCAAGCACTGTAATCGTTACTTAGAGAATAGTAAACAGCTTTCAGGGCGGATATCTTTATCGTATTGGATATCCTATTTATTGAGCCTTATTTGATATTCTGAATGTCTTGTAAGAACAAATAATGCTCATTGGCTTTCATAATTTTCAGCGGGTCGTCGGGTTTGGGTTGTTTCAACCTACGCTCGTATGATTCACGTGCTTCGGGCGTCATTTTAGCTATGTCTGTCTGGGACAACGGCGGGCGGCGAGCACGGTTACCACGAGGAGGAGTGTTACGCCACGTGAGGACATAAACTGATTGATACCTGGCCAGTATATTCAGTAAGTCGGTGCTGAGTGGGCCACACTCACTCAAGGCGTGCAGTTTCTTTTTCTGTGATGCAAGATTGGTCGTAAATGCGAGCGCCTTATCTATGTTCTGATTAAATTCTTCGCCTTGACCATACCAGTCCATCGACAATACGTCAATGTATTCGTCACCCGGATATCCAACGAGGTATTCTTCCGGAGAGTACACCTTATCTGTATTATACATATATAGAATGTTGTGCAGCCCCTTGGAGCGAAGATACTTTACGGTGTATCGCCAAAGATCGGCATATTCTTCGTCGTTGCAACGGTTACGTCCCCACCAGAAGAAGTCGCCTGAGTGTTCGTGATATGGACGGAACAAGAATGGAATAAGTTTATTTTGATCGTCTTTCCAGGTGAGGAAGAATTTTGCTAATCTATCCAGCCACGAGTTATACATCGCATGATTGCCGCCGCCGGGTAGTATGCTCTTCACGGCATTCTGATCATTGGCCGAAAGAAATCCCACCTCCCAAGCAGACCCTGCTCCATTAGGTTCTTTCACACCTGGCCATTGCGACGAGATGGGGTTCACACAATGCCAACTGACTGTGATAATTCCGTTTTGTTGGGTATGCCACCACTTCGCTCGTTCGGTGATAGACGAGAAGTACACCGAGTCGAGGCTGTGTTTGCCGCCTAACTCCAACTCGCCCAGTTCAAATCCCACCAAGGCAGGATAATCGCCAGTGGCTTCTTTGGTATCCGAACGATAGTTATCTCTTTCATACCACCAATTGCTACCGGTCACCAGGTCATCCTGATGACCGTACATAGTACCTTTGACCTGGATTTTCAGCAAGCGTGCAAAGAGGGCTTTTGCTTCAGGTGTAGCCTCGGGGTCGGCCGGTTGCCATATTTGTGCCGAAAGCCCCGAACAGAAGCAGCAAAGGACTAAACTAACTAAACTTTTTCTCATATTCAAAATGTATTTAATTAAACTTAAATAACTGATTACATGTACAATACGACATATTCTTTGATCAGTATTACTACTTAATGACCGAACAAGCCATAAACTTTGCTAAGAAAATCCGGAAATACCCACTCATTGCGAGGCATGTTTATGTAATACAGGGCAATCATATTATTTGCCGGATCTATAATCTATATCCTTCAAGCCAAATGCCTTTTTATACACAACAGTACCTCCTTTGGCAACAAAAGCAGCAACACAACTCAACTTTTTGTTGTCAACAAATGCTTGAAGCAAAGAATCGAGGCTTTTGACTTTGTTTGACTGTATATTTAACGCTGAGAGATCGGCAATTGATTTAAGATTTTGAGGAGTAACAGTCTTTTGCGCTGAGACAATATTACTGACTACAATTACAGCAATGAGAAAAAGAGGTGTTATAGATTGCATGTGTTTAATTCTTTATTGATCATTTTCTTCGATTAAAAAACATTCTTTTTTGAGCATCGTTCTATTTCACATCCACTTTCCCTGGTTTAGTAGCAGTTAGTGTGCCACTGTCGGCAGAAATCCCAGCCCGGTCCGCCAGTTGGAGGAAGTTCCACATGGCTGGTCTCCATGCGCCACCACTATATCCTTGTCCTTGGGCAACCCAAGAATAGCAGGAAATGCCATCGTTTTTACAAAAGTCGACAGTGTCAACCGAGCCGGCAGGGTAACGGCCCGACTTGTCAAAAGTGCCGTTATCCGGACCTCCCATGGGCATGGCAGGAAGGTTCTGTGCCTCCAAACCAGATGAAAGCAGAAAGGCACATAATAGGAATAGTTTGGATAATTTTTTCATACCATAAAGTGTTGGTAAATGAATAAATTCAAGGTTCGTAATATGCTATCAAGTATAACCCTGATCCCGGTTTTAGACTGACAATGCAAATGTAAAGTGTAATTTCATTACAAATAACACTTTAATTATCAAAAGATGATACTTTCTTTTCAATATTCAAAAAGAGTGGAAATAGTTCAATATCTATATTAAACAATCGTTCGGCAAATATTAAATTAAACAATGGTTCACCAGTAAAAATCCTGTGTGTGTTTCTATGCATAAACTTTAGTCAGCCTGTACATAATCCACGAGATAGACCTTACTATTACCTCCTCCTGTAATAATACCCATGAATAGCCGCCATTTCCGGCCCGATATATTTTGCCATCTGATAGGAAGAAATGTATTCTTTATCAGGTTGCAAAGCTTATCGCTTCCCGTCACATTATTCGTTCTGTGCCACGGAATAGCTATATTGTGCCACGGAATAGCTATTCCGTGGCACAATATAGCTATTCCGTGGTTCAATATAACTAATGCATCCTTACTGCTGACTTTTATCTTCAGGTTCGGCCTATTTATCTCCCTGTATTAAAAAGACTTTGTTCATTGGCTGATTCACTGAATCTAAAAGAATAATTCTGAAAAGTCAGGTTGTATTGCGGAATTGAGTCAACTAAATGGACGAAGAAGCACCTTTTTTCAATATAAGACAGCTTGTGAGCAAAGAATAAATTTTTCATTTTCACTCTTCAGTATGGGTGGAATGTATTAAAAAGGGCCTTTTAGCAAATAATATTGTATTCAAATTAGGAAGAGCAAATTATTTTTGATGTTACTGAAATGCCATACAGCATACTGAGAGGCCGTCCATGGTGTAGATGGTGTAGATATATAGTTCTTTTTTACTGATCTTAAAATCGAAAATCGAAAAAACAACAGGATATAAGAAAATAGTATTGTGGCAAGCTGTTGAGAGAAGAGCAAAAACGCGCAAAAGTGAAAAGTGTTGGATCAGGACAAAACTTTATAATTAAGATTTGCCCGACTCTCAGCAGAGAATCGGGCAAATCTTAAAGAAAGCCTGGAAAAACATCCAAACATTTTTTGTGCTTCACTTTTTAGATCAAATCGTCACCTTCCCATGCAACAGAGATGGATTCTTGTCATCCGGATTGAGGATCACAATCAGGTTATACTCCACTCCTTTTTCGAATACTTTGCCACAGAGAAGTTCGACGTTAATCTTTTCATAAGGTTTCAGAGCCTTGACTATTCCGGTAGCAACTACCACCTCTTTCTTATCCGCGGTAGTATATACAATCTTCAGTTTGGCACTCTTTGAAGCGACTTGCCCAAAGTTCTGAACTTCAACATTCATTTTAAAACCATTCTCTGCTGATGTTATCTTTGGCAGACAAGCAGAAAGAATGGGTTCGATAAACTTCACATATGGCAGACGGGCATACCCAAACAGGAGTTCACCTTTATTTGTCTTACCAAGCATCTTAGCTGCAAATTCATCTTCAGGAATACCGTTTCCTTCTCCGTTGAAGGTTACTATCAGATCTTCTCCGGAATTTTCAGTTTTTAGCACCTTGCAACCTTTGCCATAGTTCACAGTTTCAGCCTCACCGAAGCGCAAAGAGTTGATATCGATGTCCGATTGTGGGTTAAAACCTTCCTCCGCAGCTATCTTCACACGAATGAATTTTGTCTTTTCTGTAATAGTATTCTTGTCCAGTATGGTAAGCAGACGTCCGGTTGTCAGAGGAATACAGATATTCTTCGAACTATGATTGTCACTCGCCCGATCAAAATTCTTTTCAATATCTATGACGGCGAAGTTTGCTTGAATAGCACGGCCATATTGATCCTGGAATATTTTGAGACGCTCATACTTGAACCATCCTTCTACTTTGCCGCCTTCTTGTACAGATACGCCAGGCAAATATGCTTCTCCGGATTCCCATTTCCAGTTGAGGCCATCTTTGGAACGCAGATAATAGGCCGCACGTCCCAGCCAGTCGTTAACGATGAGGTTATACTGCACATTATCGCGCCAAACCACCGGATCTTCAAAACGACCACGGATATCGGGATATGCACGTTTTTCTGACACCTGATTGTAAGCGGATTCACCTGTCTGGCTAAACCAGACACCACCTCCGCGACATACCATCATATAGGAACCGTCTTCACGCTGAGCAAAAGTCAAGTTAGACAAACCTTCGATAATTTTCCTGTCTCTGTTTAAGAATTCAAACTTCTTATACGTCCAGGGACCATTACATCCATCGGCAATATAATAACCGTCAATGACATAAAGAACGTATCTTCCATCTTTGAGTCTGTATACTTCCGGATTGTGACCCTTCCCAATGGTGTCTTTTACGACAAACGGACCATATTGATTATCAGAAACAGCGTTAAAAACAGTGGATCCCGGCCAAGTGGCATGTCCTTTCGGTGAACTTTCGAGCCATCCGCACACAAAAAGATGGTACTTGCCATCCTCGCACTTCTTGATATTTCCACCCCAGTACGACCATTTCCTATTTTCAATACCATTATCAATGTATCTGGGGATCACACCTTCCGCACCCCAAGTATCGGTGGTCAGTTTGCCAACACTCTTCATGGGTCGGAACAGGTCCATAAACCGTCCTCCTTGAACCAGATTTTCCCATCCAGCCGGACGGATGCGCTCTTCTGTTTGCGCTTTTGCATCATAGCTTGTTACTAAGAGAGCTACAAATGCAATAAGAATTTGTCTTGTCTTCATGTTCTTGAATTTGTTTAATATCTACAAGGCGCAAAGTAAAACAATTTTTTCTTTTCTCAAATACTATTTTGTTGGAATTATTTAATTCCAACGCACAATGACATTAAACAAATACGCGTCTAATTGATTTCTTGAGCAATTAAGGTTCTCT
>Ga0209430_1002567_pt1 | contig 11500 bp, 9 predicted proteins | sample BarGraIncub1133A_FD_184504 | JGI IMG/M metagenome (GOLD analysis project Ga0209430, IMG submission 184504) | Arctic peat soil microbial communities from Barrow, Alaska - Barrow Graham LP Incubations 11-33A (SPAdes) (version 2) | ecosystem: Environmental > Terrestrial > Soil > Wetlands > Peat... | reverse complement strand
CCCAATCCTGACTTTCGGTACCGCCGGCTCCTGAATTGATTTTTAGCACGGCGCCAAGTTTGTCTTCCTCCTTGCGGAGCATGTTCTTGAGTTCCAGGGCATCCAGCAGATGAATGCATTGCGCGTAAGCAGCATCAACTTCTTCTTCGGTCGTAATCTCTTCTTTGTAAAAATCGAAGGAAAGTACCAACTCTTCGTTGGCATTCACCACTTCGTAATAGGAGTCAATCCAGTTTTTGATGGCTTTTACCTTGCGCATCTGAGCTTCGGCAGCCTTGTTGTCATCCCAGAAACCAGGCACCTGAGTGCGGATTTCTTCCTCTTGTAGTTGGATAAGTTTGGTGTCGATATCGAGATACCTGTTCAGGGCTTGTTCGCGCTCCTGAACCGCTTTGATTTGTTCGGTCGTAATCATGTTCCATGCAGTTGAAGGACCGCAAAGGTACGAAATTTTCAGTACATCGCCGCGATCTGTTCGGCGTAGTGAAATGCCACCACTTTACGACGAATCTTGAGCGTATCGGTCAATTCACCATTGGCCATGGAAAAAGGCTGGGGCAAAAGGGTGAAACGACGGATCTGTTCGTAACTGGCCATATGCTTCTGAATCTTATGAATGCGTTCCTCGAAAAAGTTGTACATACGTTCATCTTCGAGCACTTCGTCCAAATTGGTATTCTCAATTCCCAGTTGCTTGCACAATTCAGGAATCCGGTCCAAGGATGGCACAATCAGAGCCGAAACAAACTTTTGTTCGTTCCCGATGACGGCTACCATATCCATGTAGCGATCTTCACAAAGTGCAGTCTCAATCTTCTGAGGTGCAATGTATTTTCCGTTGGAGGTTTTATAAAGGTCTTTGATACGGTCGGTTACCATCAGGAATTCACCATCTAGGGCTCCTGCATCACCAGTGCGGAAAAATCCGTCCGATGTCATGCAAGCTGCCGTTTCTTCCGGTTTCTTATAGTAACCTGGAGTAATGGTCTTCCCTTTAAGTAAGATTTCGCCTTCTTCTGAAATCCTTACCTGAACGCCATCGATGAGCGTTCCAACGGAACCGACTCGGTATCCGGTTTCGTCAAAAGCACTCACAGTTGCGGTACTTTCGGTCAGGCCATAGCCATAATAGATGGGCAGACCGATGGAACGGAAAAACAAACAGAGGTCGTTTGACAGACGAGCTCCTGCCACTGGTAGGATTTTACTGTTTTGAAGGCCGACGGTCTTGCGAACAGTGTGAAACAAAGTCTTATCAAAGAATTCATACCGCAAACGGAGTAAAAGGGGCACGGGACGGTTGTTACGGATCAGGTCGATGTGGTATTTGCGGCCCACCCGAACACCTTGGTCAAAAAGGGTACGGATAATCTTTGGCTTGGCATTGATCGCGTCCTGTATGCCTTCGTAAATCTTTTCCCAAAAACGGGGAACATTGCACATGCAGGTGGGTTGCACTTCCTTGAGAATCATCTGAATATCGGTGGGGCGGGTATTGATGTCTATCCGCATGTCCTTATGCAGGCAGAAATGAGACCAAGCTTTTTCAAAAATATGGGTCAATGGTAGAAAGCACAGGGAAACTTCTTCTTCACCTATGGCGGTCAACTTTTTTTCGTGGACCCGCATGGCTTCCAGAAACATGGCATGAGTGAGGATTACTCCTTTGGGTTCACCGGTAGTGCCCGAAGTATACATGATGTTGGCCAGGTCTTCCTCCTTGGCATTCTTTCGACGGATTTCGAGTTCGTCATCAGATTTGGACAGCAATCCAGTTTGCAAAAATTCACTAAAATACATCGATTGTACATCTGCAAGGGCTAAACGAACATCCGGATTGAAAATGACAATCTGTTTCAGACCTTTACAAGTTCTTTGGGCTTCATAAGCACGGTCATATTGATACTGGTCACCCACAAAAAGCACATGCATGCCTGAATCATTGATAATGTATTCAATCTGGGTGGTAGTGCTGGTGGCATACATGGGAACACCGATCGCACGGTTGGCGTAAATGGCATATTCAGAAATCAGGCATTCTGCGCGGTTTTGCGAAAAGATACCAACTCTATCTTTTTCCAAAATACTTTGTCCGATCAACGCTTTCGCGGTGCGGTTCACATCCCTGTTAAAATCGTTCCATGAAATGGATTTCCAGTTGCCGTTTCCGTAATCACGAACGCGCATGACTGTTTTGTCACCCCATTTTGCAGCTTTTTCCGGAATCAACCGGGCGAAATGTATCATTTCCATGTTGCACATGTTTAGTAATTCTGTGCAATAATACAACATTTTTCCGGATATTGAAGCACCTGAAAGCGTTTCTTGGTGAAGATTTTTATCTTTGCAGTATGAACAACGAAAGCTATTTCAAGGAAGCGGTTTCCCTGCTGGAAAATTTAATTTCGATTCCTGCCCTGAGCCGGAATGAAGACGAACGTGCTGATTACCTTTCAGCCTGGCTAAAAAAACGAAACATCGAAGTGCATCGTGAGTTGAACAACCTGTGGGCGGTTTCACCGGATTACAACGGCAAAAGACCGACCATCCTGCTGAACTCGCACATGGACACTGTCAAGCCAACGGATGGCTGGGATCTCGACCCCTACAAACCCCGTAACGATGGCGAACGCTTGACCGGTCTTGGCAGTAACGATGCGGGAGCCAGCTTGGTTTGTCTCATCCAAACCTTTCGCATATTAAGCACATTGCCTCAAAAATACAACCTCCTACTTGGCATAACTGCCGAAGAGGAAATCACCGGGAAAAACGGTATTGAAGCGTTGTTGCCGAAATTGCCGCCCATCGCACTCGGTATTGTCGGTGAACCAACCGGCATGCAACCCGCCGTAGCCGAAAAAGGGCTGATGGTCCTGGATTGCACCGTATATGGCAAATCCGGCCATGCAGCCCGCAACGAAGGCGACAATGCCATTTATAAGTCGCTGGAATCCATCCAATGGTTTCAGCAGAAAAAATTCGAGGAACAGTCCAACTTCCTGGGTCCGGTAAAAATGACCGTGACCATGGTCAACGCAGGCACCCAGCACAATGTGGTTCCCGACAAATGCGAATTCGTGGTGGACGTGCGTATCAATGAGTTTTTTACGCCGGAGAAATTGTTTGAGGAAATCAAGAAAGAAGCTCCCTGCGAAGTAAAAGCTCGTTCTTTTCGGCTGAACTCGTCCCGGATCGACCCAGGCCACCCGGTGGTGGTGGCTTGCCATGAACACGGCCGTACCCCTTACGGTTCCCCCACCCTTTCCGACCAAGCCAGAATGCCCTTCACCACTCTGAAAATGGGCCCTGGAGAATCCTCCCGTTCCCATACGCCCAATGAATTCATTCTATTGGAAGAAATTCAGGAAGGCATTGACCTGTACCTAGAAATCCTAAACGGTTTGGAACTTTAAAAAGGCTTAGCGTTTTTTAAGCCAGGATTCCGGGTTCAGTCGTTGCATTTCTTTCCAAATCTGGAAATGCAGAATGGTTTGATTGCCTCGATCACTATCGGTGAAAATCCTCCCGATGGCTTCACCAGTACGTACCTTCTGACCTGATTTGACATTGACGCTGCTCAGGTTTGCATAGATGGTCAAGTAATTACCATGGCGCACAATCACGGAGATGTTGAAACCTGGCAATGGAAAGATCTTGCTCACCACACCGTCAAACACACACAAGGCGTTTGCGCCATCGCGGGTTTGAATATCAATGCCCTTGCTGCTGTTGGAAACATATTTCAGGTCCTGATATTTTTGTTCACCAAAATGGACGACAATGGTACCCGGCAAAGACACCGGATATCCCAAGGAGCCTTGATGGGCACTAAAGCTGCCGGACAGTTGCTTTTCTTCGGCAGTCATCGAATAACCACCTTTCACGGCAGCCGTACGTGGCGTACTTTTATCAGCAGCGGCTTTTGCAGCAGCTTTTCGAGCTTCCTCGGCAATGATATTTTGAATCTGACGCGAAAATTGATCCGCTTGTTTCTTCTGTTTAGCAATATCGGCATTCAGTTGTTTTTCCTTGCCTTTGAGTTCAGCCACCAACTCTTTCTTGACACCCTGCTCCCGTTGCAACTGAGCCGATTCCTGCAATTGCTTGCCCTTGACGGCATCCTTTTCCTTGTAGGACATTTCCAAGGCTATGCGTTTTTCGGTCAGTTCATCTTGCTTTTTGGAAATCTGATGCGCCTGAATCTTCTGATATTTAGCGTATTCATCCAGATATCGCATCCGGCGGGTCAGCTCGTTCAAATTTCTGGCAGAAAGAAGGAACATCAGTTTGTCTTCGGTTTTGTTGCGCCTGGCCATGAGACGCAGCGACTGGGCGTAGCTTGACTTCTTGACGCTTAGTCGACGGCTGAGTTCGGTATACTCTGTCTGGTTTTCTTCCACCTCGGCATTGATGATGACCAATTGTTTGTTGATTTCAGCAATATACGATTCTCTGGCAGCGATTTGTTTATTGAGTGCATTCAGACGTAAAAGGATGTTCTGGGCAGTCCTTTTCGTCTTGCTGAGCATTTGGGTGGTTTTTTCCACTTGTTCCAGCGCCGCTTTCCTTTTTTGTTCGAGATCGGTGATGCGCTTGCTGGTTTGGGCAAACAACCCGGTACCTGCAAGAATCAAAAAGAGGAGGACAACAATTCTGTTCATATCAGATTCTGAAAACGTTTGATTAATTCAGTAGTAGTGACCTTCTTATAACTTGAGGGGATGTCAAATCGAAAATCGGTGGTGGTATCGAACTTCGGTTTCACAATGGTAATTTGCAAATTATAGTTCGTTTTGAACCCATCGGTCGACAAAAGAAGCACGTGAGGGAAATCAATTTCTTTCACAATGGAAAATTGGGAGTAATTCACCAGAACCTGTTGATCCCATTCGGGTCGGTAAGCCTTCAGCGTCGAATACTGATTCTCTTTGTTGACGACGAAATCCAGAATATAACTATTTTCGGCCCAACGAAATCCTTCTGTTTCTTTTTGTCGGAAACGGTCGAAACGAGCTATCTTGCGATCATTCGGATTCTGATCACCGGGGACAAATATCCGATTTGTCAGGAGGTCTTGCAAAGCAGAAATGCTAACATAATCCCGATAGGCGAACGAACTTAGTTTTTCAACGGCATACACTTTGTGCAAACGGCTCACTAAAATGATACTGTCACGGACGATCAGGCATTTGGCTGCCTCAACACCAGGAAAAGGCTGAATGGATATCAGGATGCAACTGTCTTTGCTCATCCGGATGCTTCCACCCATGCTCGCACTCACTCCATTCTTAGGATTGAACTTGAATTCCACTTTTGTATCCAGGGTTTTGAAAGGAGTCGTTCTATGAAGATACCCTTCCAATTTACGGACATCGTTGGTTGCAACCTTTCTGGTAACTTCTTTGGAGGATCGGCAACCTATAAACCCGAAACCGATGGAAACCACTAAGAGTAACACGGTCAGGAATTTCCGGGGCATTGTTTTAAAAAAGTTCATGGTTGTTTCTTTTTAGGTGAAACATAGTTGCCGGTATCCACTTTCTCTATCAGTTCCTCGGTGGGATTTTCCAGTTCCGATGCTTTCTTCCATTGTTCCAGGGCCGCATCGGTTTCCTGGTTGAACCATAGGATATCACCGTAATGTTCCAGAATGATGGAAGAAGGTTCAGGTTCATTTTCTACAGCCCGTTTAATGTAAATTTTTGCAAGACCGAACTTCTCTTCCTTGAAGAAAATCCAGGCATACGTATCCAAATATGTTGAATTCTTTGGGTCAGCATCAATCGTCATTCGGGACATGCGTTCTGCCTTGGGCAGATCCGTATTGTCTTCCGACAGATAATAGGCATAATTGTTTAGGACTAAGATATTTCCGGGGTTTGCCACCAATGCTTTATCGTAGTTCTCGTAGGCCGCCTTACGGTCTTTCAAATAGAGACTGGCGTCACCAATTAAGCCATATACTCTGGAAATAAAATTAAGGTCTTCGGTTTTTGAAACGGAAATTGCTTTTTCAAATGCTTTGATGGCCTCTTGGTAGTCGGTGCTACCACCCTTGTCTTCGCGCTCCGGATACCAACTCAAACCCAAGTAAAACCAAAAAATTGGCTCCGATGGAAAATAGTTGAGGGCGTCGGTGCAGACTTTACGGATTTCAAGCTGATTGTTTGCTTCAGCGCTCAACTGCAGCAGTTTTTTCCAGGTGTCTATTTGATTGGGATTCAGATCGAGCACTGTGCGCAATTCATCCTTGGCTTCTACCTTCCGTCCCTTTTGCATGAGGTATTCGACATGCAATTCCCTTATTTTGGAGTCATTGGGGTGCTGATCCAGTAAAATTTCGAAATAGGACGGAATCTTGACACTGTCTGCCGTGGTCAATGCATTTGATAAAATTGGTGTGAAAATCTCCAATTTCGTATCCACATCCGTATTGGGATTGGTCAAAGCGGATAAAAGTTGTTCTTGGGCTTTCGCACTGTCTCCTACTTCTTTGTAATAATCTGCCAAGGAAAGTGAAACGGAGGGATTGCCCGGATCGATTGTTTTGGCAGCCTGATAGTTTTTGAAGGCCTCTTTCGTATTTCCCAGTTCCAACCAAGCATCACCCAACATCAAGACATAATCCACATCATAAGGATTATCGTTGCTCAGGTTCTGAATTTCGCGGATGGCGCGCTTTGGCTTCCCCAATTCCCGGTAAATCTTGAACTTCTCGTAGCTGACCGCTTCGTTTTTACCGATCAGGTTTTCTACCTGATCAAACTGATTGATGGCAGCCTGCTTATTACCGTTCTGATTGTATAACGTCGCTAATTGATAATGTAGATTTTCATCGTTGGAACGGGTTTTTAACAAACCCTCATAAAGCACGACTGCTTTGGGCACCATCTTCAGCGCCAGATAAATATTGGCCAAACCAAAGGTGTACCATTCATTCTGAGGATCAAGTTTCCATGCTTTTTCCATGGCATCCACGCCCCAATCCGGTCGTTTCATATTGTTGTAGAAAACGGCTGTTTCGTACCAGGCCTGTGCATTCAGAGAATCGATCTCCAGACAATACCGGAATACGTTGAAAGCCTCATCGAAACGGTTTTGCAGCCTGGCATTCAGGGCTTCCTGAAAATAATAGTCAGACAACCTTCGGTCGTTTTCAGACAAGGCTGTCGGTGAAGTTGGAATTTTGGTGACCACCGGTTTTGACTTGCCACGGGCAAACAAAGGCAAAGCCAAAGCCAACGACAGTATAAAAACTAGGAGGTTGCGTACGCGCATGAGTTTATTTTTTTCCAGTATGGCCGAATCCGCCAGCCCCGCGTTCGGTTTCACCCAAAGACTCACTCAGTTCCCATTCGGCACGTTCATGTGCGGCAATCACCATCTGACAGATCCGTTCGCCATCCTCAATCTTGAATTCCTCAGTGGAAAGATTGATCAGGATGACTCCGATTTCGCCACGGTAGTCAGCATCGATGGTCCCGGGTGTATTCAATACGGTTATGCCTTTTTTGAGTGCCAATCCGCTGCGTGGGCGAATTTGAGCTTCATAACCGACAGGCAGTTCAATAAACAGACCGGTTGGCACTAAGGTCCGTTCCAACGATTTTAGCACGACAGGTGCGTCTAAATTGGCACGGAGGTCCATACCTGCCGAGTGGGCAGTGGCATATTGCGGAAGTTCGTGTTTGGAGCGGTTGACGATGCGAATAAGCATAGGGCTGAAATTAACGTTTGTATGACTCACAAAAGTACGAAAAATCGATGAAACCCGAACGTGCACCGTTTAATTAAGTGTTTTTATAGTATGTTTGTGTGATCAAACTTGTAAACCATGTATTGGGAACAACTTCTATCATCGAAACGCTTTGGTAACGAATCGTTTAAGGACGAACGCATGCACGACCGGAGCGAATTCCAGCGGGATTACGACCGACTCATTTTTTCTTCCCCGTTCCGTCGGCTTCAAAACAAGACGCAGGTTTTCCCATTGCCCGGAAGCGTCTTCGTACACAACAGGCTCACACACAGCTTAGAGGTTTCCTCGGTTGGCCGATCATTGGGTTCAGCCGTTTCAAAAGCTCTCCGGCAAAAATACCTTATGGAGCATCAGGAACTCACAGAAATGGGCGACATCGTTGCTGCAGCCTGCCTGGCGCACGATTTGGGCAACCCTCCTTTCGGTCATTCCGGCGAAAAAGCCATCGCTTCATACTTTACAGAAGGGGAAGGTTTGAAGTATAAGGACCAGCTTTCAGCCTCTGAATACGCCGATTTTACCTGCTTCGAAGGCAATGCCAACGCTTTCAGGCTGCTCACTCACACGTTCAATGGGCGTCGTCCCGGAGGCTTTGCCCTCACCTACTCGACGCTGGCTTCCATCGTTAAATATCCCTACGCATCGAGCCTGGCCGACCCAAAAAAAGCCAAATTCGGATTCTTCAACAGTGAGGCTTCCAGTTTTGAAAAAATAGCTGCTGAACTCGGACTTCTAAAAGTGCCCGACTCTGACTTGCGCTTTCGGCGACATCCCTTGGTCTTTTTGGTCGAAGCCGCGGACGATATCTGTTACCAAATCATGGATCTGGAAGATGCCCACAAACTGAAACTGATCGGCACCGAAGAAACCATGTCCCTGATGCTGAATTACTTCAGCGGGGATCGCTTGGCACACATCAAGGAAACCCTGCATTTGGTGGATGACATCAACGAGCAAATTGCCTACCTGCGTTCGTGTGTCATTGGTCGCCTCATCAAAGCCTGCACCAATGTGTTTCTGGAAAACGAGGAGGGCATCTTGGAGGGCAGTTTTACCAAACCACTCATCAAATTGGTCGACGAGGAAGCCAAGGCCGCCTTCGAACGCATTGCCGAGATATCGCTGGTTCGCATTTACCGGTCTTCCGACGTGTTGGACATCGAGTTGGCTGGTTACAGGATCATCACCACCCTGCTGCACGAAGTGACTCAGGCGGTGAACAATCCGGACAGAGCCTATTCCAAAGTGCTTTTAGCCAGAATCCCACAACAGTACGAAGTGCTTTCGGGAACGGTTTATGGACGGATTCAGGCAGCATTGGACTACATTTCGGGCATGACCGATGTTTACGCGCTCGATTTGTACCAAAAGATGAACGGCACCAGCTTGCCGGCTTTGTAAACATAAAAATTACGTTAAATAGTTTCGGCTGAAAGGGGATTTGAGTACCTTCGTCGCATCAAACTCCGGCCGTTGCCGAAACTTGTTCTGAACATTATGAGAAAAATTGGAATTGCAGCGTTGCTGCTCGGGTTGGTTGCTTTCGGTTTCATTTCCTGCAGCACTAACGGTGATACGACTTGGAGGGACGACAACCTGGCTTTTTTTGACGATCTGGCCAATCACAGCGACCTTCATGTAATCGGTGACAGCATTAACGGTTACCCCCGCATATATTATCAAGTACTGAAGAGTAGCACCGGCTCCATTCCTATCATTGGAAATAAAGTCAAACTAACCTACGCTGGTTGGCTTTGGAACGATACCATCAAATACAACAGCCCCTTAAAGCTGAGCAATGCATTCGACTACAACCAGACTGGATTTGCCTGCACCGTCGGAACTGGTGTGATCGACGGTTGGAGCTTGGCTCTCCAGCGCATGCCGGTCGGTTCCAAATGGCGGGTATTCATTCCGTATTACTTGGGGTATGGTTCTTCAGGAACGACTTCGATTCCGGCCTATTCGACGCTGATATTTGAAATAACACTGAAGGAAATCACTTCGGACAACTAATCGCTCTTATCATTAACAAAACAGGCGGCCTCGTAATGAAGCCGCCTGTTTTTGTATTAGGTTGATTCTTTATTCTGTAATCTTTTTGAATAACTCTTTCATGCTGACGCCAGCTGAAATAATGCCTTGGAGCTCGCTGATGGCCACGCGTTCCTGCTTCATGCTGTCGCGGTGACGGATGGTTACGGTCTGATCTTCCAAAGACTGATGGTCAACGGTAACGCAGAACGGCGTACCGATGGCATCCTGACGACGGTAGCGTTTTCCGATGGAATCCTTTTCGTCGTACTGGCATTTGAAGTCGAACTTCAGGTCGTTGATGATGGTGCGGGCCAATTCGGGCAGACCATCTTTTTTGATCAAAGGCAAAACAGCCAGCTTGATGGGCGCCAAAGACGGTGGCAACTGCAAGACCACACGTACGTCGCCGCCATCCAGCACCTCTTCCTTGTACGAACCTGCAATGATGCTCAGGAAGGTACGGTCAACACCGATAGAGGTTTCGATGACGAAGGGCACGTAGCTTTCATTCAGTTCGGGGTCGAAATATTTGATGTTCTTGCCGGAGAATTTCTCGTGGCTGGAAAGGTCGAAATCGGTGCGGGAATGAATGCCTTCCACTTCCTTGAAACCGAAGGGCATCTCAAACTCAATGTCGGTGGCTGCATTCGCATAATGCGCCAGCTTATCGTGGTCGTGGAAGCGGTATTTGGCAGCGCCGAAGCCCAGGGCTTTGTGCCATTTCAGACGGGTTTCTTTCCATTTGGCGAACCATTCGAGCTCAGTACCTGGTTTCACGAAAAATTGCATTTCCATCTGTTCGAATTCACGCATGCGGAAGATGAACTGACGGGCAACGATTTCATTGCGGAACGCCTTACCAATCTGTGCAATGCCGAAGGGAATCTTCATACGGCCAGTCTTCTGCACGTTCAGGTAGTTTACGAAAATACCTTGAGCAGTTTCGGGGCGAAGGTATATTTTTTGAACGCCATCGCCTGAACCCATTTCGGTGGAGAACATCAGGTTGAACTGACGCACTTCCGTCCAATTGCGGGTACCTGAAACGGGGCATGCAATCTCTTCATCGAGGATGATTTGACGCAGTTCGTCCAGATTGCTGTCGTTCAATGCCTTTGCAAAACGGGTATGCAGTTCGTCGCGTTTGGCTTGGTTTTCGACCACGCGCTCGTTGGTGGAACGGAATTGCGTTTCATCGAAACTTTCGCCGAAACGTTTCGCGGCCTTGGCCACTTCCTTGTCGATTTTATCGTCGTATTTAGCCAATTGGTCTTCAATCAGAACGTCGGCGCGGTAGCGTTTTTTGGAATCCTTGTTGTCGATCAATGGATCGTTGAATGCGTCCACATGGCCGGATGCTTTCCAGATAGTCGGGTGCATGAAGATGGCGGAATCGAGTCCTACCACGTTATCATTCAGCAAAACCATGGAGTCCCACCAGTATTTCTTGATGTTGTTTTTAAGTTCCACACCCATCTGTCCGTAGTCATAGACAGCTGCTAAACCGTCGTAAATCTCGCTGGAAGGAAACACAAAACCGTACTCCTTGCAATGCGAAACGAGCTTCTTAAATACGTCTTCTTGTTGAGCCATTTTTAATCGGATTATTTTTTACCGGGCTGCAAAGTAAGTGATTTTTTTGCTTATATTTGCCCTATTATCCGTTATTTTTCTATGAAAGAAGACCTTGAAGACGACGCAACC
>Ga0209430_1002566_pt1 | contig 11500 bp, 10 predicted proteins | sample BarGraIncub1133A_FD_184504 | JGI IMG/M metagenome (GOLD analysis project Ga0209430, IMG submission 184504) | Arctic peat soil microbial communities from Barrow, Alaska - Barrow Graham LP Incubations 11-33A (SPAdes) (version 2) | ecosystem: Environmental > Terrestrial > Soil > Wetlands > Peat... | reverse complement strand
ACTCCTCTGACAAAAATGGAGCAGCTACAGCAAGATTAGCTCGATCTAGGTAATTGATAAAAGTTATTGAACATACTAAAAAAAGTATAAACCATCGCCTCTTAGTCGGTTTTTCTTGTGATTTTTGTGAAATTATTTTCCTCATCCTTCTTCCCCCTTTATTTAAAATTACTTTTTATAGTAACAATTATTTGCATCTTCATTTATTTCAACAGTATAATTATGCCTTATACCCCCATTGTCAAAATATAAAAACTTTTCACCGCAACTTCATAAGTAACAATTATTAACCTATAATTCAATATTTTAAACAATATCACTAGGTAAGGGATAAATTTTATTTCCAACCGTCCCCCGCCTAGTAACATTGTAGATTTTTGAACCTTTATAATTAAAATTGTTCATTTTGCTTATTTAAAATTACTTTATAGAGCTCATACAAAAATTTAAATTGTATTATATTTTAAGCCTAATTTATTTTTTAATGAATGTCAATATTATTTATGATACTACCTCTTTACCATACTGTTTATTTACATATAAAGCAAGCAAAATGCCAATAACCGTAATTGCTATATTAAATAAAAGTATATATTTAGGTCCTTGTACACCACCAGCTTTTGTAATAAGACCAGCAATAGTTAATATTATATAATTTGACAGGCTAGACGATATCATAACAATAGATGTAATTTTACCTTTGTTAGTTGGGAACATACCGTTTGCTGTTGATACAGCTAACTGAAGTACACCACCTGCTGCTGCATATCCAATTACAAATCCTCCTATTAAACAAATAGTTGGTGTTTGCACAAAGTATATGATTAACAACATAAGTGTAGCAATTGCAGGGTACATCACAAGGATTCTAACTGGTTTAACACCCTTTTTTATAAAAGCTGCAGTTACTAATATAGCAACCATTGATCCCATTGCATAGAATGATTGAATACTTCTTGGATTAGCCATACCATACAATTTACCTAATTCTTGATTGCAGTTTAACCATAACTGGAATGTAGAAGTAGCTGTAAATGCAATACAAATGATTGCAATACTGGTAGGTGTAAATTTCATTTTTTCTTTTTTAGGTTTAGCTCCACTTTTTTCACTCTTAGCACTAACGTTCCTTGGTGGGAATGGCATAAATGCTATTAAAATACCATCAATTATGAGGAATGCAGCTACTACATAGAATATAGTTTTATACGACATTGAACTTGATGCTATGATACCAATCATAAATGGAAGTAAAAATTGTCCTATAGATATTGAAAATTTTGTGAACATATTGGCAACATCACCAGAGTTTACAAAAATCTCCATACATGATGGGGTAACGCATGTATCTAAGAAAGAGTTAGCTACGCCTCCAAGCAATGCAAATGCATAAGCAACATACATGTTTGGTGCTAGTACTATACCAATGAAATAAGCTGCATAACAAGCTACGCCAATTAATCCAGAAACTCTTCTACCAAATTTATCTGAAATAGGTCCAGCAAAAGGAAGGGTAATTAAACGTCCTAAACCTAATGCGGCAATAACAGTGAGGACTATACTTACGTCAATAGTACCATCAGCGAGTTTTCCTGCGCCCCACGCACCTGCGAAGCTACTCTTATATTGTCCTAAAATTGATACTCCAATACCATGTATAAAATATGTGAAATATAATGCCAATGCGGTTGGAATGTATTTTTTATTATTCATCTATTTTCTCCTTTTTATTTCCTTAGGAAACATTATTATTTTTTTTAATATCGAGCACTTTTTTCTTGTATACAATTAGCATGGAAGGTCATATTAATAATTTCCTGTTTTATTTTGTTAATTTTTTAACTTTGTAGGACCAAATAATGAGACTGGATGTAAAAATCCAGCTCATGTTTTACAATAAATACTAACATCATAGTAACTCAACTGCAAAGTTAAAAGTATTTAGCCTTATTTAAAATACAATTCTTTAACTTCTTGCACTGGCATTTCTAATCCAGTATATAACTTAAATGCTTCTGCACCCTGCCATAACAGCATTCCTAAACCACCTATTGTTTTACATCCAGCCGCTTGCGCGTCCTTCAAAAATTTTGTTTCCTTTGGATGATACACAGTATCTGCTACAACCAAGTCTTTTCTAAATACACTTGTATCTTTTATGTTTGTTTGCCCTTCATAAGGGTGCATTCCCACAAGTGTTGCATTTATCAAAATATCACTCTCTGCAATTTCTTTATTGAGTTTTTGCATATCCTCTAAATCAAATAAATTGACAACACATTCTGGCATTTCTCTTTTTATATTTTCAACAGTCTTCTCACCCTTTTCATAAAAAGTATCCTTTATATTAAATATGGAAATCTCTCTAGCTCCATCCAAAGCACATTGCACCTGTATAGCTGTTGCAGCCCCTCCACAACCTAATATAGTTAATTTTCTTCCGGTTACTTCTGCCCCATCTTCTTTTAAACTGCGCACAAATCCAATACCGTCTGTAATATGACCAGTTAATTTCCCTTCATCATTAACTATTGTATTGACTGCTCCAATTATGCGAGCAGCTGGAGACAATTCATCCATATATTTAAGCGCTTCACTTTTACATGGCATGGTTACATTCGAGCCTCTCATATGAAAAGTTTTTATAGCCGAAATTGCATCCGGTAATTTTTCAATTGTAATATCAAAAGCTAAATATGCATAATCGAGACCTAATTTTTGAAAACTGTAGTTGTACATAACTGGTGATTTGGAATGACCTACTGGTGTACCTATTAATCCTAATAAACCTGTGGTTCCTGAAATATTATTGTCCATAATTATAGCCTCCTTAAATATCTTATTATTTTAAAAAACACAATTTTATATTTTCATTGCTGTTTCAAATGCTTCAGCTGTTGCATCAAGTGCTTTACGGGCTCTTGTTGCATCACCGATAACATAAGTTTCTTTTACTATCTTCTTAACTTCTTCGCTTATTGGATCGTAATTACGTGATCCCATGGAAAGAACTACTGAATCAAAACCATCAAGAAGATGTTCCTTTCCGTCACAATCTGTATAAGCAACCCCGCCTTCAAAGAACTTAGCAACTTTTGCACCTGTAACAGTTTTAATGTTGTATTCTTTGAAATCCTTCATTAAGAATATTCTATGCTCAGACATTACATCTGCAGCCACCGCATCACGAAGTTCGATTACTGTAACATCGTGTCTCTGCTCTCCTAAGAAATCAGCAGTTTCAGCTCCTACCATTCCGCCTCCTACAACAAGAACCTTTTTCCCACAAGCGTCTTTTCCATCAAGAAGATCTACTGCATGTATTAATCCTGATTCATTGATTCCTGGAATATTAAGAACTAATGGTATAGAGCCTGTAGAAATAATTACTGCTTCTGGTGCCTGCGTTGATACCATTTCAGGTGTCACTGCTGTATTTAATTTAACTTTAACTCCATATATTTCACATTTTTTAACATAGCTTCTTACCATGTTTGTAAGATCGCCTTTTCCTGGTGGGAATGCTGCAAGACGCATTTGTCCACCAAGTGTATTTGATGATTCATATAATGTTACATCGTGCCCTCTCTTAGCTGCCAATGCTGCTGCATATAAACCAGCTACTCCTCCGCCTACAACCATTACCTTCTTTGCTTTATCCGCAGGCTTTATTTCACCTTCATGTCCAACCATTGGGTTTACAAGACATGTGATTGGTTTTCCCTGATACATGTTTGGAACGCATCCCTGAAGACATCCGATACATGGATTCAATTCGTCAAGCTTTCCAGCTGCAGCTTTATTTGGTGTATGTGGGTCAGCAAGACTCTGACGTCCAAATGCAACTAGGTCAGCTCTTCCTTCACGAACCATAATTTCTGCAAAATATGGCTCTGTGTAACGTCCAACTGTGATTACTGGAATGCTTACAGCACGTTTTATTTCTGAAACCTGCTCAGCATTGAACCCGCTATGAAGAACTGTAGGTGCCCACATATACTGATCTTTGATATGTACAGCACGTGAAACGTTAAGTCCGTCAACTCCGCAGTCTTCTAAGTAATCAGCTATTACAGCACTGTCATGAATGTCTAATCCGCCGTCTACTTCGTCAGAGCTGTTTATACGGCAAATGATTGCTATAGAGTATCCAACTTTTTTACGTATGTTTTCAATGATCAATTTAGCAATTCTCATTCTGTTTTCAAAGCATCCGCCAAATTCATCTACACGCTTGTTTGTTCTTGGTGAAAGGAAGCTACTAACTAAATATCCGTGTGCACAGTGAACTTCCACTGCATCAGCTCCTGCTTTTTTAGCACGAAGTGCCGCATCTCCAAAGAATTCAACAATTTCATAGATTTCTTCTGTTGTCATTGATTCAGGTGTGTCTTTTCCATAAACTGAAGGAATTGCAGAAGCAGCTTTTATTGGATATCCTGCAGCTGCTGCGTTTCCGTCAGGGCCTGCATGCTGAAGCTGTATGGATATTTTAGCGCCTTCTGCATGACAAGCATCGATTACTTTTTTGAAGCTTTCTATAGTGCTATCATCAAATAAGCATGGCTTGCGAACGCCTCCTTTTGCTATAGGAGATACAACAGTGGCCTCGAAAGTTATTAATCCGAATCCGCCTATTGCACGTTCACGGTAATAAGCAAGTGACCTGCCGCTCATTGTTCCGTCTTCATTTGCATAATTGTTTCCCATAGGTGAAACTACAAATCGATTTGGAACCGTCATCGAGCCTATTTTTATTGGTGTAAACATAGATTTAAATTTCATAAAATAGATCATCCTTTCATAATTTTATATTATCTTTTGTTATTTTGACTTTGGAGATACTTCTGGCCAAGCTTTGTCCAGTACTTTTTTAGTATTGTCATATGTGAATTTAGCTGCTTCGGCAACACCTTTTGCTAGAATATCATCGCTTATTACTTCAACACCGATACATGCAGGGTTGATACCTTTTTCTTTGATCATACGAACAAAGCCTTCTGTTATATTAATTCCAGTACCTGGTGCAAGTCTGTCATGCATTGATTCTTCTCTTAAGATAGATTCTGCATAAGGTCTTTCATAAACATCGTTAATCTGGATAGATACAATCTTATCAGCTGGAATACCTTCTAATAATTTAACATCATTTTCCTGATTTGCTCTTACCCAATGCCATGAATCCAAGATAAGTTTAGCGTTATCACATCCGGAGCCTTTAACTACTGCCCAACCCTTTTTAACATCTGGAATACCGCTGTATGGCATAGGTTCAACACCGATTACGTATTTGCCTGCTCTTTGACATAATTCTTTTAACTTCTGTGCAGTATGTTCTACACTGTAATTTTCCATTAAGCCAATATTGATATGTTGAACCCCGAATAATCCACACATATGGAAGCATAATTGTTCTTTGTATTTTTGTTCATAAGAACGGTTGTCTTCAGCCCACATTGTTATGTATTCAACTTCGGTAACCTTCATATCATACTTTTTAAGAATATCAAGAATATCTGAATCGAACAAACCTTCGTTTAATGCATCTACATATGTTTCAGCACGAAGACCTATTGCTTCATAGCCTGCCTCTTTTGCTGCTTTAACTCTTTCCTCAAATTTACACTGATCCCCTAATGTCCATGAACTAACTGTAATTGGAGGACATTGATTTTCCATAGCTTCTTTATTCATAATATGTAATCCCCTTCCCATAAATAAATATATATTAGTTTTTAAATCTAATTAAGAATTGCTTGTCCAAAGATTTAATTGTTGTTCATTTCCTTCTTATTCTTAACATTTGAACTAACCCTTGCCGATTGTTAACATTTAAACTAACGGTTCTAGCGGTAGGTCTGTTACATCAAATATGTTGAATCACATCTTGTAATCGATTTTTTTAAGTTCTTTAGGTTTATTATATTACATGAATTTTACTAATACCAATTGATAATATTCTAACAATCAATAGATTTTGTATATACTTCATGATATAATTGGAACCAATAACATAGATATATTAGGGAAGTAGGTGACTAAATTGAATTTATATCATTTACGTTATTTTGTAACTCTGGCGCATTTAGAACATTATACGAAAGCTGCAGAGGAGTTAATGATTACACAACCCAGTTTAAGTCATGCCATCTCTTTACTAGAAAAAGAATTGGGAGTTTTGCTGTTTGAAAAAGAAGGCAGGAACATTGCCCTTACAAAATACGGAAGAATTTTTTTAGCTGATGTAACAAACTCTCTAGAAATACTTGATTCGGGTATAAAGACTTTTAAAATGATCAGTACTGGAGAAGGTAGAATTGATTTCGCGTTTCTTCGGACATTAGGAACGGATCTTGTTCCTGAGATTTCCCGAAGTTTTTTACAGGAACATCAAAAAAAATCAATTGAATTTCACTTTCATAACGGAGCAACAACTGCGGATATAATTCAAGGACTTAAAGACAGGAAATATGATCTTGCTTTTTGCTCTAAAATGGAGAAAGAACTGAGCATTGAGTTTACCCCAATTTCCAGTGAAGAGTTGGTATTAATTGTTCCTACTGACCATCCCCTTGCGGTTAAGAAAACAATAGATTTAATTGAGACTATTTCATATCCGCAAATCTTTTTTACACACAAAAGTGGACTTAGACCTATAATTGACGATTTGTTTAGACAAATCGGAGAACAGCCAATAATTGCCTACGAAGTTGAAGAAGATCAGGTAATTGCAGGCTTGGTTGCTAAAAATTTTGGCATTGCAGTTAGTCCTAATATGCCTATCCTGAATTCTATGAATTTGAAGGTTATTAAAATTGCAAGTCCTAGTTTCGAAAGAATCTTTTATTTAGCAGTAATGAAAGATAGGTACTTAGCCCCAGTTGTCCAGGAATTTAAAAACTTCGTTATTAAACATGCACAAATATAATTATAATTTTTTATATTAAAAAAACATCAACCACAAGGTTGAAAAAATCTTAAAGACTACATTGAATATTACCTCAATGTAGTCTTTAAAAACGATATCGGATATTCCACTCATACTAAAAAACAACTTTTCATTACCTTTTTTGATTGTATTTTGCATTTCTTCTTCATTCTTGCAGCATCTTCAGTTAATTCGTATATACTTGAATAATCCTTGTTTTTGTTAAGTACAACAGCAATTGAAATGCTCATTAACGGATAATTCTCTTCGTTGTTATTTCTGTTAAATGATCGTATATACCCTTTTTTCCTATCATCGTCATTATAGAAACTTGGTATATTACTATCAAATTCATTAATTATATTTTGGCAAAGATTATATGCATCGTGACCAAAAATTATTGCAACAAAATCATCTCCACCTATGTGACCTAAAAAACTATCTTTAATAAGACAAGTATGCTTATGAATAGTACTTGCGGTAAATGATAAAACTCTATCCCCCTTTTCAAATCCATATGTATCATTAAATGCTTTAAAATCGTTAATATCAAAATATAAAAGCGAAAACTCTTTTTTTTCTGATATTAATCTAGAAATAGAATTTTCTATAACCATATTTCCTGGTAGCCCTGTTAAAGGATTTGAGTATTTTGCTACATTTATTTCAAACTCCATTGTTTTTTCAAGTAAAGAAATTACAGGAACAATGCCGTAATATTTACTGTCTTTTTCAACAATTATATAATCATATAATTTATCCTCTTCCCTTGAAATAACAATTTTTGAAACCTTGTCCAACGGAGTATAATAATCAACAATAAGTGGATTTGGATCCATAATAAGATGAACAGGTCTTTTCATAAATATTGACCATCCATATTGAGTTCCAACTTTAGAAAACAAATTGTAGCTCATAATTATACCAAGAACTGAGTTATTACTACTAACTATTGGAATACCTTTTATATTAGTATTACTCTTAAATATTTTGTCTATTTCGCTACACGTTATTGTTGATAGAACAGACCTTTCTATTCTTGCAATTTCTCCTATTTCAACATTTGAACTTGAACTAAAACAATGTTTCTTTAAACTACTATTTTTATTGATAATTCTTTTTTTTATTATTTCAGATGTTTCTAATAACTTTTCAGCTGGCTTATTTATTAAGAATCCTTGCCCGTAATGTACACCTATTTCAATAAGAGTATAAAGATCACTCACATCTTCAATTCCCTCAGCGATAATTTTGATGTTAGTGGAATTGGCAAATTCAACGAATGATTTAATTATTGCTTTTTTAAAATTATCCCTAGTTACATTTTTTATTAGACTCATATCCATTTTGATATAGTTTGGCCTCGTCTTTGCAATAGTTGTAAGTCCAGAATATCCTGTTCCAACATCATCAATTGCTATCTTATATCCTTGGCTCTTATAATACTTTAGTACTTCATTAAAATCTGCATAACTATCAATTGAAGTTTTTTCAGTAATTTCAAATACAATTGACATTGGATTAATATTATATTCTGTCAATATTTCTTTCGTGAATCCTTTAGTAAAATGCTCATCTTTTAAAACAGCTGGATCTATATTTACAAACAAAAATTTATCCGAATTTTGACTGCTAAATGCCTTTATGGCATTTGATCTACATAAAATTTCTAAGTCCCAAAGAAGATCATGCGTTTTAGCTTCTTCAAAAAGTATTTCAGGGTTTATATATTTACTATTTACAGGAGCCCTCGTCAATGCCTCATACCCTATAACATCTCCCGTTTGTAATGAAACAATTGGTTGAAAAACACTTCTCAAACTATTAGTACTAATAATTTTTCTTAGCTCATATGACATATAGCAATCCCCCTAATATATATTATGCAAATATATATTATACATCTATTTGGTTAACATTGTGTTAAGATTTCTTGTGTTTATGTTAAAATAAAACAACTACTTCAGTAAATTCAAATCAAAAATAATTATAGCTGAAGATTAAACTCTTCAGCTATAATTTGTGATATTGAATTTATTTTTTTAAGTTTGCTCACCCCAATATTTTTCTGCTTCCTCTTCCATTTCATTTAATCTTTTGTAATAATCGGGAAATTCATTCAAATGAGCAAGGGCTATTTTACCAGTTAAAATAGGGTCATCATTTGTCACATTGGTAAATTTATCAACGTTACCATGCTCTAATTCAACATCCATTCCATTTCTAAATTGTTTTATGTCAAACCTGTCAAATTTAATATTTAAATATTTAGCAACAAATATTGCTTCTTCTGTACTGAATTTTTTTTCAGGAGAACTTCTTTTTCCAAAAGACCTATTCATATTGTTAAATCTCATTTCATTGTTCATCTGTTCATATTCATTTATGTTAATTGTATTATAGAAATAAGGCCACCTAAAGTACATAAATACCCTCCACAAAATAGATTTCTCAATATATTATGCATAATAAAATATTTTGATCAGAGTTTTATTTTTTTAATAACGATATTATTCATTAGAATGCCTCACAAAGTTTTAAATCACCTAATAATTCTTTAATATTTGAATATTTGTCAAGATTATGAGATTATCTATTAGTTTATACTTTAACTCTCTTGTCTCTTTTGTTTTTTATTGCATATCTTTCCTCGTCTTATTTCAAGTTCAGCTACAACATCTGCGACTTTTATACCCTTTGATACCATAAGTACTAATGTGTGATAGAATAAATCCGATATTTCTCCAACAGTCTCTTTCGGATCATCGTTTTTACTGCTAATTATTACTTCCGCACTTTCCTCGCCTATTTTTTTCAGGATTTTATCCAAGCCTTCCTCAAAGAGATAACTAGTGTATGAGCCCTCTATAGGGCTTTCTTTTCTTTCTTCAATTATTTTATAAAGCTCCTCAACTACGTTGTTTTCACTCATTTTAATCTTCCCCTTTTATCTTTATTTTAATAACTATTTACCTATACCTTTTATTTCAAAACATCTCTATAAAAACAACTTTTATTCCCAGTATGGCAAGCTGCTCCTACTTGCTCCACCTGTACAAGTAATGTATCACCATCGCAATCAAAACTTATTTTTTTTACATATTGAAAATGTCCTGATGTTTCTCCTTTATTCCACAATTTGTTCCTAGATCTACTAAAGAACCAAGTTGTTCCGCTTTCCATAGTCTTCTTGAATGATTCTTCATTCATGTATGCAAGCATCAAAACTTCTCCACTACACTGTTCCTGCACTATCGCAGGTATTAGTCCGTTATTAAATTGAATCCCCTTTATTTCACCCACATTAAACACCACATTCCTTTATTTTTGATTATATCACACTCAAGTAAATGTTAAGTTGATATTCCATTCTATTTTATGTACCTAAATTCTAATTTCTACACCTTTATTTTTAAGATACTCCTTTACTTCTTTAATAGAAAGCTCTTTGTAATGAAACAAAGAAGCTGCAAGGGCTGCATCTGCACCACTTTGTTCAAAAACATCATAAAAATGCTCTATTTTTCCACAGCCTCCTGATGCAATTACAGGAATGTTTACAATATCCGTAATTGCATTTATAAACTCAATATCATATCCTTTTTTTGTTCCATCTGCATCCATACTGGTTAAAAGTATTTCACCTGCACCTAAATCTTCTACTTTTTTTGCCCACTTCACTGCATCAAGTCCTGTATTTATTCTTCCACCGTTTATAACTACGTGCCACCCTAGACCGTCATCATTCTTTTTTCCGTCTATTGCAACAACGACGCATTGACTTCCATATTTTTCTGCTGCTTCAGTTATAAGCAAAGGATTACGAATTGCAGCTGAGTTCACGGATATTTTATCTGCTCCTGCTCTAAGAATTTCTTTAAAATCCTCTATAGTCTTAACTCCTCCACCTACAGTAAGAGGAATAAATACCTTTTCAGCAGTCCTTTTTATAACATCTATCATTGTTTTTCTTCCCTGGTGAGTTGCTGTTATATCAAGAAATACAATTTCATCTGCACCCTCACAGTTATAAAACTCAGCAATTTCTACAGGGTCTCCAACGTCAGTTAAATTTACAAAATTTATTCCTTTCATTACCCGTCCATTAGTTACATCTAAACATGGAATGATCCTCTTACTCAACATTGGCTATATTCCTCCCCTCTAATATTGCTTCTTCAAGGGATATATTCCCACTATAAAGTGCTTTCCCTATTATAGCTCCATATATATTCATTTTCTTAAGTTTTTTTATATCTTCAATGCATTTCATGCCACCTGATGCAATTATATTGCAAGTAACCTCATCATTAATCTTACCAGTTGCTTCAAAATTAGGTCCGGTCAAAGTACCATCACGACTTATATCTGTAAAAATTATAGTTTTTATTCCTATATTCTCCATTTGTTTTGCAAAATCAATATATTCTATTTTGCTGTTTTTTTGCCAACCTTCTACTGCTACAAATCCATCCCTTGCATCTATTCCAATTGCAATTTTATCTCCAAATTTTTTTACTGCTTCTTTGACAAGTGACGGATTGTTTAAAGCCGCAGTACCAAGTATTACTC
>Ga0209430_1002563_pt1 | contig 11509 bp, 16 predicted proteins | sample BarGraIncub1133A_FD_184504 | JGI IMG/M metagenome (GOLD analysis project Ga0209430, IMG submission 184504) | Arctic peat soil microbial communities from Barrow, Alaska - Barrow Graham LP Incubations 11-33A (SPAdes) (version 2) | ecosystem: Environmental > Terrestrial > Soil > Wetlands > Peat... | reverse complement strand
GCCGAGGCCAGGCACGAGCGGATGCGTGTACCGGCCGACCAGTTCGCTGGTCTCATCGACTCGGCGCAGAACCCCCGCGACCGCATCGTCGTGGCCCTGGGCTTGTACCTGCTCCTGCGTGCGGGTGAGATCGCCCTGTTGCGTGTCCGCGATGTCAACCTCGCGGACTTCACCATCTCCGTTCTTGTGCCCAAGTCCGCCAAGTCTGACACCATGCCCATCTGCCACGAACTCGCAAGCGAACTCCAACTCTGGCTCAACGTGTACGAGAACGGCATCCATCGCCAACTACGCGGCGATGACTACCTCGTACCGGCCATGCTGCCGCCCAGTCTGGAAGCCCGCGGAGACCACGGGAAGTGGGTCATGGTCCAGTATGACCAGTACGTGCCCTCCAGGCCCTACAGCACCCCCCACAAGGCCGTTCAGGGGGCACTGGCGCTGTCCGGCTATGCCACCCACGACCCGGACGGCACAACCAAGCGCGAAGGGGTACACACGCTGCGCCGTAGCGCGGCACGGGCCCTGTTTGACAGGCTCTCCGTCGATGGTATAGACTCAGCCTTGCGCATCGTCCAGTCCATGCTCCACCACTCGTCCGTCTCGACAACCGAGAGGTACATCGGGCTTGACGGGGACCGGGCGAAGCGTGATAGCATCTTGCGAGGGGAGCGGATGTTCCCCATCGGGCTCGCCTCGTTTGAGATGATGCCCGCCACAGTTCCAGAGAAGGGGATGGTACGAGCATGACCACCAAGATCGAGAGTACGGTGACGGCGCGGATCGTCACGATCGAAGGATTCGGCGCACTCAGCACAGAGGTCGCCATCGAGATCATCCCCGGGGTGGGCGAGCCCCTGATAATCACCGTCACTCGCGCCGACTTCCTCGCCGCCGTCGAGGCCGAGTGTGGCGTCCGGGTGGACCCGTCGTGAACACCATCATCGAGTGGTCCTTCCCGGCCAACTGTCCGGACTGTAGGAGAGCCAGCGTGGAGGCGGCACAACCGCACTGCGACTCATCGAAGTGCCCATGGTTGCGGTGCATCTGCGGTCGCGTGTTCGGTAAGGTCAGGGACTCGTGACCATCACCCTGATCCGCATTGGCATCGTCGTCATGTGCATCGTCATCGCCACGACGGCGATAGCGGTCAAATGGCCCGCGATGAATCTCGTCTACGCGGTCACCCTGGGTACCGCGTTGGGCCTGCTCGTCCTTGGTCGATGGCTCTACAGGAGCGGGGATTGCTCATGAATCTCCAGGACGAGCGTGCGGCGCGACGGCGCGACTACAACCACTGGCTCGACGGCGTGATGGATAGCGGCAGAACGCCGTCCCTGGCCGACTACCAGAAGTGGTCCGAGTTCGATGACAACCTGTTCTGGCGACTCTCCTGCGGGGACCATCAGAACCTGCTGGACGAAGCCGTCGAGGCCCTTGAAGCATGGGAGGCGACACAGTGACCATTCACGAGCACCCGGAGTTCGTTCCCGAGTACTGCCGGGATGAGCCGCGCCCCGCCATCGACGTGCTCATTGTTACCGCGCACTGCTGCCGGGACTGGCCCGTACTGGCGACGGCCCCGATCAGTCGTTGCGGCATCTGCGGGCAACGGCCCGTGATACGGTATTACCCCGAGCCGTCCGCTCGATAGCCTACAACGGCATTCCGGGCGGACCCCCTTCCCCGCCCGGGGTACCACGGCAGTCGCGGACAGTAAGGAACAGGCCCTCCTCGCGGAGGGCCTGTTCTGTTTATACCTGTTTATACGTCGTTATGCGCAGTTATGCGATAGTGGCCCACGGGCCGGTGGCTACGTTCTGGATGGTGCCGACGTAGTGAAGGTCGCCGGGAGTGACATCACCCTCGAACCGCTCGTCATTGAATAGATGGATGCCCGCGTCATGGTAGCACTGATCGACGTACTGCGAGCAGATCATGTGCCCGGAGCCCTTGACGTAGTTGAGCAGCCACTTCGGGCGGACGTGGAATGTAACGAGCGCGATAGACAGGTAGCAGAGGAACGAGTAGGGCGTGCCCACCCGTCGTGCCGCGGCGGCCACGATGGCCGCACGTTGCGTATTCGTGAGATCGAAGCGGGAGAACGCCAGCGGTCGGTCGGCCATGATCTCCGCGAGCGGGGTAGCCGATGCCCCACCGGGATGGGCGGCATACGTCTGCCCGTTGTACCCGACAATGCCCGTGTGCCAGAACCGGGACCAGTCGCCGGTGAGCACCTGTCCAATGCCGATCGAGATTGCCGGGCGGCCATGGATCTGGACCAGGAAGTAGTCGCCAGGCTGGGGCTGGTAGATCGTGTCAAGCATAGGACACCTCGCCTTCGTTCAGCATGATCGCGGTTGTCTCGTCAACGATCCCGCTCGGGGGAATACCGTGCGACCCCTGGAACCTCTTGAGCGCAGCAGCCACATTGGCGGGCTTCCCCAGTAGAGCGCCCACAATGAGCGCGACTTGTGAACCCTCCGACAAGGGCCCCTCCTTGTACCAGTCGGGGACCAAGAAGTCCGTCGCGGACGGGCCGAGGATGGTTGCTTCCACTTGTGATACTATCCCAGTTGGAAGTAAACCACCGGCGACCTGGAGACCACGGACGAACATGGCCGACGTCTCGTCATAGCAGTGGCCGTCCCCGCAAGGGGCCCCTGTCTTGCGATGCACTATATCGACGTCACGACCAACCATGCCCATATCGACGTCACGGTGGAACCAAGTGGGGATCACAGTCGCCTCACTGTCACCATCGCCACGCCACCGAACCCAGACTCCGAACGGTCGGGCGGCGCGAGCGAGTCGAAGTTCACCTGCTCGACCTTGCCGATGAACGCCTCCCCGGTGCGCCAGTCGATCACATGCTGGGGCGCGCCGGACTCTTCGGCACCCTCCAGGGCCAGGACGCGAGCCATGGCCCCACCGCTGGCGTAGCAGACATTCCCGCTCCGGTCCACCTCGCGGTCGAAGACACTGAGGGGGAACTGAATCAGCCGTGCGGCCGAGACGGCCGGGAGGGCCTTGACCAGTAGTCCGGTCACCGTGGGGGTTGCGGTGGCCGCACCTACCAGCGCGTTCAGCGTCACAACGAACGAGATATAGGGCAGGGTAGAAGATCCGGCGATATTGATGGACATGTCTTCGTCGGTGGCGAAGGTGGCGTCCATGTCCGCGACGCGGTTCTGTACACCATTCGGGCCCGCGACCGTCAACGACAGGGAGCACCCGTTGAGCGTGGCAACGAGCCGGGCGAACCGGAACGCCTTCTGCTCGATGGTGCGGAAGCGGATACGCCCCGTGTCCAACCACCCGGAGGCCACGTATACCGTGGCCGACTGGAGCCACACGGCCCCGCCGACGGCCAAGACGACACGACCGTCGCCCAGGATGCACACGGAGTTGGCGCTGGTGGCCGTGGTGACCGCGGCGTCCGCGGCCCAGGAGTAGAGCCCGGTCTTCCCGATCTCTGAGGACAGGTCGATCCTGATTGCGCCCGACTTCCCGTCGGGCAACCATGCCGTGACAGAGACGTAGGCGAAGCGCCCGTAGAACGCGATGTCCCCGAGAACCTTCGAGGTCTCCAGGGTGAGCGGCCCATACGCAACCTCGCCAGTGGACGCGGCCTGACCGATCCTGATACCACGGGATGTGCACAGGACCAACTGCGTGCCCAGGTAGATGGACATATTGGTGATGTACTCGCCGTTGGGCATGTGGACGACCTGCTCCCCCGAGGAGAGGATCGGCTGCCCGAGCGAGTCCTGCTCCTGGCGGAAGCGGTACGCGCCGGAGTCCCCACCATCAGAGCCCGCGGCGACGATAGCCGCAGGGGTCTCCGAGACGGCGCACCATGTCCAGGTGGCGGACGGGTGCGTGAACAGCGGAGTCAGGGCCGTGATGACCCCGGACCCGGCAGGGGTGAGTTCGTACAGGCTCGGGCCGATGGCGGCGATAAGCCGCCCCTTGACCCACCACACCTGTGTGCGAGCGGAAGCAGTCCACGGGGTAGTGACCGTGGAGGTGGACTGGACGAACTTGGATACGCCACCGCTGTGCCCGGTCCACACGGCGCTGCCCATGGATGCGGGCTTGGTGCACCCGGTGGTCGGGAGCGTGCCGGAGGCACCGGAGACACCGGCCGCGGTGTACCAGACGATGCTGGTTCCACCGACCACGATGTACCCGTCCACGCCGCTACGCTGGGCGGCGACTACGAACCGCTCGGAGAGGGCCCCGAGGGCCTGGTCCTGCATGACGTGGAGGAGGGAGAACTGTCCCTCGGTCCACACGTCGATCCCCTGGGAGGAGGCGAAGCGGTTCATCGTCTCTGCCACCGAGCCCGGCTCGTACCAGACGACCCCGGCACCGTTGTCCCACGAGGATTGCGAGCGCGTCCACCACGCGGACAGGGACTGCTCGCCCGCGTCGGCCGACGTGTCGATCTGTTGCTTGGACGTCTGCTGGGAACTCCGCTGGTACGGGTATGCCTGGGACGGACGGAGCAGGAATCCGAGCGCCCCGATGGACACGTCGAACCCGCTACCGGCCGGGAAGGAACCGGCGATCCCCGTACCCGCCCCGAGTTCAGTCGGAAGGGATTCGGTGATGTCCGGGCTCAGCGAGTCTAGCAGAGGCATGTCGTCGCTCCCTTACGTTCTAGAATGTCAGCGCTTCCCGTCACGACGTGGCGATCCACCGCGCGGTAGGCGCGGCAAAGGAGACGTCCCCGGCCGCGGCCGACGTGATGCCCGTCGTCGTCTGCACGGCGCAGGACCCGTTGGTGTTTACGATGATCTGCGCGGAGGCAAGGGTCGCACCCGTGACGCTGACCATAGCGGGGATGCGGAGCGCGAAGCCGGGACGGAAGGTGGCCGGGATAGTGAACGCACCTGCGGCCTGTCCGTTGGCACCGAGGGTAAGCGTGACCGAGTTCTCGATACTGCCCCCGCGCAACGTAACCTCGGTGCCGGTGCGCGTTAGTGTCAGCGGCGGCTGCGGCTGCGTCGTCGGCGTCCGCCATCCGGTCCCGTAGGTGACCGCCCCATCGACAGGTGCTATTGCCGCTAGCGCGGCGGCAATTCGGGCATCCGCCGCCGTCGAGAAATCCGTGATGGTCGATGCGGCCTGCGTGTGTGCGGTTGGTGTCCGGGCGTCTGCGAGTCTCGCATCGGCCGAGTACACGGAGTCGGACGGTAGCCGCGCCTTCTTGATCTTACCCTCGGTGATGTCGGAACCGGAGATGGTTCCCACTAGGACCACGCCCCGGAGACCCTACCGTGCGTCTTGGAACCGACCCACGCCCCGGAGACCCGGTTGTGGGGCCTGGCATTGCCCCATGCACCAGAGACTCGAAGGTGTACGCCGGGGAGCGTAGTGAGCACCTTCATGGCGGTGTACCCCGACCACCCTATTGAGTTATGCGCTCTAGAGGTGTAGTAGTAGGTTGTACTTCCGATCAGTCCAGCGGCGGTACCCGTCCCCCCACTCCACACTGCCTTGACGTTCCCACCAGTGCCGTAGAACGGCCACTGATTAGTCGTCAGGACGTAGGTTTCGTAGGCGTCAATTCCGGCGCCGCCATTACTCCCCGGCGCCGCGACAACGATATGCGCACTGGACGAGGTAACTGTATCGGCGCTCGTGCCGGGCGCATCGGGGACAGTGGCGAGCGTGGTGAACGCCCCCATGTTGGTCCAGCCAGACCACCCTGCTGAGTTGTGAGCCCGGGATGTGTAGTAGTAGGTCGTGTGCTTGGTCAACCCGGAGGCTGTGCCTGACCCGCCGTGCCACACCGCGACGACGTTACCGCCAGTCCCGTAGAAGGGCCAGACGTTAGTGGTCAGGATGTAGGTTTCGTAGTCATCGATTCCTGCGCCACCGTTGCTGCCAGGTGCCGTGACAAGAATCTGCGCGCTGGACGAGGTAATCGTACCGGCGCTAGTTCCGGGAGCATCCGGCGTGACCGGGGTTCGCGCGGGGAGCGGGTAGTCGAAGTCAACGCTCGTCGTGCTAAAGCCGGGTTCAGCGTAGGCCATGTGGAAGTGGATCGAGTTGCCGCCGCCGTACTGAATCGTCGCGGCGTTCGTGTTGGGACCATTTATGGTGCGGTCGCCGGAGCCGGTCACCCCTGGCGCAGCACTACCGGAGCCCCAGGCATCGGACCAGGAGAACGTATGACTGAGCATCACGCCCGACGCCAGCCAGACACCATAGGTGTAGTGGACGTTGGTCGCCGTGCCGGTATTGCCACCGTCGTCGGTTACATCCACCCATACATGCCATGTCTGACCACCCGAGCCGACGGTATTACCGTTGTACCTAGTCATCGGACACCCCCCTCCATGCTAGACCTCGAACCAGACGTCGCCATCCGTCACGCCGGTGGTCGGGGCAGAGGACTGCACCCATATCTTCCTGCCGCCTACAAGGAGGGCGTTGCCTGCGGTCACAGCGTTTGTAGCATCCGCCACCGCAGACGTGATGTCGCCACCCGCGTGCTCGTGGGCGGCCGGGGCGAACGCGGTCGGGGTGCCCGTCAGGGACGCATACGTCTGTGCGGGAATACGAGCGGCCCCGAGCACGCCGCTGACAATGGCCGCCGCGGCGAGATTCTGGATCGTGTTCGCCGCGCCGTCGATGGTCTTGTTCGTGAGCGTCTGCGCCGTCCCGGTCCCGACGATGGAACTGCCGACACCGGCCCCGTGGATGTTCTGGGTGGCCGCGATGTGCTCCTGCGACTCTCGCAGGTCGCGGGCCGACATGACGTGGCGCACGCCCGCACCGGCCGAGTGAGAGACCGCCGTCGAGGAGTCCTCACCCCTGGTCACCGTGAGGGTCGTGCCGGAGACGACCGTCACCGTCATGATCTCTTCGTACGCCGTCGAGGGATCGACGGCGATGGTGAACGGGCACGTTGTGGGGAACCCCGTGAGGGCGGACACAGCGATGGACGTGACGAGGTTGTTCACGCCGCTCGACAATTGTGCCAACTGCGCGATGGACGAGTAGTAGCGCATGTCTACCTCACCTTGTGGGATCGGATCGGATATTGCTTGGCGAGAAGAGCACGCTCGGCCTCAACCCTGGTCTTGTACATCGAGTACAGGGTCTGCGCCACGGTGTTGGCGGCGCCGAACTTCTTGGCGTCGCCCTCCGCCCGAGCCTCAGCACCGGCTACCTGCGAGCGGGCCATGTCCACGAACGGCGCCAGGAGGGACGCCACGCCGATCTCCAGTAGTTCCTCACAGCGCTCTGGGAGCCCCGTAACGGTCTCGAAGTCCTGGGTGGGTACTCCGGTAACGTCGAACAGTCCTGGGGCCTCTGCGTACGTCACGCGCACGACGGAGCCCGGGGGAACACCGAGAGGGAAGTGCAGGGCCCGGCCGGTCGAGTGGGTCGTCGTGTCAGCGTTGGGATCGAACTCCCAACGCACGACCGGCCGCCACTCCAGTGCCGATCCTGCCAGCCTAGCCGTCACGGCGATCACGCCAAACGTGTCAACCGGAAGGGCGAACGAGACGAACCCCGATGTGACGTCGAAGTTTACAGACTTCACCGCGTACACATTGGGGAAGATGTCGCGGAGGACGGAGTTGATCTTGTCCGCCACATCCGAAGCCGGGAACAGCGGGTTGAGGACAACCTCGGTTCCGGCACTGTGGGTCGTCGGGACGGTTCCCCGATACCCCCGACCGAACGTCGGGGCATGGAGGATCTTGGACTCTGGATCGGCAGAGGCGATCCGGACGACCTCCAGGTCGATCTCCACGACGCCCCGGCCGAACCCCTGGGGGTCGGTCACGGGGACGTCTACGGCATCAATCGCCAGGTCGTCACTGAGTTCGGTCGAGGCGTCCAGGATGCCGTCGAAGCCAGCGAGGCGATGGCGCGTGCGCTGCACGAGCCTACTGAATGTGGACAACCGACTCACCCCCTGCTCGCGGCGTCATACGCCCTGTTGACAGCATTGAACGAGACGGCCTGCGGTTTCAGGCCGTCCTTGACCGCATCACGGAACGCCTGGTTCTCACGTGAGAACCGCTTGACCTCACCGAAAGATGGGCGAGATCCGCCCGTCCACATCGCGGCGACGCACTTCGCCTTCACGCACTCACCCCAGGAATTGTGATCCCGGGTGGTGCAAGATGCGGAGCAGTGTTCACCAGCCATCGTGGTCTCCTTCGGTAGTCGGTCAGGCGGGGACATGGAAGAATGGACAAGGGAGGAAGCGGTCCGGGTAGATTGCGACCGTTGGCCCCGGGGGTTCGTCGAACTCGTCCTCGACGATAGGCATGGTCAGGCGGTGAAGCGGGCGAAGTCGGAAGCGCCGACCGTGATGACGGGTACGCCGTTGGACTTGAACTGATCGATGACGGCTTGGTCACCGATGCCCGTGGCCTTGCCCGCGGACCAGACGGCCCAGCCGTGACCGCCGAGGTTGACAGGGTTGTACAGGAGCCATGTGTCGTCACTGTGGGTCAGCCAGCGAAGGAAGTCGGCGTCCGTGACCGTCCAGGATTTGAGACCCGCCGCGGCCGCGGCGTCAACTGTGGCCTGATCTCCGATGGACAGGAGGCGACCGCCGTCGAGAGCGGCCCATCCATGGGTGCCTGAGAAGATGAGAATGGGCATATCGTCCTCCTGTGGGGAGTCGGTGGGATTCGGCGCGAGTATGTGGGTGGGCGTGGGCGTCAGGGTGATGTGGGCGTGCCGGTCCTGAGCGGGATCGTATTCCCAATGCCAAGGCTCGTGCTCGCCATTGGCGGGATTGAAGTCAACGGCCCAAAGCGGATTGGTCCAGCCGAACGCTGGCCCGTTGGCTTCCATCCAGCGATGCTCAGCGCTGTTGTCCACATTGATGTTCGAGGCCAGATCGAGGGCAACCCCGAGACCATGGTTGCTGGTGCCGGGGGTGGCCGCGAACGAGCCCTTCTGGATCTTGAGGGCCTGCTGTTGCTCGAAAGTTCGGTAGGCGTCCGAGACATACAGCGGACGGACGAAGCGAGCCCGGAATGCCGCAGCGAGCCGGGTGGCGGACGCGGCGGCGTCAGCGCGTAGTCGCAGATTTGACGCTTCGGGCCAGGACAGGTAGACCAGCACCGACGCGGGCAGGTGCCCGTTGAGAGCAGTGAAGGGCATGTCAGCCTCCGATCATAGGGCGAAGGGCAGGGCCTGGAGAATGGCCCAGATAACCGCTACTGAGCCGATGATGACTGAGAACTTTGTAATGGGAGACCACCCCTTCTGGGACTGGGCCTCCGCCTGGTCCTTTGACTCCTTGACCGCCGCGGCCAGCGCGATACGGGTGGCGGCGTCAGTGACACGCGCTTCGGTGAGCGTCTGCACGGTTGACGTCAGGGTCGCGGCGATCTTGACCATCTGGGCCTGCGCCGCGTTCGATGCCTCGATCTGCTCGTCGTGATGATCGAGACGAGCAGAGACCTGCCCGTCGAGGAGGCCCCGGTTGTAGATGTCCTGGCGTGTCTCGACGGCCACTGGGGCTCCCTCGTTAGGTGGTGGTTAGTGGGCGCTATGCCACAGGGTATGAAGTCGCAGCAGCGGCGGCACCATGACCTGAAACGGTCCAGTGGACACCGTCAGGGGTTTTGTATTCGGCCCTCAGGTTTGTGGGGTCCGCAGGATCTGCTAGTATTCGGTCGAAATCGACTGCGAGCGGGCATCCATATGGAGCCGCACGGAGCCAAGCGTTTAGCGCGACCCGATTACTTTCCGGGGTGGTCGCGAGACCCCGTGGCGCGATAGTTGTCAGCAGCACATTTTTTATCCCAACGGTATTCTTGAGCCACGAGACCGCCGTAGCATAGAATGGCTGAATAACTGCCAGGGGGGTGCCTGCTGCTACGTCATTGGAGCCAAACTCCAGGACGACAAAGTCATAGTTGATGCCGAGTCCGATGGCTCGACTTACCACGAAACTGGTCGGGTCGGACAATATATTGATGCTCGCGCCTGCCTGGCCGCTTCCCATGACAGGGATTCGTGCGCGGGACGCTGCCAGTTGGTGCCATGCCTCATAAGACACCATGCCGTTGCCGACACTGTTCAGGGGTGCGCTGAGACTGTCGCCTAGAACGAGGCCGATGGGGTTCGGACCTGCGAAATCATATTCGATGCGAATATCCCAGTAAGGCTGGGCGTAGTGTCCCATCGCTGTGACCGTTGTGGCACCCGCCTGACCCTTCGCCGTGATCCCGCCGCCGTTCGAGAAGAACCAGCGGGATTGGCCCGACCCAACCATTTGTGTTGATGCCATCGAATATCCGAATGACAGAAGCGAAATATGATCGGATGGTAGTTGCGCTGCCGGGTCAGTTACCCAGGCAGAGACGAACTCGGAACCGTCCGTTGGCGTGGTGAATGGGGCCAGAGCCTGCGTGGGGGTTCCAATGAACGCTCCGGATGTATCCAAATCGCCGTCTGATCCGATTGCCATTGGTCCGATCCACAGACCGTTGAAGTCGATCGCACCCGGGTAAACAATCTTGCCACTATTGTTAGCGTTGGTAAATCGGAGCCGCCACCGCTTCGTGTTCATCGTAGGCTTGAAGATGAACCGGCAGCATCCGTCAGTTTCGCCATATGACGACTGACCTGATTGAGCGAACTCGACGTTCTCTAGCACGCGACGCTGCCCAGGCCCCGAAGGTGACCAGCCACCAGGCCCTACGAACGGCGCATAGGTGGCACTAGCCGCCGCCGCGTCGAGGGCGGTCCCGGTCGTGGTGCCAAGCGCGAGGGAGGACGTACCTGCCCCCACGGCGGTGCGAGCCGCGGCAGCATCGGTGGCAGTCAGGACCGCCCGGCCCACCACGGTCGAGTCTGAGATCGTAGACGCCGCTTGGGAGTGGGTCGTCGGGGTGCGGGCATCCGTGAAGCGCGAGTCGTCGCCCGCGGCGAGCGTACCCGCGACGGTGCCCGTGTTCTTGACCGCCGCGTCACCGAGGCCGGTGATCGTGTCAGCCGCCTGGTCGTGCGCCACGGGCGTGCGAGCGTCACTCAGGCGCGAGTCGTCCGTGTCTACCTTGTTCACGAGTCCAGCCACGGCGGCGTTTGCTTGAGCAACCGCGGCACCGACGGCGACATTCAAGGTCGCACCCCATGTGTCCTTGGAGTGCCCGACGACGGGCAGATCAGGGTTGATGTCAGTCATCGTATCCTCCGTATGGGCCCAGCCCGTAGTCATCCATGCCGTAGAACTGTTGCCATACCACGAACGTGTCGTAGCCAGCGTTGATGAGTTCGTCGGCTTCCCCCTGGGTCACCGTGTAGACATGTCCGCCGATGTAGTAGACGTCTGCGGCCGTGGCCTCCTCGGAGGTCGGGCCCTCGATCTGTCGGTACAGGCCGTCCTTCTTGAGAAGGGACACGCCGTAGTTGAGTCTCATACGGCCCCACAGTGGATGCTTTTCGCCGGAGTGCTCAACGCGACTCGGCGGCGTGAACAGATATGTCACGACGCCCTCCCTTCCCTTGGGGGCCC
>Ga0209430_1002559_pt1 | contig 11543 bp, 11 predicted proteins | sample BarGraIncub1133A_FD_184504 | JGI IMG/M metagenome (GOLD analysis project Ga0209430, IMG submission 184504) | Arctic peat soil microbial communities from Barrow, Alaska - Barrow Graham LP Incubations 11-33A (SPAdes) (version 2) | ecosystem: Environmental > Terrestrial > Soil > Wetlands > Peat... | reverse complement strand
TGCCTATGACCAAAGCAAGGATCGGCATTCGCTGTTCATGAGCGTGGCTTTTCTTGCCATCGGCCTCATTGATTTCATGCATACGCTGAGTTACACGGGTATGCCTCCCCTGATAACCCCCAACACCACCAATAAAGCAACGCAGTTCTGGATTGCCGCTCGGCTATTGAACGCATCGGCTTTTTTTTCCAGCGCATTCGTTTCTTCCCGCAGTCCAAGCCGCTGGCTGTCAAAAGCCTCCCTGATGACGGCTACGCTTACCGCGTCGGCTGTCTCCTTTGTCGGTATCATTTTCTTCCCCGAATATCTGCCGACCGCCTTTATTCAGGGGGTTGGCCTGACTGCCTTCAAGGTGGCTTCGGAATACGCCATCATCCTCCTGCTGGTCCTTGCATGCGCCATGTATTATCGACGACTGACCCGAACGGGGGACCGGCGGATTGACTACTATTTGGCTGCTTTTATAGTCTGCATTTTCAGTGAGATCGTTTTTGCTAGATACAAGAGCGTCTTCGACACCTACAATATACTTGGCCACCTCTACAAAATCATTGCTTTCGGTTTAATCTACAAGGGAATATTCATAGCTTCCATTACAAAGCCCTACGAAGATCTGCGGTATTCATCTGAACGGCTCCAGTTGGCTAACAAGGGACTTGAAGCAGCCAAGGCGAGCTTGAACGATAGCGAGGCGCGTTTTCGTGCCACCTTTGAGCAGGCTGCGGTCGGTATCGCCCAGGTTGGCATCGACGGACGATGGATGATGGTCAACAACAAGCTGTGTGACATTCTCGGCTATACCCGAGAGGAGCTGCTGACAAAATCGTTTCGGGAAATCAACCATGCCGACGATCTCGAAACTGACCTGAACTACGTGCGGCAAGTATTGGCCGATGAAATAAAAACGTATTCTTTGGAGAAACGTTACATCTGCAGGGATGGATCGTTTATCTGGGGCAACCTCACGGTCTCTCTCGTGCGTGATGATCTGGGGCAACCGGAGTACTTCATTGCCGTCATCGAGGAGATCTCCAGGCGCAAACTCGCCGAGGAGGAGAGGACGGAACTTGAAAGCCAACTCCATCAAGCCCAAAAGATGGAATCGATAGGCCGCCTGGCGGGCGGTGTGGCGCATGATTTCAACAACATGCTGCTGGTAATCCTCGGGCATACGGGAATTGTCCTCGAACAGATGGACCAGGCTCATCCGTACCATGTCAATCTTACGGAAATCCGCAAGGCAGCCGAACACTCCGCCGACCTTACCCGGCAACTGCTGGCCTTTGCCCGAAAACAGACCGTCGTGCCAACGGTGCTGGACCTGAACGAGGTTGTGGCGGGAATGCTTATGTTGCTGCAACGACTCATCGGCGAGGATGTTCAGCTCATCTGGCAACCGGCGGCGGATCAGTTGCCGGTCAAGGCGGACCCTTCCCAGATCAACCAGATATTGACCAACCTGTGCGTCAACGCCAGGGACGCCATCTCCGATGTCGGCAAGATCACCATCGAGACGGGGAGGAGAACCCTTGACGCCGACTACTGCGCCAATTACGTGGACTATGTGCCTGGGGATTACGTGAAACTCGTCGTAAGCGACAACGGCTGTGGCATGGACAAGCAGACGCTGGCGCAGATTTTCGAACCGTTCTTCACGACCAAAAAAATCGGTGTAGGAACCGGCCTGGGGCTCTCCACGGTTTACGGTATCGTCAGGCAAAACAGCGGCTTCATAAACGTTTATAGCGAATTAGGCCAGGGGACGAGCTTCACTATTTACTTGCCCCGGCATGGGGGTAATGAGAGCAGACAAGCTAAAACGCAAGACACAGCAAGGCCAATGCCACATGGACATGAGACAATACTGCTCGTAGAGGACGAACCGGCTGTTCTGCGTTTGACAACGGTTATGCTGGAAAAAATGGGTTACATCGTACTAGCTGCAAACAACCCTGGCGAGGCGATCCGGCTGGCCCGTGAACTTGCTGGAGGGTTTCACCTGCTAATGACTGACATCGTCATGCCCGATATGAACGGTCAAGACCTGGCAAAAGAACTGTTATCCCTCCATTCACAATTCAAGATCCTGTTCATGTCTGGATATACGGCGCACGTGTTTGCCAAAAACGGCGTACTCGATGAGGGGGTACATTTCATTCAGAAGCCGTTCTCGATGCAGGAGCTAGCGGACAAGTTACGGGAGGTGCAGGCTATTGGAGGGTGCAGGGTATGAACCCGAAGAAATACGCACTCTAGCGCGGACCCTGTACACACATGTTGATTATGAGGAAATGGAATACACTTACTAGAGTAGAGTAGAGAACAGGTTCGGTTCTGTCTAGGTCTGGGTATGCGTGCCCGTCACTTTCGTTTGACGAGGATATCCTTACCTGATAACCAGCCCCTGCCCTCCCTCATCAAACCGTGCATGCGCTACTAACGCACACGGCTTTCCGATGTCCTTCACTATAAGGCTATTATTGCCCATCCCCCGAAATGGTAAAATGTTGGTAGCGCACCTGCTTCGGGAGCAGGGGGCCGGAGGTTCGAATCCTCTCATTCCGACCATAAAAATCATGGCCTTTGGCTCACGCCAAGGGCCTTTTTTCGTTGGGCTCCGGTCCCCCTCCGGTCCGCGAAGAATATTCCTTTTCTCACCTCGGGAGGTTTAGTTTCCGCTCCCTCGATCCCCCTGCCGATCCCGGCTTGCTACGCTTTTCTTCTCCGCCAACAGCTCGCGGGAGACTTCCCCCTCCGTCTACGGTACGCCTCCCTATCTGGACCGCTCCGGTCTTTCCGGTCCTTTTCCGGTACCGGAGATTCCGGTCTCATACGGAAACTCTGGAACCTTTGCGTCTTCCGCCTGGAACCGCCGCCTAGAGGCCCTCTTAGCCCAAAAAAGGTTCCCCTGCCATCGGTCAAGGTGGGGGGGGAGAAACACGCTGAGTCGGTACCTCCGGGCCATGTACGGTTATGCCTCCGCTCAAAATTGAGAAGTCTCGTCCTGGCATTTGCTCTGTTTTTGGAGGGGCGTGGGAGAATTGGCTTTATTAGGCATGCTTTATGTGATATAGGGGGATGTAGTTATCAAGCCTACGTGTACTGAATTGAACGGTGGCTCCATTACCAAAGGGAGATGAACTTTTGAAGACACTTGTCATTTTGATTAGCATTTGTATGGTTTGCCCCTCAGTCGCCGGGGCATGGAATGAGCAAGAACTGCGTGCACAGAGTGCAGAGGCTTCTATGCGCAGGGCTTGCCCTTCCAAATATATTGAAACATGGAAAGACCAAGAAAACCGGCATAGGTGTGAAGAAAATTTTAAACTTCAATATTATGATTCAACACCGCAACAATACAGCAGCACACCAAGAGACTCAGGCCCGTGCATGGGTGCCTGCGGTAGCGAGCAGGGAATTTGCATTAGTAATTGCGGTAACAGCGGTCAATGTATCGGCAATTGTGCATCTGCACATGGAAGATGCGTAGCTCGTTGCTCTCAATGACCTTCTTAAAGAATGTCGTCAATGAACCAAACACATATTAAAGGCATAGCACTCTGGAATTACTACCCATATGCGATGTTCAAAAACAAATATTGATTCAACAGCATCGCTATGGCTTGTAATTGTAGGAGCATTACTACCCTATCTGTTACCACGATCGGAAACCGTGGAAAAATACCTTGCTTCCTATTTGGAATATTCATGGTTAATATGGGTAGCCAAATCCTCAACAGGTGTATTGTTGTTGGCTCTGACATATTATTTTTACCAAAAAACTGTTGCGCATATTTCACCCGAAAAACAGGAGAAGTTAATTGCATTAATCAAAGATAAGTGCAATGCAGAATACAGATTACGGCACAATGAACTTAGTGCAAGAATTCAACATATATTAACTGATTACTCCTCACGTGGATTTGACATACTTCCTGGTTCTGCCTTTGCCCAAATAGCAGATTTATACTTAAAAGAACTTTGTGCATACTCGGACATATTACTAATCACAATTTCAGATATTTTGTATATGGATAGATTTAAACTAAAAACAGAAGTACTTACTTTATTAACGCAAGAGATGGTTCTGCATAAATCCGATGAATTTAATTCTTATTATTGCAGTTTCATCGACCACCATTCCCAATTTATCCAAGGGCCACCCTCTAGCGTTATGGATTTTACAAAAACGTCTTTCAAAACTCAGATCAACCTTGAAGCAAGGCTGAACTTATCTAAAATATCATCACAGATAGAGTTGAAAAACATCGAATAACAAGGCCTACTCCCAGACCGCCCAAACTACCGATGGCAGGTCGAGGCCACCACGCTGTAGTCGTAGAGAACCCCTCTCCTCCGAAAAAATAGTCCCCCCTGCCCTCGGTCAAGGGCAAGGAGAACATTAGTCAAGCAGCTTGATCCAACAGGGTGGCGACTCCGGCTGTGGCCTTCTTCAGCCCGTTGGCCTACAGGAGATTTACCATGGCTTATGACTTCTTACAAACGACCTCGGCTCTGACTGCCTCCCTCTCCTCATTGGCTGCGATTTTCTCGGGTGCTTGTGCCTTTCTTAGCTATATGCTCGCTACCAAAATCCGCGACGAGCTCAAATCAGACGAGCGCATTATTGCCGGAGTTCCAATTCACCCAGACTTGTGCGAGCGCGCGCATTCGGAGTCCGTAATCCAATGCACCTTATTCAACAAGTCGAAGAGAAAGGCTTTTCTTAGCTCCGTGTTGGCCTTCGACCGTAAAGGAGGAAAGATCGACGTTACTTGGACTGATAAGGTTGACCCATGTGGCAACCCACAAGATCCATGCCAGCTTGTGGGAATTGTGGATTCGTGCCCTCTGTTTGTCCGAAGGAACGATGGCAAGGCATTTGACTATGCAAGGCTCGCAATATTACATTCTTTCTCAAGCTCGCCCATGACTTTGATCTTCGATCCGTTGTCAGGTTGGGAAGCTGATTGAGTTCCTAGTCCCCCTCCTCGACGCGAACTGACTCGCGTTCTAGGGGCAATGCGCGACATAGGAATGCAACGCCCCGAACTTGAACATTGGCAATACAAAGGGGAACTCTAATGAAAAGACTTATGGCCGCGCTATTACTGCTTCTCCTTGCATTCGGCACGGGCGTACCAGCCTATGCAGGAATAGAATGGGATACGCTTAACAATGAAGTTTCATCACTCTACCAACAAGGGCGCTATGACCGTGCCATCGTTGTGGCAAAGAAGGCTCTCCAAGTCGCAGAGCAAGCAGTGGAACCCAGTTTTCACGAAGTGGGCACAAGCCTGAAATACCTCGCGTTGCTTTACAACACCCAAGGCCAGTACGCGCAGGCCGAGCCGTTCTACAAGCACGCCCTAGCGCTCGCTGAAAAAAACCTCGGCCCAAATCATACATCTGTGGCCACGATCCTGAACAACCTCGCGTTGCTGTACCACCAACGAGGCCAGTACTCACTGGCCGAACCGCTCTACAAGCGCTCGCTGGCGATTTGGGAGAAGGCCCTCGGCCCGGATCACCCCGACGTAGCCAAGAGCCTGAACAACCTCGCGGCTCTGTATGACTCCCAAGGCCTGTACGCACAAGCTGAGCCGCTCTACAAGCGCTCGTTAGCAATCGTGGAGAAGGCCCTCGGCTCAAATCATCCCAATGTAGCCACGAGCCTGAACAACCTCGCGGAGCTGTACCGTACTCAAGGCCAGTACGCGCAGGCCGAACCGCTTTACAAGCGCTCACTGGCAATCCAGGAGAAGACCCTCGGCCCAAATCATCCCGATGTGGCCACGAGCCTGAACAACCTCGCGTTGCTGTACGACACTCCAGACCAGTACGCTCAGGCCGAGTTGCTTGTCAAACGCGCGCTGGCGATCCAAGAGAAGGCCCTCGGCCCGGACCATCCCGATGTGGTCACGACCCTGAACAACCTCGCAGCTCTGTATGACTCCCAAAGCCTGTACGCACAGGCCGAGCCGCTTTACAAGCGCGCGCTAGCTCTCGCTGAAAAAACTCTCGGCCCAAATCATCCCTCTGTGGCCATGAGCCTGAACAACCTCGCGTTGCTATACAACGCCCAAGGCCTGTACACGCAGGCCGAGCCGCTCTATAAGCGCTCGCTGGCGATCCAGGAGAAGGCCCTCGGCCCGTATCATCCCGATCTGGCCACGACTCTGTACAACCTCGCGGAGTTGTATTATACCCAAGGCAAGTATGCTCAGGCAGAACCGCTCGCCAAGCGTTCGCTGGCGATCAGGGAGAAGGCCCTCGGCCTAAATCATCCCGATGTGGTCGCGAGCCTTGAGAGTATGGCGATCCTCTATAGAAAAACCGACAGGGAGAAGGCTGCGGAGGAGATCGAAAAACGTATCGTTGCCGTTCGAGCAACAGAACGCTGAAAAAAGGACCTGCCCCGAATGGGAGCAGGTCCTGCCTCGCTCAGGCGGCTTCGTCCAGCATGGTGGCAACTCCGGCGGTGGCCTTCTTAAGGCTGTCGGCACACAGGTGCGCGTAGCGCTGGGTCATGGCGATGTCCTGGTGCCCGAGAAGTTTCTGCACTTCGAAGAGACTAGCTCCGCTCGTGACAGCCATGCTCGCGAACGTGTGCCGTAGGTCGTGGATGCGGAAGTTCTCGACCCCTGCCCGAAGACAAGCCTTCTCGAACGGTTTCCTAAGGTCGTAGATATGACCCTTCTGCGTCCCCAAGCGTGAGGGGAAGACGAACTCGCTCGCCTTGGTCCTCGCCTCCTGCTCCCTTCGCCCTAGTAATTCCACGAGCACCTCCTGAGCCTTGGCGTTCAGGTGCACGGTCCGCGACCGTCCGTTCTTCGTGTCCAGAAGGAAGATACGCTCCTCGTCCAACCGTACCTCGTTCCATTTCAGCGACAGCACCTCGCTCCTCCTGCAGCCCGTGGACAGCAGCAGGCGGATGGCCGCCACCGACAGGCGGTCCTCTTCCCCGTCCCCCTCCAGCGCACCGAGGAAGCGGGGAAGCTCCTCCTTACTCAGGTAGCGTTCCCGTTGGGGGGGCTCCCGAAACATCTCCTGCCCACTCGCCGGGTTCTTCTCCAGGTACTCCCACTTGACGGCTAGGTTGAGCATCCTTTTCAGAGTGCTCAGTAGGTGGTTCGCCGTCGTCGCGCTGGTGCGCGACTTCTCCTTCGTGTGCAGCATGGTCACGTCACGCTGGGTGATGCCGGAGAGCCGCAGCTTCCCGAGCGCGGGGATCAGCAGCTTGTCCAATTTCCAGACGTCGTCGTCCCACGTCTTCTTGTGCTCCTTGGCGTACGGCAGGTAGTAGTCGGACGCGAAGTCAGCGAAGGTCAGGTCATTCCGTGCCTTCCCTCTCTCCTCAGCAGGGTCCTTATCCCTCGACAGGGAGGTCTTGTGCTCGGCAACCCTCAGCCGGGCCTCCTGGAGCGTCACGGCCGGGAACTCTCCGAGGGTCATGCACTTCTTCCGTCCGAAGAAGCGGTACCTGTGTTGGAAGAAGCGGCGGCCGTTCTTACTCACCCGCAGGTGCAGCCCCGTGCACTCGGCGTCGGCGTACTCCGTCTCTCGGGAGGCGCTCGCCTGGTCGTGGGCGGGGAGCGACTCAATGGCCCTCTTCGTGAAGGGGAACTTCCTCGTCTGCTGGCTTCTGTCCGAAATCATTTTCCTGCTCCTTTTCGTTCGGTTCTGTTCTCGGGAGACGGGGGGGCGGTCCTGCCCCCCCAGTGCCGCCTTTCCTGCCTTTTTCCCGTCCTTTTGCTGCTCGGGTGAAGTGCGTGTCCTTTAGTAGCAGGTGCGCTAGAGCCGCAGTTCATCACCCGGCAATAGATTGTTCGTAGATTCGCGGGTTGTCCGGTCCCCGTCCGGTCCCGACGACAAAAACGGGCTCATTCTCGGGGAGTATTTCCGCTTTCGCACTCACCCGGCAGGAGGTACCTCCTCCCCCTCCACGTCGAAGAAGATGAGCAGGCGGTAGTCCACCCACTCCTCTTCCGGGACCACCAGCAGGAACTTTCCCGATGGGGCCAGGAGGGCCTCGAAGACCCGCAGTCCTCCCTCGAAGACGTACCGTACGTACTCGAAGGGAGCCTGGTAATGGTCCTCAAGGTACGTCAGCAGCCCGTACCTCCCAACCATCCCGAAGTCTCGGCGCACGTCGTCCCCTCGCTCCAGCACGAAGACGGTCACTCCCTCCCCGCGTAGCTCCTTGGCTCGCCGGAGTGCCAACTCCGGCACTAGACCCCTCTGTGCCTCATCTACTTCCTTTCCGGTCAGGACTACCATGATCAGCCTCCCTCTCTTCGCCCTGCACGTCAGGGCACCGTCCACACGCTGCAACTAGGTCACGCCGGAAGTCATCGCCGATCCACGGTTCGTTCCGGACAAAGAAGCACGGGCCACCAGCGTCATTGGTCACGTGGAACAGCTCGAAGACCTCGCCGTCCTCCGAAAGCTCGGCGTACTCGTAGCACATCGCGTCGAAATCGGTCAGGTCGACCGGGCCAGCTTCCTCGTCGAGCACGATCGACCGAAGGTCGTCTCCCTCCTCCAAGACGTAAAAGGCCCCTCCGCAGTCGGCTACGACGTCGAAGACCACGCCCGCCCCCATGTTGGCGTGAACGATCCGAATCCGGTTCTCCATCGCACGCTTGCACGAAGAATCGGGCAACCCGTGCACTTCCTCTTCGTTACTCAGTCTTTTCACGCCTCCTCCCTCCTTTTTCCGGGGCTATCGTCGTCCACGTCGTTTCTGCTTCTTGTCGTGTGCATCACGAACAACCTTGTATACCGAGTACGAAATCTCGATGACCTCGCCAATGACCAGCCACGGCACAACTGGCAACAACGCCTTCCTGGCTCCCTGCAGCCCGATCCTTTTGATCAATGTAGTCAGCACGCTTTTCTCCTTTCAGATGTTTGTCTCTCCTGTCTCAGTCGCTCCTTTTCGGAGACCTCTCCGGGTACAACGTCGAGTTCAGTGCCCTCCTTGGCGAGATGGTGATTACCAAGGGGCTAATATCTCTTCGATTCGCTGGACGATACGGGAGTCGGTGCAGGGAGGTTCTTTGATGTGATTTGTTGCTAAGCGAGTTGCGGAGGGTGCAGAGAGTGGGAGGCGGGAGGTAGGTCTCTCCCCGGAGAATGGTTCCTTGTCTCTGCGGGGAAGGAAAGAGTAGTGGGCTGAGCGGCTCCCCCCTACTCTGGTGCTCTGTGCGGGGTCGATTAAAGGCCGGGTGCAGCGGGCAGTGAGTACGTGCAAAACCCTCTCGCTGCCTCAATTGGTCCGGGATGTCCGGGAAGACTGAGGGGTACTCATCCTGCGTTTTGGGCACTGCGTGCGACTAGCGTTTCTCCTTGTTGCCGTACTAACTCTGGATTACAACCTACCAGTGAAAATGCCAGGACTACCCGGACTTCCCGGACGTTTCCTTGGTAGGTATGGGAAGAGAAGCGTCCAGGGAGATGATTTTCCCCGGACGCACTTGGTCGGAAACTACTCGATTGTAGGGATGGTGGCCTCGACCTCTGGCCAGATGTCTGAACCCGATTTGGCGTACTCCTGGAAGGCCTGTCGGCACTGTTCAAGGATGGGAAGACGATAGCAATGATCACGCTTCGGAGGACCACTGAGAGCCGCCAAGGTGTCGTCAGTATCTTGCACAACCTGGATGCGGGACTCGCCGACAATGCATCCAGGCATCAATTTGCGAAGCTCTTTGCCAAAGGACGGCTGGTCCATCGTGCGAAGACGGTGAGTAGCGCAGAAGGCGACAAAGCTGTCGAACGTCCGCATCCTTGACGGTGTGCTGCTCCAGCGGTTGCCCTGTCCAAATTCCGCGCTACCGCCTATTGTTGCTTCGTACAGGCACTCGTACCACCACCTTGCAATGGGCTCCGCACCTCTGATTTTGATGTCGAAGCCGAAGGTGCTTTCCGGCTTGGTCCGGACATCGAAGCCAGTAAGGTCTTCATGGAGCAGGTCATGCATGAGCGCCTCCAAGCCACCGGCGCCCATTTGCTTCATTAGAGTGCCGAAATAGGCCTTGTCCTCCTTTCGGGCGTCGCTCGCCTCCAAGACGAGAAATCTCCTATCATCCATGCCCATGGCGACCGGCCAGCTCTCATTTGAGGTGACGATGAACCGTTTGTAGTTTGCGACACGGATGATGTCCTTGCCTTTGAATTCCACGGCCATGTATGGGTCAGTTATCATCGACTTGATAGCACCCTCACCGGCTTTGTTACCCCCCCAGAGTGCCTCGTTGGCGCAGACCAAGAGCAAGTCCATCAGATGGCCACAAAACCGGCCTGTCAGTTGGTCCATTTGAACGAGAGACAAAAAGTGTTGGCCCAAGAGGCCGCCGATTAGATCGACGAATATACTTTTCCCGGTGCCTTGCTTGCCCAAGATGACTATGGCCACCCCTGGAAGCTCGGCCGGGCGCTGAAAAAGGTGAGCAAGCCACTTGCGAAAGTATCGGTAGTGTTTCTGGTTCCCGCGACAGATGATGGAAGAGAGGTGATCCCAAAACAGGTTGCACTCGCCCTGCCTGGGAGCAGCGGAGAAGCCCCGAAACACGTTGTAGAAGCCTTGCACCTCTATACCAGGGGCAAAAACAATTCCTTTGTACTCTCGCCGCTCTGGACTGCCAAGCCAAACGGCGGCCGCTGTTTCCTTGCCGATCGGCCAATTGCGGTATCTAAGGGAGAGGTCACTCTGGGAACCTAGAGCTATCAGATAGTTCCCCGTGAGAGGATCGCGGGTTTCCGTGGCGATGCATACCGTGCCGCCAATCGGGACGAGGAAATGCTTCCTATTGAGTTCCGTCACCGGGTCGACATTTGAAGAGGCCAGAGGTGCAACGCTTGGAGCTGCGGAGGGTGCTACGCTTGCGGTGGGTGCTGGCAGCCTCTTGACCGGTAGCGGCTGAAACGCCAGATCGAAGGGTTTCGCTGCGGCAAGTGCCTGTCGAATTGCCTCCTCTCCCTCGCTGACCAGCACGTCATTCCAATCGGTGTCGACATTTGCTGGCAATACTACGCTGGCCTCATATCCCTCCAGCAGAAGCCTTCGGGCCAGATCGTACGCTGCGTTCTGTCCGACGCCGCTTGCATCATTGTCCGCGAAAATTATTAGTTTCCGAATGACTTCGTCCTTTGGTACAGCAAAGTGCCTCATCCCGCCAGCGGATAATGTCGACCAAGTTGGGATTCCCGTGGCCTGGGTCGCCGACTCGGCGGTTTCGATACCCTCGGCAATTCCTAGGACTCCGTCAATGACCTCGCGCAATCGGATTGCCGCGCCTTTATTTGCGCCTGGGTATTTAGGCTTGGACAGTTTTTTGGGACATGGCACCTTGGCTTGGCCATTCCCTGCGGGGTCCAGGTAGGTCCTATGAATGCCACCGGGATTACCGTTAACATCCTGCACTACTGCAAGCATGGCTGGTAACCCATAAGGATTGACCCGACCTGCAAGGTCGGCTCAATCCAATGTTCAAGAAGCCCGGCCCGTTGGCACTGCATTGTATATAAGGGTAATGGTT
>Ga0209430_1002558_pt1 | contig 11545 bp, 6 predicted proteins | sample BarGraIncub1133A_FD_184504 | JGI IMG/M metagenome (GOLD analysis project Ga0209430, IMG submission 184504) | Arctic peat soil microbial communities from Barrow, Alaska - Barrow Graham LP Incubations 11-33A (SPAdes) (version 2) | ecosystem: Environmental > Terrestrial > Soil > Wetlands > Peat... | reverse complement strand
AAAAGACAATTGGTGCTTTATCAGTTCCTGAGTCATCCGGGCCAAGGGTAATCGGTTCGGACAAGTAATATTCACCATCACCGATAATTACTTGAACCGGTTTGTTGAAGGTTTGTAAAGTTCGCAAGGATCGCAATTTGCTGACAGCACCTTTTAAAGTGGCCAAAGGCAAAGCCTTCGATCCGGGATTGGCATCATTCCCCTTCGGAGAGAGATAGATCTTCGTGCCGGCTGCCTTTGTTTCGTTATTCACACAGAACAGAGCGAGGATCAGTAAAAGAGCAGAAGCCAGCGTTGTTTTTCGATTGAGTTTCATAATTACGGCATTTTATTTAGATGATTCTGAGTAGATATAATTAAATCTTCCGCTAGGAGCAACATCCCCATTTACATAAAAATCCATGATGTTTCCCTCCTCCTGCATATTATCGCTCCACTTGAATTCTAAGTTTACAGGCTGATGAGCAGCGAGTCCAAGCAAAGAGCGCTTTATCTTAACGACCAATGTATTACCGTGTATCGCATACTCTGCAGTACCCGTCTTTTGCCAGTTCCACGAAGAGGTACTCTTTTCAACAACAGCATTCTTATCAGGAGTCATCCTGTTGACTACAAAGTCATATCCCTCCCAGCCTGTCTCCTTGTTGCGGTCAATATCCAGGAACAGCCTCATCCACCCCGGATCCTTTTTATCGGATAGATTAGCAGCTGTTTGCACGTAAAAATAGAGGTAAGACGCATCTCTTGCTACTTTTGCTCCGACGATATCATTACGTCCTGTCGTATTTGTATAGACCAATGATCCCTGTCCGGCAGCCTGACGATGCATCACATTTCCTTTGTAAGATTGATAGACAGGTTTGACATCGTCCCAACTTGCCGGATTCTTCAAATCAATAGTCTTTGGTTTAGAAACAGCATCCGGAGGAGACATCCCTTTAAAGGCACGGACATTGCGTATGAACTGCATATAATAGAGATCGCCCTTGTTTCCCCATGCCTTCACAGGTTCTATATCCCTGCTTTTTTCCGCACTATATTGATCCACGAAAGCCATAGGTATTCCCCAGTCTTTCCAGCGTCCGGCAGTCCATTCGTTCCACCCGGTGACAAAGATCAGATCGGGATCAATGGCAAGCCCTCTATCCCATTGTTCCTGAAAATTCAGTCCCTTCAGATAGGCGCCTTCGGTCGTATCTTGTCCATGCTTCTGCGTATAACTCCGTCCATAGGTTTCGGCTCCAATGGTATCTTTAAATAGCGGCAAGTTAAACGCACAAGCTCTGCCTTTGGAATAGTCACTTGCGTTTTGAGCAACACCGACTGTCGCCTGTTCAAAACCTCCACCGGGTTTGCGTACATATCCATTTTGAGGCGCATTCTCGAGCCAACCCCACTGATCATTGCGAGAGGGACCACTGACATAATCCGGTTGTCCCGGACGGAACGTGAAAAAGCTCTTTATGGCATTGATTCTCTCCTGAGTGATCCCCGGGCTTGGCACCAGTTCGGGATAAGCCATAATCAACGGTTTACCATTCCACACAAACCAGAGATCAGCATACAAGTGCGGTTCGTATAAATCGGTATATAATTCATTGATAGAGATCACCTCATCAGGAGTCGCTGCAAACGGCAATATGAAGGCCACTTTCGGAGTATTCACACCATCTTTCCGTGCCTGATCCCATACTTTCAGCAACTCCATATACGATGACTTCCATGTAAGAGAACCATTCGTACAATCAAAAAACACGACATCAACACCTGCATCCGCAAGCATCTCCGCATGTTTGCGCAACACCCAGTGGTCTGTGGTCCGGTAATAGCCAAACAAAGGTTGATCCCACCAATACGTCCCTCCTACCTGTACTTGCCAGAGCGGACTTGCCGGATCTGTCTCGGCACCCGGATCTTGTTTTAATATCCTGGTTATGTCCAACACTTCCGGTTCCGATAAAGCATCTGTATGCCATGTCCAGTAAAACATCCCGATATATTTCCCTTCCCTCGAACTTCCTGCCTGAGCAGCATCCGGCAGTTTGCGACCCAAAGCATCCGTAGCGGCCCATTGATCACTCATCGTCTTTGAAACCTGAGACGATACTAACGTCGGATAGAAGATCAGAGAGAGAAACAGGAAAAGTCCGAAAACTCTTTTTGAATGTTTGATCATTGTTACAGGTAGATTTTATTTACTTTGAAACAGTTCGTCTGTCACTTGATTGAAATAGTCGATAGATTGTCGGATCTGCGGCAGATTATTTTCCCAGTTTGCCTCATATTCAATCGTAAAATACCCTTTGAATTTTTGGCGTTTGAGTTCTTCGAGCATCCCTTCTACGTTCAGTACACCTTGTCCCCAGACTACATCTTCAAAAGTGCTGTCTGTTCCCTGAGGGGCAATATCTTTAAAATGCAGAGCAAGCAATCTTCCATCAAGCTGTTTCAGACAAGAGATCGGCTCCAGACCCATCCGTTTGAAATGGCCTACATCGGCACTCGAACCCAATGACTTGCTTCGGTCACGGATGTCATTCAGAAGTATCTCAGGCTTCCAGTAGGATGCCTCGCTGGGGTGATTGTGCACAGCCACTTTCAGTTTATATTTGTCAGACAGTTGCTCTACCAGATCCCAATCGGCATGAGCAGGTTCGGCATTGATAAATTCCATGCCCATCTCTTTGGCAAAAGAGAATATCTTCTCCCACTCCTCAGTTTTCGGCACATAAACGCCGGTAGAAACAATCTTCACCCCTTTGGATTTTGCATAGTTCAGCACCGCTTTGCGTTTCTCCGCACTCAGATTGTAATCAAAAAGATCTTCACCCAAGGCTCCTCCGAGCTTCTGTCCCGGGTAGATCTCAATATACTTGACTCCCACTTGACTAGTCTTGTCAATCGCTTCCACGACAGTAAAGAGATGAAAGGTGTAGGATTGCATGCTTAATTTCCATCCCTGCTTTTCTGCTGTTGTCTGATCTTTGGCAGTTGCTTGACTGCTGATGAAGAGGGTAATACACAAAAAGAGAACGAGTTTGCTGATTGTATTCATGGTTGTATTCATTTATAATGGCACTGATAAGGATTTACTGCAAACTTAGACAAAATAACTGAGAAAAACGAGAGGACTATCCTTAACTTTTATAGTGTTGATATTTTTGGCGTAAGCCGCACAGATTGTACTTTACTTCCCTTCAAAATCCCGTAAACACCTTTGCACCATGACAGGAAATAACCTATCAGGCAGTTGTCGTATGTGTTAAGGTGGAAAATGCAGAAATATGTTTATGATACTTATGCCTATGAATGGAGGTGCTAAAATGGGTAAGTGAGCTTTCATAAGTGATAAAGAAGATAAATTAGTTACCTATAAAAATGCTAGGTAGAAAGCCTGAATGATGTAAGATAGAAATACCGTCCAAAATATGGGTTAAGGTAATTGAAGCGAATAATAGCTGACTTATGACAAAAAGACAACCTTTTTTTTCTATCTTTGGAGGCTATAAAATATGACTGATTAAGTTATTGATTTGTCTCACCTGTAAAATGTATTTAGTCAGTATATTTTTAAAATTATAATATTTTGGGATAATAATTATGCTTTACAGTTATAGTCGGTTACAAGGTCTAAGTATTGACGATACTCAAACTCCTTTGCGTAGATATTTATATAAGTTTCAAAATCAAAGGAAAGAGATAAAAAAGTTGAAAAGCCATGAAAAAGACTTTCTATTTAAGAATATGTATATCCTCCGAAACGAAAAAGATGAGAAATGTTTCGATTTATCAGAAATTGAAGAGGCTTCGGACTATTACTTTTATAAATTAATATTGATTTATTCTGATAACCTCAATTTTGATAAGCCTTCTAAAAATCCTTTTGGACAAAACATTGAAGCTCCAACGATGAAAAGGGACAAAATATTTTTCGAGAACTATTATAAGCAATGGACAAAACAACTTGAAATGAAAAAAGGAAAATATCTTAATATTATATATACAGAATTACATAGAAAACTTAAGGGGATGAGCTTAATATATGAGGAAGACAGAATAAATGAAACTGACTATAATTATCATGTAAAGTATTTATATACGATAGCTTTTTACATCTATTATAAAGTCAAACTATTCTTTGATGGATTAACAGATAAGCCTGTTTTATTAAATGTATCTGGGGAAAATATCGTTATAACCAGATACTCTTTTGTGCACACATTAGTTAGACATTATATTCCTTCTTTGGATATTGGAAATATAGATAGGTCGATTAATGATCCGATCCCATTTTTGGACATTGAAAATTTACCTTTTTCAATTAAAAAATTATTAAGCACATATTTTAATTATGATAAATCTCCTCTTACTCGTACGCGAGAGTATTTGCTATTTTCATTTAGAGGAGATAAATATATAATATGGTTGAAATATTGCATCTTAGAAGATCTGGATAATAACTTTGGATTTGAGTTTAGAACTCTATATAAATGCAAAGAACAAAGGGATTTAGATAATTTTCATGGAACGTCAGAGCATAAAGTAAGTGTTGAATTATCTTTCCATTATTAATATATATCTTTTTCGTTATAACAAAATAATAACAACCAATGAAAACGAGTGTAAAAACAGAAGCTCATATTGGAGAACAACCGATTCGTGTTCTAAAACATAACGTGATTACCCGATTGGTTGAGAGAAATGAAGAGTACATTAAATTGTTACAGTCAGATTTTAGATTAGACAGAAATATCAAGTACCATATTGCCAATTTACCTCTAATTGACCGACAGACTCCATTTATAGATGAAGAAGGAATAATTAATTTGCATGAAACATACTTATCTTATGTTTGGATTGTATGTTACCACTTTTTTGTACTTCATGAAGAAATTCTTGCTCTTCCAGACCAAATAAGACAAGGTTTACCAACCCATAAAGCACAAAACCTACAACTAGTAAATGATGCAGAGGAACTGTTTAGATATGGCAAATCTTTAATCATAAACTATTCTTCTTGGGATAAAGATAGTTTACCAAATCCAGAGTTTTTTGATGAACAAACAGAGGAAGGGTTGTATATTTTGAAAACAAATGATTTATATGTTGAGGTTCTAAATTTTATATTATATCATGAAACTGCTCATGCCGAATTTGAACATATAAAACAGTTAAAACAAATAAATGAGAAGGACTTAAAAAGCAAAGAACAAAAGAATATGGAGATAGAGGCGGATAGCCGTGCTATTGAGTTGATTTTGTCTAATGGAAGAAATAAAAAGGTTTCGGAGTTAGCAATAATTATTGGACTTGCTTCCATGTTATTTTTTAGAAAGAGTTTAGACAGAGGCTCAAAACACCCTAATATCGATACGAGGTTAGAAAATGCAATAAGACTATTTTCCCCTAAAGAAGATAGCTCTATTTGGACAATGTTAGCTTTGTTTTTGAAAATATGGGACAAACAGTTTGCTTTAAGATTAATAGAACAACCAGCGTACGATACTTATATGGAGTTATATTATGATCTTTTATCTCAACTCAACAACAATAGTGCTACTGATAAGTGATCAATACTTTTAACAATACTAAACTATAAAAAGGTAAGAAGGTTTTTATTTTAATCGTTGTTTTTTGCTACCACTTTTACTTTGCGGAAACTCAAAGACTGTTTTAAACTCCGCATCGAATTTGACTGCTGCCTCGAAGGTACTGCTGGTATTACTGCTTACAAATCCTTTAATCAGGCGGTCTTTCCGTTCATCAGAAGATCTGTTAGTTGCCCGTCTGTCAAATCTTTTTTAACAATAGAAAGGAATACAGTAAGCCCGCAATTTTCATCGTTGCATTTGGCAACCTTTTGATAGAAAACCACCTGTCCGCGCTTACAATACGGTAGTGTAAAAATTGAAGACATATTTTTGTGTATTGACAAAACATATATTCCTGAATATTTTAACTTAGTGCAAAATGCAAGTATCTATATTAGATATGCATGCAGCTTGCACTAAAATTTGCCATTAACTTACTTTCTGAATAACAGAATATATTTGCTCAACAATAATACTCGTTGACAGTTTGGTAGAATTGCGTATTGTGCCTTCAATCCATTTAATGAATTCAGAATCATCAAAATTGAAGAGTAATTTCGTTATTTCAGAAGTGATTTCTTCTTCAACTTTTGTTAACCATTTAACTTCTATGGGAGATTTTTTGTTTAAACGGTTTCTGTATTCTTTAAGTTTCCATAATTCTATTAATACCTGAAATTTTTTATCTTTGATTGTGTTTCCAAATGATTGAGCAGGCAAACTCACTCCACTTATTGTTTGTATCATTTTTTCATCAGGAAAGACAGGAAGGGGCATTAGATCTAAGATATCTTCTGATAACAGACCATTTAATTCATTTTTTAACGCTTTGAATAAAGCCTGTTTAAATCTTAAGCCACTCAAAACAACCCCATTTTTTATATTTAGTATAGTATAAAAGTCTGCCGGGAAATCTGCTAAACCAACAAGGTCAATTGATAATTGCTGGAGAGAGTTACCACTTGAAAAATCAAAACCTTCAATTCCAATTGTCACATATGTCAAAGTATCTGTTTCCTCTAATTTAGATGGAAAATAGAAAATATAGTCTTCATTGGTACTAACATTCTCGAGAATCATTCTTAATTGTTGTAACTTATGATTTATCTGTGTCTTCCACCATTCTTTTGCCACATTTTTAGCTCCTTTGATAGCTTTTTTATCATTCAATGGAATTTGCGATATGTAATACTGCACTGTGACATACAGTCTTTCATACAATTCTAACTCTCGTGATTCTAATAATGACGTGTCAAAGTATTCGAAAGAACCTCTAACAATCAAATTAAAACACTCTTGCATATCTCCTGTGGATAGAAAAGCTGCTTTCAAATTATATAATACTACAGATCTATTATGCTCTTCCTTTGGCGAAATAATGTTTAACATTTGATTGTTAACATTTCCTAGGCTAGATCGCCAGTTATTTATATTCGACTCTGTAATTATTCGACTGTTGTCTTCATTATATTTTTTGTTGAAAGTAGGATAGGGTTTTAATGCTTTATCTATTTTACGGAAATGCTCACTGAGTTTGATGATTTTCTGTAATGAGGACTGCTGCTTTTTGCTATTAGCTTCAAGTAGCGAATCTATATATTGGCATAAGCTAAAGGCTAATTCAAGGGCGTTTTCACGAAACTCAATAATGCTTTTTTGCCATTCATAAACAGATACAGACTCATAGTTCTTTAATATAGTTTTATACCATATCTGATTTAAATGCACATCAAATTCATTTACAATATTTTCAGGAGGCATCTCCTTTTTTGAACTTTCTATTGTAAAAGAAACCACCTCTTCGTTCGGGAATGGAAGCATGATAGCTTCGGTACAATATCGTTCATAGACAGGTAAAAATGTATATAAAACCTGTATTCTTTGAACACTCATTTCATTAGCACTTGTCACATCGTCTCCATATAACAAATAATTGATATGGAGTTCATCGCCCTTTTCTTCAATCGTTAATGAATCCGTAGTTCTTTTTAGGTAACTAATTAAGTCTTTCCGGTGTTTCTTAGAATATTTGAAATATTCTTCTTTTTTATTTATCAAGCAAAATGTAGCGATTTCTTTTGTCTCATTTAATTCAAGAGAATTAATATTTTCAAAGAAATACGCGACATCAATCTTCAAAAAAATATCAACATTGAGTGTTAGAGACAAATTTAAAGCTTTGAACCATTGTGCTAAACTTCCAAGTCCAACATAATTTTCTATTTTCTTATCTCTGCATTTCAAATGCTTTTGAATACTTGATGCTAGTTGATAAACATCTGTTTCATTAACGGTAAACCGTGGTAACTGTTTAGTCAATTTAGATAGTTTTCTAAATCCCGCGCCCATTTCGTCAAGAGTGTTCGCTAGATCATCTAATTGCAAAACAGCGTAATCATTAAATGGTACAGATGATATTGTAAATAATTCAACGCTACCTGTTTCACAAGCTTCATCATATATTTGTCTATTATTATTCCAATAAAATTGAGACTCTAAATGAAAAACCCCATCCAAAGCTATAACCATTTGATTAAAGCTGCTCTGGCTTAAAATTTTCCCAAGTTTATTGTAAAACTCAGTTTTGCTACTCGGGTTAAGATATAGAGGGGCACTTATAAAATAATCAGAGAAATATATATTATCTAATAACGGAAATAATGATGTCAAGCTATCTTCAATAGGTAAATTTTCATGAAGAATTGAGACCAGATGATTTGATCTCACAGGATGAAGACCACCAATATAAGCATTTTCAAAATTCAAAGAATACTCATCTACTAATTCTTTTAATATCTCGCCTCTATCCTGAGCGAAACCTATGTTCTCAGCAATGTGATTTAATAGTGCATGAGTTCGTATTTTAATATTCATACTATCAGCTAAAGAGACTAATCTCAATATTTCCAGTTTTGCTGCTGCACTTTGAGTTTTATTAAGTGTGGATACTTGATACTTTAATCGTTCTTGAATCATTTCTCCTTTTGTGAGCAAATAAGCGTATTCAATTAACAATCCTTTTTCTTGCACTTTCTCCCAAACAGACTGCCAACACTCACTGATGTTCAATTTGCCTTTTTTCTGCAATTGATCGTAAATAGAATGAGCTTCTTCTTTTGATAGATTTATATCTATAAATTTAATATTAGATTTTGAAACATCTGAGCCATATTTATACCAGTCCTCATTTCTAGTTGTGATAATAAATTTAACAGGAAGATTTGCTGCATTCTCAACTATATAGTTCCAGCTTTTTATTGAAGAATTTAGACCGTCAAAAACAATCAGTGGTAATTGCCCTATATTCAGTCGAGTTTGTATGAACTGCAAAATTGAATTGGCTGAATCAACATCCGGGCAATGCTGAACTTGATATATATCATATTTATTTTTCTGATTATAGCCAGTTTGCCATGCTAAAGTAGACTTCCCTTGACCACTAGAGGATTTTATTATAACAGCATCAGACTCATCAAGCAATGATTCTATTTTCTTTTCCCAGTAGACTCTTCTGACAGGTAGTTTTTGCACAATATGTATAGGTAAAGCTGCTTTACCCTCATAGTAGCTTGAATAATCTTTTACATCATTGGAGAATGATATTTGCTTAATCCAGTCATTTTTTATTGCGTCATTTTTTGGAGCTTTAGAAAAAGAGTCTGTTATATTTTGAAATAAAACAGCAACATCATTTTTACTTATTTCTTTTCTATCTCGAGACCAAATTAAAGCATTATAAAATAATGATTTCAAAAATTGTTCATCTGTTCCAATATTTACATTCCACTTTTCATACAGTAATTTCAATACTTGAGTAGTAATATCCTCAATACTTGCAAATTCAAAAGAGATTGTTTCGATGAACCGAAAATAGTCTATGCCCTTATAAGGTAAAGAATTCAATTTCTCAAACCAATACTGCTTTGACTTTTCATTCAAATTGCCATCGAACAAGTTTTTCAAATTACCATCTGTAATCTTCATGTTGTAGACTAATTTAAATCTACTGCGAGGCTCTTTGTGATACACTTCTATGAAATTTTGCAGAACGCCAAGATCCCAAAAACCATATGCATCTAATTTATTCTTCGATGATTTTAATTGGGTGTATTCAAGTTCATCTGTTATTATCGGATTATTGACATCAAGATCTTCAATGCCTTCCAAACGAATAATTGCGTGACTGTTCTGTAATTCTCTTAATATTGACCAGCATGCATACAACACTTGATAATATATACCAGTAATATTAACTGCTCCTCCAATTCGCTTTGCTAATACTGGCTCTAACAGTTCAGAGTACATTGCTGTTTCTTTTGTAGATTTTTTATGTGTCATAATATTTTTTTGAAAATCACATCAAAGTTACTTAATTTTATTGCATATACATAGAATTTCTTTGATTTTTCATGTCGTAGTACAAGTTATAGAATCCGGAAAGATAGTTTCGGACAATGAACGAGGAGCTATAGTTTAAAGGCAAAAGCAGATAGAGATTGTCGACTTGCAAACAACCTCAACCAACTTATTGAAAAACACTTATCAAGCAATTTTTGTCAGATGCTTTTTAGGGGTACTTTTGCAGAAAACCACGAACGATTAAATATTATGTTATGCCTAATTACAAAAATCCTTTCATACAACTTGTTCAAATCAAAAATTTAAGGAATTATCTTGATGTTAATGTCACATTAGCCTAAAACCTATATAGGGTTCACTAAATATTACTAGGCAAAATGGTATCGTTGAGACGTTTATTACAAAGAGGACTCCCTCCTCTTCTCCTTGCCGTCGCAGCGTGGCGGACTGGATGCTCTCCTGGAACAATTTCGCAAGTACAACGCCTTTTCTCCCGGCGCACGCAACGCCTTCGTGTTCAAGCTTGGACTCAAAGCCAACGAACAAGGATTTTCCGAGTTCGAGACCGCCACTTTTTTTGCCGGCACACTGGGCGCACCCGATTTTGACGCCACCGAAATCCGGATGGCCATCGCCTCCGCATTCAAGGAAAACCGCAAATTTGGCACTTTTGAGAATGTCAATAATGTCAATAATGTCAATAATGCACCTATGCCATTTTTGACACAAACACCGGTTTATAGGGACGATGAAGGTGATGTAACAGAGGACTACACCAATGAGAGTGAGTGACTTACAGCCAATACGCCCCTCATTCCGGAAGAAGTGTATAATTTATTGCCCCGCCGTCTGCTTCGCATCTGCCAGCAGACCCTCGATAAGCGGCAACGCGATATATTATTGCACCGACGACGACTTCCTCTCCGCCCTTTCCATTGTGGAATGCTGCATCGAACACAGCTATCTGCTCAGTACCGCGTTACCCGGATTTGCCTCAGGCACCATCCCGTCAGTCAGCCCAAGCCGGTACAACTCCTCCTTCGCAAACTCAAAGTAGTCTTCACCACACAGGAAGCAGTCGTCATCGGAGCCACCATTGGCATGAAACAGCCCAAAGTGATGCGACACCATCCGCGGTGCCTGCTCAATATTCATTGAAAGGGTTTCTCAGGGCGTCTATCGGAAGATTTGACAAAGCAATATAAAGGACGATAATGTCAAAAATGGCATAGGTGCATTATTGACATTATTGACATTATTGACATATTGGCCCCCTGAAATCAGCTCCCAAAAGAGTCCAAATCAGCTCTCAAAAGAGCCCCGAAAATCCTCCCGATCCGCCTCAAAAGTTATCTAATAGTTTTGCTGCTAACTATTAGAAAACTTTGTTGCGTTAACCCGATAACTTTCCGACGTTAACCGTATATCTTTTGAAGAATTTTTAGTACCTTTAGAGCTTACTAATCAGACAAATACGGCCATGGAGAAGATAGAAAAGACAGAAAGGTTCATCATCCGCCCCTATAGCAAGAGCGAATTCGGCATGCTCTATGTCCCCACCCTTTGCAACCACATACTCAGCCCCCGCCAGGTAC
>Ga0209430_1002557_pt1 | contig 11547 bp, 11 predicted proteins | sample BarGraIncub1133A_FD_184504 | JGI IMG/M metagenome (GOLD analysis project Ga0209430, IMG submission 184504) | Arctic peat soil microbial communities from Barrow, Alaska - Barrow Graham LP Incubations 11-33A (SPAdes) (version 2) | ecosystem: Environmental > Terrestrial > Soil > Wetlands > Peat... | reverse complement strand
TAACGAACCGCTGTATACGAGAACCGTACGTACAGTGGTGGGAGAGGCGCACCCCGTCAGCTAATTACTGGCGGGGCCGTCTACTCGATTAGCGCCAGTGCATTTTTGATGAAAAATCCCGTTTATTATACAAAATGAATACCTTATCTGTCGAATTGTTGTTAATCTTTTGATCTTCAAATTCAACAGGCTTAAGGAATTCCAATCTAATGCTAGATTTATCGTCAATAATCTTAATACTTGAAATGGGATAGTTCTTTGTATCACAATTCTTGCAATATATTTAGACCCGCATCTAAATAAGCTGAGGTCCGGGTCTCGTTAAAATTTATCTATGATCTTACTAAATATGATATAATAAGAACAACTATGGCTTACAATTACCGTGTCTGTAAAAAAGTGGATAAAACAAAACCTGAAAAGCAGGTAAGATATTATGCCGTGCCTGTTTCATCAAAACTTATTTGAAGAAGAATCCGGCAAACGTAGAATTTACAAAGGTTGACTAAAAAGGAGGCCGGGATTTTTTATTTGGCAGCCAGGTTGCGGTGAATGCCATTAAGTCCAGTGCGTTCTAAGCAGGTGTCTGAAAAATACGTTTTAAAGGAGGCTGCGTTAAGCTTTCGGAATTTTGTTTCATCGAGTTGCAGAAAATGTTCGGTTGGTTGGAGTTCAGCTATGGAATTGGCCTTGGCGAAACGGTTCCATGGACAAACCTCCTGGCAAATATCGCAGCCGAAAATCCAGTCGTTTTCACCCACTTTTTTAGCTTCTTCTGCAGAAAATGCGCCTTTTTTTTCAATGGTCAGATAAGAGAGGCATCGACGGGCATCTAGGCAATTCCTGTCAAGCGCCTGAGTTGGACAAGCCTGGAGGCATTTGGCGCAGGAGCCGCATCGGTTCTCTATGGGCGTTCCGTAAACCAGCTCCTGGTCAATTAGTAATTCGCCCAGTAGGAAATATGACCCGCCATTTGGTAGTATGAGATTTTGGTTTTTGCCCAGCCAACCCAGCCCAGCTTTCCAGGCCCAATAGCGTTCCATAATTGGAGCAGAATCCGAAAAGGCCCTACCGTTCACCCGGAGGCCTTGTTCCCGGATTTTAACCAACAGCTGATTTAGTTTGCCTCGAATAATGGTATGATAGTCCAACCCGTATGCAAATCTGGCTACTTTTGGAGCGGTGGACATTTGACTTCCAGATGGGAAATAGTTGAGAGCAACCACTACCACCGATTGGCAGCCTTCCATGAGCAGGCAAGGATCCAGCCTTTTATCCAGATTCCTTCCCATATAGGACATTTCTCCATGGAATCCATCTTTCAGCCAGGTCTCCAAATGCAAAGTTTCCTCTGTAGGAAGGGATTCCGCGCGTGCGAAACCACAGGCATCGAACCCAAGCAAGCTAGCCTGAGCGCGTATGAAAAGTGAAAGTTCCTTGGTAGTCATGGGACAAAAATACGGTAAAAACCATAAACAACCCGACAATATCCGTTATCTTTGTTTAGTCAAATCAAAAATCTGTTTATGAAGATATTACTACTTGGATCCGGAGGTCGTGAACACGCAATAGCCTGGAAAATTGCTCAAAGTCCCAAAGTCGAAAAATTATATATTGCTCCTGGAAATGCAGGGACTTCATTTGTCGGAACGAATGTTGCCCTGGGCATCAATGATTTTGCCGCTCAAAAGGAATTTGTCCTGAGCAATCAGATCGACATGGTCGTGGTCGGTCCGGAAGATCCGTTGGTAAACGGTATCTATGACTATTATGCCAATGATGAGGCTTTGAAATCCATTCCCGTCATCGCCCCTTCCAAAAAAGGCGCACAACTGGAAGGTAGCAAGGATTTTTCCAAGGGATTCATGCAACGCCATAACATTCCTACAGCAGGTTATCAGAGCGTTACGGCGGAAACGCTGAAGCAGGGCATTGCTTTCCTCCAATCCATGAAAGCACCATACGTGTTGAAAGCAGATGGATTGGCTGCCGGAAAAGGCGTTCTGATCCTGAATGATCTTGATGAAGCGATTGCTGAACTGAAATCCATGCTGGAAGGCAAGTTCGGAAATGCCAGCAAGACGGTGGTTATAGAAGAGTTCCTGGATGGCATCGAATGCTCCGTTTTTGTAATGACGGATGGGAAACATTATTGCATTCTGCCGGAGGCGAAAGATTACAAGCGGATTGGTGTCGGTGATGTCGGTTTGAATACAGGAGGAATGGGTGCCGTTTCACCCGTGCCATTCGCCAATGAGATTTTCATGGACAAAGTGGAAGAACGTATCATTAAGCCGACTATAAACGGGTTAGCCTCGGAGGGGATTGACTATAAAGGGTTTATCTTTCTCGGTTTGATCAAAGTGAATGGTGAACCGGTGGTCATTGAATACAACGCGCGAATGGGGGACCCTGAGACGGAAGTCGTTATGCTTCGCATTCAGTCGGATTTTGTTGATTTGCTGGAAGGTATTGCGCAAGGCGATTTGGATAAACGTGTTCTGATTACCGACCCAAGGGCTGCTGTGACGGTTATGCTTGTTTCAGGCGGATACCCGGGTGACTATGAAAAAGGCAAAGTTATTACCGGCCTTGATCAGGTGGAAGGCAGTATCGTCTTCCATGCTGGAACCAAACAATCCGGACAAGACATTATCACCAACGGCGGTCGCGTAATTGCTGTCAGTTCCTATGGTGCAAACAAGGCCGCAGCGCTTTCACAGTCTTTTGCAAATGCAGCTAAGATCCAGTTTGAAGGAAAATATTTTCGTTCCGATATCGGGTTTGATTTATGAAAAAATGAGACGTGGATTCCTTGGAACTATTGCATACACCAACTTCCTTTGGGGAGCCGGTTTGTTGCTGCTGCTGGCTGCCGCTTCGGTGAACCATTTCATTTTTGGAAGAATAGCGATAGGGGGAGAGTCTGACGTACTTGATTCCCTCCGTGGTTACACGTTTTTAGGTTTTTCCCTTAATGATACGCTTCAGTATCCGTTTCTCGATCATTTGACGCAATTTCTTTTATTGCTGGGCACTGGCTTGGTTCTGCAATACATGTCATCGGAATTTCGATTGATTAGGGTCCGGAGTTTCTTCCCCTTTTTCCTTTTTTGTTTGTTGAGCGGGACCATTATTCCGGTTCTTCCTTTGGACGGAGCAGCCCTGTCTTGTCTGCTGTTGACTCTTTCTTGCTACAGATTGTTTCGTTCCCTCGATCCTGGTCTCGAAAGTAGAGCTGTCTTTGACGCCTCGGTATTGTTGACCCTGGCTTCTTTATTTCAAAGCCGCTTGCTTTGGTTGATGCCTGTTATATGGCTGGTAATGGGTGTTTTGCAAGTGATGAGCCTACGCAGTTTTTTAGCATCCATACTCGGATTGTTGAGTGTATTCTGGATTATTGGAGGCATCAGTTTCTTGATGGGGGATTATGGTTTTCTGCTTGCCTATTCCAAAGATCTGATCAATTTCCACTTGTTCAATATCTCTGGAATATTATCCTCAGAGATTTCCTACATTGTTTTTCTGGCGGTATTGATGATATCTGCCATCATTTCTTTCTGGCCAAAGCAGCATCTGGATAAACTACGCACCCGAAACTATTTGAACAGTGTTTTGATGATTTGGTTTGCTTTGTTCATTCTTTGGTTTTTTTCTGCAAATGACGAAAGATACATGCTCCCGTTGCTTAGTTTGTCAACACTGGTCATCGCACACTTTTTCTCCTTGGTGGACTCGCTCTTTTCCAGAATCCTGTTTTTTGCACTTCTCGGGCTTTCCGTTACTGTTTACCTGTCCTTTTAAAGCAACGCTTTTACAGCTCGAATCATTTCACGTTTTCCGGGAGGGCCAGCAATACGATCGACTATAAATCCACATCGTTGTAGCCGACGCCTCACTTCACCTTTCGCGCAATAGGTGACTAGGATACCCTTCTGGTTCAAAGCATGGTACAAGCGGGCGAATAAATACTCTTCCCACATTTCGGGTTGCTTTTCCGGGGCAAAAGCATCAAAATATATAAGATCGAATCCCCTCTGAAAGGACATTGTTGTAAAATCCCCTTGCAGCTTGGCCAGTGTGAAACAACCCATTTCAAGAACGACTTCATGGCCCCACGAAGATTCATGCAACTGTTTATACGCATTCTGAGGAAGCATCGGTTCCAGCGAATCATAACCAAGTGCTGCGGTTGTTTCAGGAGGCAACGGAAAAGCTTCTATTGCCGTGTAGGTCACGTCTAGATGGTTTCGCCTGGCTTCGCTCCAGGTCAACAGTGCATTGAGTCCGGTACCGAATCCGATTTCAAAAACATCGATTTTTTTTTCGGTGCACTGTTTTAAACCGGCTTCTATGAAAACATGTCTCGATTCCTGAACTGCACCGTTCAGCGAGTGGTAAGATTCCTGCATTTCGCAGGAATACAATGTTCCCGATCCATCGCCGGTCAGGTGCAGGGTAAAGTCTTTTGGATTCATGGCGGGCATGCATTTATCCGGCCACAGAAACGTGAATGCCCGTTTCAGCATTCGCTCTTTTGGCAATAGCTTGGAGTTCCTTCAGAGAGACTTTAGTCACACCCTGAACTGCCGTTTCGCGGTCAATGGCATAAATCATGACCGATTCCGGATCAATTTCCTGAATCAGGTCAATCCAGGCTGAGACTTCCTCTTCTGTGGTGTTATCGAAGGATTGCCCCTGGTACTGACCCCGCGTGAACAAGGTTTGGATAATCAGTTTGCCTTTGAACGCTTTCATCCGATCTACCTGTTGACGAACGGTATAGGCATCCGAAGTCGGTCTGTCCAGAATCCGTACCGTTTCGTCAAAGGCAGAATCCAGTTTCAGAATCGCATTGTCCGCCTTGCGTAAAGCCTGGAATATCAATGGTTTATTCAGACCGGTGGCATTGGAAAGGACGCTGACTTTGGCATTTGGGAAAAACCGGTCGCGCAACTCAATGGTTTTGTCCATAATCAGAGAGAAATCCGGATGCATCGTGGGCTCTCCGTTACCGGCGAATGTGATGACGTCTGGAATTATATTTTCCTTTTTAAGGGAGCTCAATTTTATTTCCAGTGCTTCCAGCACCTCCGCGGTCTTTGGAAGTCGGCCCCCTTTAAAGGCCTCATTCAGTCCACATTCACAGTAAAGGCAATCAAAGGAACAGACTTTTCCATTGATAGGCAATAAATTAATGCCAAGCGATACTCCAAGTCTCCGGCTTTTGATGGGCCCGAAAACTATTTCGTCAAAAAGGATAGTAGCCATGTGTCTGGTTTTTTGCAAAGGTAGAATTTTTTATTCGAACGACTTTTAAAATTTCCAGCTGAGCTGAAGGCGGGCTTCCGTCCTACGACCTCCGGAAATTTGCTCTGGGCCCACGCCAATAAAATCCAGTTCTGGCTGAACGCTATCCGCAATTTTTAATTGAACGCTAAAATTTCTGAGATTGTATTTTGCAAACAGCGCCGTACGGCAACCCTGGCCGTACAGCATGGGCATGGAAAACGCACCAGGCAAATCTTTTTCCCAAAGATAGATTCTGTTTTCCCAGGAAGCGGTGTTGAAAAGTACAGCATGCAGCATGATGGAAAATCTGTTTCCGTAAGGCTCAATACCAAGGTCCTGTGCGACGGCATAGCCATTGCTCTGAAGGCTGCCGAATCTGTAGTTGTTGGCGTAAAGTATCGTTTTCACCGACCATAATCCTTGTTTTTGCGAAATCTGCAGCCGCATTTGATTCTTTAAATAGGGTTGGATCGGATTGGTCGGAAGGCTGGAATTCGAAGAATTTTTCTCTTTCATTTTGCTTTTTAAAAGAAGTTTAACCAATCCGTTTCGTCCGACAGTGGTATTTAGTTCTGCCGCTACTTCCTGTCCCCAGGATGGTGTACTGACCGTATACCCTAACCATGGAAATCGAAACACATCCACATATCCTGTAAACCGTACACGTTTTGCTAATTGGAAATCGGTCGATATATACAGCCCTTCTTCATTTCTTGTGGAAGTCCCTTCAGCAAAGGCATTGCTGAAAATCGCCTGATAATCTGGTGCGTACTTTCGGCCCAGTATGGAAACGCTCATTCTTGAATGAGGTTTGAATGAGGTACCGGCTATTAGGGCTGTGTGTCCATTTTGATCCAGCGCAAACTCCCCGAATACAAGTAAGCCACGCCAGACCGTCCGGAAGTCTGCTGAGACATTACCTCCTTTGTTTCCTTTTAAATTGAAGATCTTCCAACTTTCCAGGGATTCAAGGACTGAAGCATCAACTATCCAGGCCGTCGTCGTAATACCTCCAATCAAATTCGTCCATCTGAATTCCAGATGGCTGCCAATGACCAATTGTTTCAGCGTCTTCTGTATTTCAATTTCTGAAAGAGTGCGATGTAGCCCAGTCTCTGAAATGCTCGTTAAAATGCCGTTTTCAACGGAGGAATCCAGCTTCCGGATTGATATAAAGGAGCAAAGGTCAATCCCGAACCGACGTCCTTTATCCATTAAAAAAGGCTTTAATGCCAACTTCAGGCCAGCACCCCTTAAGTAATTGATTTCAGAAGCGGAAAAGTGTCTGCTGATTGATGGACCTGTAAGTTCTGGCACCCCGCCCGTAGTATTCTTGCCTAAGGAAAAAGCACTACCGCAGACCAATCCTTGCCCGAAGCGAACGTTGTAATCACCCAGAATCAACGTGTTCTTCCGTTTGGAATCTTTTAACAACAAGTGAAAGGAAGCATAATCAATACCACCTTGCCCCTTGTTCCACCACATTTCGCCTGCATCCTTTTCCAGTACGACGCCCCATTGCAGTTGGTCCTTATAGTCGAAACCATACCGAAAACAGGCATGTAACGGATCTCCCAAATAGCGGTTTGTGCTGTCTGATAATGAATTGTAGCCAAGCTTTTGCTGAAAAGTCGTACCCAATGTCCAGCGAAGCTCCTGTTTACCATACATTAGCGCTTTTTTCATTGGTGGATAGGCAATCTTAGACTCTTCCATCGCTCCGATGCGCACAAAAGGTTTCAACCAACGCATGGTCCGTGCGTCCATTCCTTCCACCAGCAATAACTCGGAGAGGCTTACTATAGGGCCATAGCGGTACAGGTAATAAGAAAGATTTTCCACCTGGTCCGCATTTAATATCGGAATGCTTTCTAGCATTTCCCTGCTGGCAGTGTTGAGTGGAATCGGATTGTTTGCCAATTCTGTCAGTGTCTCTTCCCATTGTTCCGTATCAATATCGTTTTCGGCCATTTCTTCGAGTAAAATGTGCCAATCTTCTGTTTCCTCGGATGAAACGGAAGAACTATTGGTGAAATGGGGAGTGAGTGCCTTCACTGTTCCCGAAATGCGGATGCTGTCTAATGTGAACGTTGCTCCATGTATCGAAAAATGTACGATGAATGCGATAAATCCACTCAAATGAAGAACTTGTTTCTTTCCCATGATTCACCAGCAAAAACTTAGCGTAAATCCATTGCTCATCCCCAGGATCGGGTGCAAATTCCCTCCCCAGGAATACCGAAACCGGTTCAGGGTACCACCAATGCCCCAGCAAGGCATCATCGGTGCAGTGCTTAACCCTGTCCGAAGAATCAACGCATCATTCAGTAGGTATTCTAAACCCATCCGTCCACCTAAAGGATGGTTTAACCGGGTTGCCACTTCACAGAACAAGAGGCATTTTTTGGCTGGTGAATGACGTATCCCCAAAAAGGCAGCACTACTTAAAGGAATCCTGTCATTTCCCGACCTGATACGAACACCACCAGGATTCATCAACGCCAATCCGATGGTTACTTTTTCGGATAACACATAGTGGCAATCCAATTCCGAAAAACAAACGGAAATGAGACCTTCCGCAGCATTGTCCAGCCAGAGTACATTGGCCTCTACACCCAAATAAAAGTTTTTGTTCAGATTTTTACCAACGTGAAGTCCCAGATTGTTTTCCATCCAGTCTGCATTTCCACTTTGATACCACCCAACGGACCAATCCAGGCCAAAGGCTTTTTTGTAGAAATCCAGTTTTCTGATGGAAAGGTCTTTCAGATGAAAGGGCATCAGGTAGGTTATTTCCAATTTATTGTCTGACATGGGCTCAAACGCACAAACCAAGCCGCCCAATGATAAATCACGAGCATCAGTATGCAGCGCAGATTCATTCAGCACGTATTCATCGGCAAAAAGACTTTGAATGAAAAAGAAAAAGATCAAAAAGCAGCCATTCTTCATGCTCAACCATTCTTAGTTAGTTTACCACAAAGATACAAAAAAATAACATAAATAAAATAGTAAGCAGAAATATATTTTAACGGAGGCAGCTGCATTATCCCTCAGAAAAAATGTACTTTTGCATCCATGAAAAAGCGATCCGGCATATCATCCTTATGGAAAGGGCTACTAATAATAGTTTCCCCCATCCTTTTTCTGCCCGTTGTTCAAGCGCAGCAAAATCCCATTGTTGCTCAAAAACAGCCCTACAAGGAAGTTCGTGGTATCCAACCAGAAAAAAAACCAGAAAAAACGACCTTTGCGGAGGTCATCAATGGTGACACCGTTCCGGTGGCCGTTCTTGGTTCCGTCTATTCCTTTCCGAAAGAAAATTTCAAAAGCGCCTCTGAAGAACGGTATTATTGGAAATTAGTGAGGGACGTGAAGATTGTCTATCCACTGTCCAGAATCGTATATTTCACCCTGCTGGAAACAATGAATTATATGGAGACACTGCCCGATCCAAAAGATCGCGAACGGCATTTGCGGCGGATGGAAAAAGATTTGGTCAAGGAATACGAGCCCGTCCTTCGGAAAATGACATACACACAGGGGAAGATTCTGCTGAAACTCATCAACAGGGAGTGCAATTCTTCTCCCTACGACCTGATTAAAGCCTACCGGGGTTCGTTTTCGGCTTCTTTTTGGCAAGGCGTAGGCTCGCTTTTCCATGCAGATCTGAAAGGCGGATACGATCCGTCTACAAAAGACTATACGTTGGAACGCATCGTCCTGAAAATTGAACAAGGCCAGCTATAACAATCGGCATTAAAAAGAAAAGGCGCCCGATTGAGGCGCCCTTCCACTTTATAGATTGAACGATTTATAGCCCAACTGCCTTTTTGATGGCATCCACAAAATCCAGTTTTTCCCAGGTGAAGAGTTCTACTTCGATGGTTTTAGCCGCTTCGTAACGGGAAGTAAATGTTTTTACCACCGTTTTGGGTTCGCGACCCATGTGACCATAAGATGCGGTTTCCGAATAGATCGGGAAGCGCAGTTTCAGGCGCTGTTCGATGGCTTTGGGACGCATGTCAAACAGTTCATACATCTTTTCGGCCAGTTCGCTGTCATGAATGCTCAATTTGGAGGTGCCATAAGTGTTGATGTACAGGTTCATCGGTTTGGCCACGCCAATGGCGTAAGAAACCTGAACCAACACTTCGTCTGCTACTCCTGCAGCCACCATGTTTTTGGCAATATGACGGGCAGCGTAAGCGGCAGAACGGTCTACTTTCGAGGGATCCTTTCCGGAGAAAGCACCACCGCCGTGAGCGCCTTTGCCACCGTAGGTATCTACGATAATCTTGCGACCGGTCAGACCGGTATCTCCATGCGGGCCACCGATAACAAACTTGCCGGTAGGATTCACATGGTATTTGATGTCACCTTTGAACAGTTCGGCCACTTCCTTCTTTTGTTTGGCAACAACGCGTGGAATCAAAATGCTCACGATGTCGTCGTGAATTTTCTGAAGCATAGTGGAGTCAGCCTTGTCGATGGCTTCTTGCGTGTCGTTTTCGGGTTTGATGAAGTCATCGTGTTGGGTGGAAATCACGATGGTGTCGATGCGGACGGGCTTGTTATCGTCGTCGTACTCGATGGTCACCTGTGATTTGGCATCCGGACGCAGATAGGGTATGGTTTCTTCGCGACGGATGTCGGCAAGTTCCATCAGTAGAAGGTGAGCCAAATCCAATGCAAGCGGCATATAGTTGTCGGTTTCGTTGGTGGCGTAACCGAACATCATGCCCTGGTCACCGGCACCCTGGTTCATCGGGTCCAATTTGGCAGCACCGTCAACACCGCGGTTGATGTCGGCAGATTGTTCGTGAATGGCGGAAAACACCCCGCAGGAGTTTCCTTCGAACATATATTCACCTTTAGTATAACCGATGCGGTTGATGACTTTGCGGGCAACATCCTGCAAATCCACGTATGCACTGGTTTTCACTTCGCCGGCCAATACTACCTGACCGGTAGTCACCAACGTTTCACAGGCCACTTTCGACTCAGGGTCGAAGGCCAAAAATTCATCGAGCAGCGCATCCGAAATCTGATCGGCTACTTTATCCGGATGCCCTTCGGACACGGATTCTGACGTAAATAGATAAGCCATTTTATAATACGGTTTAAGTAAATAACTTGGACGATTTGCTACAGGCAAACCTTCCGATATTATAAAATTTGGAGGAGGATATGCACCCTAAGGTGCGGACTAAGATGAATCTTTAGCATTTTTTCTAGTGGTTGCAAGCGTCCAAATCCTTCCACAAATTCGATGCAAATATACTACTTTTCTTTGTGATGCAACTTTACTGGTGGAAAATTTTCAATGATTAGATTGGAGCGTGCCAGCTTAGGTCTGAAAAAAGCTGCATAATTCTGGGGAATTTGAGGAACTGAAAGCTGAGGATCAGTTCAGGTTGAAATTGTATAGTAATTTGATGTTGACAAGTTGCATGCCAGGAGCTGGTAAGCCATTATCGTTCAAATTGATATCACTTGCAGATCCATGGATACTTTTACCACGTAAATCTTTAAACAGGTCAATATTGGAATATCCGTATCCAACAGAAAGATCAAAATTATCGAGAATGTTTACACTGAGCCCTCCTTGAATACCATAATAGAACCGAGCATGGCAGTCGCTTTTCAGCGATGTTTGAAAATTGTCTTCGGAAGGGCCCGGGATTTTTTCTCCATCTGTGTTTATGGTGTAATACAGTTCGTTCAAGAACGTAGTTCTGGCTGAAAAGGGCAGAAAGATCACTTTGGGCTCTACAAAAATCTTAAAATCACGGCCAAAGAAATTGCCGATTGGATATTGACCTTTAAAGCTGAGTTGTATACTTGGAAGCGCCTTATTGTCCATCAGTTTATAAATGGTGGCGGTAGTACCGCTTTCAGTAGGCCAAACCGATTTATAGCCTGAGTTCCATAGACCAAGCCCCAGATTGGTGGAAAGATAGTCATTCCATTGAATCCGCCCTTCCAGTAAAATGGGATTGATCATCTCACTGCCATTCAGCCCAAAACCAAGACTTCCGTCCAGTCCGAATCCTTTTTGACCGAAACTGAAAGTGGCAACCCACAGCAAAGTCCATAAAACAATGGAATGTTTCATACTTATTTTGATTTCATGATGTCAAAGCCTTTCCCATAAACGCCAATGACCGACCCCTGGGAAACAAAGGCGTTCGGGTCTACTTGCTTGACAATACGGAAGATCTTGACCGATTCGTTTTTACGGGCCATCACACA
>Ga0209430_1002556_pt1 | contig 11550 bp, 12 predicted proteins | sample BarGraIncub1133A_FD_184504 | JGI IMG/M metagenome (GOLD analysis project Ga0209430, IMG submission 184504) | Arctic peat soil microbial communities from Barrow, Alaska - Barrow Graham LP Incubations 11-33A (SPAdes) (version 2) | ecosystem: Environmental > Terrestrial > Soil > Wetlands > Peat... | reverse complement strand
GCTGGTACGTTACATTCAGCATTTGGGTGAAAATCCGACGGGTTCATTCCCGAGTTCACATGTTGGTACTACCATGGTCATTTTGTTACTGACGTTCAACAAAGAGCGTAAACTATTTTGGGCCTTGCTACCCCTGGCATTCATTCTGATGCTTTCCACGGTTTACATTAAAGCCCATTACTTAGTGGACGTTATAGGCGGAATTATCAGTGGCATCGTTTTTTACTGGATTTCAAACCGGATGTACGATCTCCTGAGTTCCAACCAATCCAAACAGGAAATATCTGAATAAATTATTATCTTTGTCCCCGCTTTCCGCCGTTTGCGGAAACGTGTACTTGAACACCACGTAAAAAACAAGAATATGAAAAAACAAGTCTCTGTGGCCTTTATGGTCTGCGGGCTGCTGTTTACAGTTTGCCTGCTCGTTGCCAACATCGTTGAGCAAAAACTCATCCGGATCGGTCCGATCGAAGCCACCGCCGGATTATTGATTTTCCCCATTTCCTACATTTTGAACGACGTCATTGCCGAAGTTTGGGGCTATGGTAAAGCTCGGCTCATCATTTGGAGCGGGTTCGCCATGAATTTCCTGGCGGTGATCATCTTTCAACTGAGTATCTGGGCACCGGCTTCAGTCAATTTTACACACCAAGTTGAATTTCAGATGGTTTTAGGAAATACGTGGAGATTGGTGGGTGCCAGCTTTGTGGCTTTCCTCTGCGGATCGTTTATCAATGCCTTCATCATGAGCAAAATGAAAGTCTGGCAAAAAGGAAAAGGATTTTCCCTCCGAGCAGTCGTTTCCACGCTGTTTGGTGAAGGCGCCGATTCCCTCGTCTTCTTTTCGCTGGCCTTTTATGGCGTCATCCCAACCAAAGCGCTGATTGTTTTGATTTTCACTCAAATGGCTATGAAGACAGGCTATGAAATCCTTATTTTACCTGTAACCAACTTGGTAGTCAGAAAGATAAAGAAATTTGAAGGAGTGGATGTGTTTGATAATACTGTTTCCTACAATCCATTCAAGCTCAAAGAACTGTAGTAATTTGTACAGGTAAGTCGAACGTTTCATGAGCGAATATTGTGAAACTTTTCAATTTAGTGTATATTTGGGAATTGAGGGATTTATCCTGAACTATGAATGTACACAAATAATGGAGGAAATGTAGATGAACGACATGGATCAATTAAAGTATTTTAAATGGAAATTAGGCGACCGTTACGACGGATGGCGCGTACGGAATGTCGATACCGTTTTTTCGGTCATACCATTCTTTCTGCGCACCCGAATGGATTCCCAAAATTTATTTGAAGAACAACTGAATATCGACCACTTAGAAAACTTTATCAAAGAACATAAAGAAGACATTCCGGGTCTTTCACTCATGCACATCATCATGGCGGCGCATGTCCGACTTATTTCTCAGCGTCCGCAACTGAACCGCTTTGTCGTTTGGAACAAAATTTTTGCCCGCAACCACATAAACTTTGCCATTGCTGTAAAGCGCAGCCTTTCCGATGAAGGAGAGGAAACGCTTATCAAGCCGAATTTTCTGCCTACCGACACGTTGCAGGAAGTGGTCGCTAAAGTAATTAAGGAACAAATGGACAATCAGCAGGTCGGTCAATCGAACGATTCAGACAAGATATCCAAAATCATGGGAATGCTTCCTTCCTTTGCCTTGCGTACCACTGTTTTCTTTCTGTTAGGCATGGATAAAGTCGGCATCATGCCCAAAGTAATCAACAAAGCCAGCCCCTGGCATTGCACCATGTTCTTGACCAACATCGGTTCTATCGGAATTGAATCCATTTACCACCACCTTTATGAATTTGGAACCTGCAGCATGTTCGTAGCCATGGGTAAGAAATCACGCAGCCATGCCTTGGACAGAAACGGTGAACTGAAAGTACGCAAAAGCATCCATCTTAAATTTGTGTTGGACGAACGTATTTGTGATGGGTTCTATTATGCCTCCTCGATGAGGCTTCTCAGTAAATATCTGGCAGATCCCACCATGTTGCTTTCTCCTCCTGAGAAAGTGGTCATGGATGATGGAATCCGCAAAATTAAGCACTAAAAACCTATGAAGCAACTAGATACGATGTTCATGACTCCGAGTGAACAGATCAACGTCATTATCGGACGTATTTACCGCAGTGGCATGACCACCACTTCAGGTGGAAACATCTCCATCCGTGACGAAAACGGAGATATTTGGATCACGCCTTCAGCCATTGACAAAGGTTCACTGACTCCTAAAGACATCGTTTGCATCAAGAAAGACGGAACGCTGATCGGCCTTCACAAGCCCTCTTCCGAATTTCCCTTCCACAAGGCCATTTACGATGCTCGGCCTGAATTGAACGCCGTTATTCATGCACATCCCCCCGGATTGGTGGCGTTCAGTATCGCTCGTCAGATTCCAAATACCAACATCGTGCCACAAGCCCGCTATATATGCGGTGAAATAGGTTACGCACCCTATGGATGCCCTGGTAGTGAAGAACTCGGCAAGAAAATTGCTGCTGAATTCGAAAATCCAAAATTCAAAGCGGTCATCATGGAAAACCATGGGGTTGTTTTGGGTGGAACCGATATGATGGATGCCTACCAACGTTTCGAAACGCTGGAATTCTGCTGCCGCACCATCGTCAAGGCTGGTATGCTGGGTAAAGTGAACTACCTGTCCGAACAGCAGATTGATGAATATCAGTCCCATTTTCCTAAGAATATATCGCATTTTATGGATGTGAATTACCCTTCGGACGAACGCGCCATCCGTTCCGAAATGGTTCGCATCATCCGTCGTGCCTGCGATCAGGGACTGATGATTTCCACCTATGGAACCGTTTCAGTCCGTTGGAAGAACAATGACTTCCTCATTACTCCACGCGATGTTGCCCGGTGGGATATTACGCCGCACGATTTGGTACAGATTCGCAACGGACAAGCTGAAGCCGGTAAGACACCGAGTCGCTCGGTGGCCCTGCATCAACGCATTTATCAGTTGAATCCGCACATCAACTCCATCATCACTACGCAGTCACCCAACCTGATGGCCCATGCTGTGAGCCACCAAAAGTTCGATGTTCGCACCATCCCTGAAAGCTGGATTTTCCTGCAGGATGTACCAGCCATTCCTTGGGGATCGCTTTACACCAAAGTTGATGAGACAGCCCAGCTTTTTGCGACCAACCGTGCCGTCTTGGTGGAAAATGACTGTGTTTTCGTGACAGGAGACAAACTCCTTACGACCTTCGATTACTTAGAAGTGGCTGAATTCAGCGCCAACTCCCTGGTGATGGCTTCCTCCATCGGACCGCTTTGCCCCATCGGTGAAGAAGAAATAGAAGAACTGCGCGTTGCCTTCAACGTAAAATAAAAAACGATGCGGTTTATTCTAAGCCGTTCAACCAATCCGGGTTTCAATCTGGCTGCCGAGGAATTTCTTTTCCTCCGGCAGTCGGAGGACACCCTCTTTTTGTATATAAACGAACCCTGCGTCGTAATTGGTTGTAATCAATCCATTCTGGCTGAAGCCGATACCAGCTACTGTGCTACACGGGGAATCGGCCTGTTTCGTCGCCTTTCGGGTGGTGGAGCTGTTTTTCACGATCTTGGGAACCTTAATTTCTGTTTCATAACGAACCGTATTCCTGGCCAATCCCCTTTGGGAGCAGCCTTTCTGGATCCGGTCATTCAGGTGCTTCGTTCACTTGAAATCCCTGTTCAACTCGGAACTCGCAAAGACCTATGGTTGCCTGGAGGTTTCAAAATTTCGGGTACCGCTTCTCATGTGGGCAAAAGCAGGGAGTTGCATCATGGAACGTTGTTGTACGACACCGATTTGGAGCTGCTTCAACAAGCTTTGTGCCCTCATTCAACTGGAAGGATCAAATCTTCTGTAGCTTCCGTGCCCAGCCCAGTGAAAAACCTCCGTCGATTTCTCTATGAAAATGGAGTAGAAGCGATGGATATGTCTTCCTTTTTTCAGCTTTTTTCTGAACAGATACACGCTTTGTTGCCCGATTTAACCCGAAACGATTTTTCTGAAGCCGAAATGGACGAAATTGCCGAAATTGCCGACAAAACCTATCTTTCCACAGCTTGGACGTTCAAAAAATAGATGGAAAGACTTATATTTACATCCTAAACCTAAAAACCAATAATTATGGAACGCGTTGCCTTTAAAATGAAAATGCTGCCCGGCATGAAAGCCGAGTACAAAAAACGTCACGACGAAGTTTGGCCTGAAATCGTAGAGTTGATCAAGAAAAGCGGTATCAGCGACTATGCCATTTTCCTAGACGAAGAAACCAACATCCTATTCGGAGTTCAGAAAGTGGAAGGCAACGTCGGTTCCCAAGATTTGGGTTTCAACGAAATACAAAAAAAATGGTGGGATTATATGGCCGACATCATGGAAGTGAATGCTGACAATTCCCCGGTTAATGTTTCACTCGAAGAAGTATTCTATTTAGCATAATAATCAATGAGTTACGGATTTGTGAGGGTAGGGGCCGCTGTTCCATTGTTGAAAGTTGCTGACTGCACGTACAACATGGAGCAAACGGAATTGCTGATGCAGGAAGCCGCCTCACAGGGTGTGCAAATGCTGTGTTTCCCTGAAATGGGCATCACCGGTTATACCTGCGGTGACCTCTTCCACCAAAAAATCCTGATCGAACAGGCCGAAGTTGCGTTACAGACTTTGTTGGAACGCACTTCCGGTCTTTCCATGCTCACCTTGGTTGGCATGCCGGTGCGGGTGCAGAACCGGCTCATGAACACGGCGGTCGCGTTCCAAAGCGGACGTATTTTAGCCATCATTCCCAAAACCTGGCTGCCCAATTACGGCGAATTCTACGAAAAACGCTGGTTTAGTTCCGCTCGTGAAGTGCAAGCCCGTGAAGCAACGTTATGTGGCCAGGCGGTACCTTTCGGAACCGATATTCTGTTGCAAAACGGCGATGCCTGCATCGGTGTCGAGATTTGCGAAGACCTTTGGATGCCCGTTCCGCCCAGCAGTTTCCACGCCCTTCACGGCGCCAACCTGCTGTTCAACCTTTCCGCCAGCAACGAACTCATCGCCAAGAACGATTACCGCAAGCAACTCGTGGCCCAACAGTCCACCCGCTGCATTGCCTCTTACATTTACACCTCCTGCGGTTTCGGCGAATCCACCACCGACGTGGTCTTTGCCGGTAATGCCGAAATCGTCGAAAACGGCAGTCTTTTAGCAGAGGCTGAACGCTTTACGTTAGAGAACCAGTTGATTTTAGCTGACGTGGATGTGGAGAAACTGAATGGAGACCGCTTGCGCCACACCGGTTTTACCGCCGATTTCCTGCACGAACGTGAGGTAAATGAATACCGCATTCTGCCCTTTGCCTTGTCTGAATTGTATTCAGAAATGATTGACCGTTCCTTCGACCAACATCCATTTGTCCCATCTGGCCCTGAACTGGATAAAAGATGCCAGGAATTGTTTGCCATTCAGGTGCAAGGTTTAGCCAAACGGATGATGCATACCGGCTGTCAGCACGCTGTCATCGGTATTTCCGGTGGCCTGGATTCCACGCTGGCCTTGCTGGTAGCCGTCAAGACTTTCGACAAGTTGGGCATTCCACGGAGCAATATTGAAGGCATCACCATGCCCGGTTTTGGTACCACCAACCGGACCTACAACAACGCCGTCAATCTGATTCGAAGTTTAGGCGTGCATTTCCGCGAGATTTCCATCCGAAAAGCTGTCGAACAGCATTTCGAAGACATCGGTCACGATGGCATTCAGCTCGATATCACCTACGAAAACTCACAGGCTCGCGAACGCACTCAAATCCTAATGGACATCGCCAATCAGGTGAACGGCCTGGTCATCGGCACCGGCGACCTGTCCGAACTAGCCTTGGGTTGGGCAACTTACAACGGTGACCACATGTCCATGTATGGTGTCAATGTGGGCGTACCAAAGACATTGGTCCGTTTCATCGTTCAATGGGTTTCCGAAAACCAAATGGATGAGGCTACTGCTGTAATCCTTGCCGATGTGGTGGACACGCCCGTCAGCCCTGAACTTTTGCCCGCCACAGAAGACGGCCTCATTTCCCAAAAGACCGAAGACTTGGTCGGCCCCTACGAACTGCACGATTTTTTCCTCTACCAAGTGCTCCGCTTCGGCTTCCAACCCCGCAAAATCCGCTGGATGGCCAATCGTGCCTTCGAAGGCATTTACGAGGAAGCTGTCATTGAGAAGTGGCTCCGCACTTTCTACCGTAGATTCTTTGCCCAACAATTCAAACGTTCCTGCCTACCCGACGGCCCCAAAGTCGGTTCAGTCAGCCTTTCACCGCGCGGCGACTGGCGCATGCCCAGCGATGCGGTGGCAAGGATGTGGCTGGAAGATTTGGACTAACCCTTTGTAATTTAAGAGCTTGATTTCTTGTTTTCAATGCCGAACCTAAATCCGCCTTTAACTCGCTCTATTAATTCGGGGAGGATATCAGCATACTCGCCTACAATTCCAAAATCGGCATTTTGAAAGATGTTTGCTTTGGGGTTGTGATTGATGGCAATGATTTTTTCAGATTCTTTCATCCCGGCAAGGTGTTGAATTGCTCCCGAAATACCCACAGCAACATATACTTTAGGACGAATGGTTTTGCCGGTTTGTCCCACTTGATGCGCATACACAGCAACACCTTCGTCAACAACAGGACGGCTACAGGCCCATTCTGCATTTACGCCCTGGCTTTTTAATGCTTCAGCAAGTGCTTTTATCAGGCTTAAATTATCGGAGGTTGTGCCTCTTCCTCCCGAAATGACAATGTCAGCATCGAACAAGTTTTGCAGACCACCTTCACCTCGAACTGTTTTTACAATCTCAACAACGAAATCCTTATCAATCAAAACGGGCTTGAAACTTGAAACGATACCTTTTCTTCCAACGACCCGTTCGGGGACCTCAAAAGTTCCAGCCCGTGCGGTTGAAATTTGCGGATAAACAAAACCAAGAATGGTGGCCAGTTTACTTTCGCCATAAGTAGGCCTCCGTGATTCAAGAATGGGTTTGTAAATTGTTTGTTCTTTTTTACTGATGTATTCTCCAATTTCAAGTCCGGTGCAGTCTGCGGTTACTCCGCTATCGGTTTTCATGCCTATCCGGGGAGCTAATTCCCGCCCGGAGGTAGTTGCCGCAAAAAGAGCAATTTCCGGTTTTCTTTCCTTAATGACTTGTGCAAAAATGGATGAAAATGGAAGAACAAGATATTCTTCAAGCAGATCATTTTCTACAAGAATAACCTCATCAGAACCATGTTCAATGAGCGTTTGAGCCAAGGACTGAATATTTTTTCCAATCATCAATGTGATGACTTTGGTGTTGTTACCTAATTGTGTAGCCAGATTCCTAGCCGGAGTTAACAGCTCGAGTGACGGTCTGGATATCTGCCCATCGGTGACTTCTGCCCAGGTGAGAATACCGCTTGCCCCATTTCTGAAGTCTTTTTCAGGATAATCCGGACGTTCAATTTCTTTTTTATCAGCATTTTCCTTCTTCTCCAAAACATTTCCGCCCTTTTTCATGTTAGCGATCAAGCTATCAACCAAAGTAGCTTCGTTGTGACCTTCGGACATGATTATTGGCGGACGTTCGCTCACCATATCAATAACTTTTGCCACAATAGTTGGCGAACCGTTAATCCCAATTTTTTCAGTTCCCAAACCGATGTCTTCAATGCCAAAAGTGGTGATTTTGAGGTTACGGGCTTTGATGGCTCCACTCAGCGAAGGCTTTCGGGGAGGGATTCCGGTTGGAGTCAATGAAATCACACAAGGCATGGGTAATTTCATCAGTTGATATCCGCCTTCGATGATTCGCTTTGCCAGGACCTTGCCTGTTCCATCCGTTTCTACATGCTCCACAAAAGTGGCCTGAGGAATTCCAATATTTTCGGCTACCTGCGAGGGAACATGAGCGGTATCACCGTCACTGGTTTGTCTTCCGGCTAAAATTATATACGGTTCTTTGGAGTCTTTTGTAAAACCTAAATGCTTCAGCATCGTTCCAATTGCCAGGCCGGTAGCATACGTGTCGCTTCCTCCAAGTTTACGGTCGGATAAAAGATAGGCCTCGTCATAACCCATCGAAATGGCCGTCCGGAGAGCCGTTTCAAATGAAGCAGGTCCCATCGAACATACGATCAATCTTGCATCGGGATTTTGTTTCCGTAATTGCAAGCCTGCCTCCAGCCCAAACTGACAATCAATATTGATTATTGATTTCGCCTTTGTCCTGTCCATCAGCCCATCTTCGCCCATTCTCATTTCGGTGGGCAGTGGAACTTGTTTTATTAAACTGATTATCGTTAAAGCCATTATTGTCTACGTATTAATCGTTACATATTCTGAAATTCCGGGCCATTGCCTCCATTTGGTACCACCCAGGTAATTCCTTCCTCAGGAGATTTAATGTCACACGTTTTGCAATGCATGCAATTTTCAGCATGAATTCTGAGCTCTTTCTGGCCGTCTTTGTTCACATGTATTTCATAAACTTCCGAAGAGCAAAAAAACTGCTCAGGCGTACCATATTGTTCTATATTCACTTGCTTGAATTTCTCCGGATCGTTAATATGAAGATGCACCACTTGTTGCTCATCATGGTGAACGCCTGAATAGTAAATATCGGTCGCTTTATCGAATGTCAATACTTTGTCGAAATCCAGTTTGTCTTTGAACCGCTCTGGAAAGGACTTTTTTTTCAGTTCGTTTAGTTTTAACGTAGTCCGGTAATCCGCTTCAGATCTAAGTCTTCCCAGAAAACCTGCCCCTCCTGTAATAAGTTGGGTTCCAAAAAGGATGCCTCCGGGAATCAGTCCTTTTGCAAATCCTTGCCTGAAATTTCGAACCGGGTACATTTCCTTATGAATAAAACTGTTCTTCATCAATACCTCATACTGCTGAAGGCTTTTTTCAGAAGTATCGTTGTTCGAAAGTGCATCGGCCGAGGTTTGTGCGGCCAACATTCCGGATTTGATTGCCAGATGAACGCCTTTTAGGGCAGGCATCGTAATCAAACCTGCACCATCACCCACAATCAGAGCATTGTCAACGTATAATTTTGGAATGGAATAATAACCTCCTTCGGGCAGCGTCTTGGCGCCATATTCCAGCAATTTACCACCTTTCAAAATCCGGGAAACAAACGAAGTTGTTTTCCAAATCTGCATTGCATCATGAACATCAAAAGATGGGTCTTTATAATCGAGGCCAACCACCAGGCCTATAGCGACTTTATTATCTTTTAACCCGTAAATGAAACCTCCACCAAATTCATCGTTGTTGAGCGGATAGCCCAACGTGTGGTAAATCTGACCAGCCTCAATGTTACCTTGCGGTACCGACCAAAGTTCCTTGCATCCCAAAGAATAGACCTGCTCGTTACTGTCCTTATTCAGGTTAAACTTTTTTAGGAGCATTTTGGTCAAACTTCCCCGTGTTCCTTCGGCAAAAATGGTAATCTTAGCTTCAATCTGCGTTCCGGACTGAAAATTTTCCAACCGATTTCCTTGATGATCCAGACCTGTGTCTTTTGTTTTGGCGCCGAATACTTTACCTTCTTTGTACAAAATTTCATCAACAGCAAAACCGGTATATATTTCCACCCCTTTTTCCGCTGCTTTGAGGGCTAAATACTTACATATCTGGCCCAATGAAGCGGTATAGTTCCCCATATTGCTCATATATGGAATATGAATGGGCATCGTCGTGAAGCTATTTTCCGTTAGAAAAACCGTCGTGTCTTTTGTGACTTTAGCATTGAAAGGAATCTCTGAGAGTTCAACTTCAGGCAATAATTCTTTAAAAACATCCGGTTTAATTAACGAACCTGATAAGATATGGCTACCGATAGAACTTCCTTTTTCGATTAGTAATATCCGATAGTCCTGCCCTTTTTGTTTGAATAGTTCAGCCAGATGAATAGACGCGGCTAACCCGGAAGGGCCACCCCCGATTATTAAAACATCCGTTGTTATGGTATCAATAGTACTCATTACATGTATTATTTATGATTTTTAAAATAGATGTTAATAAATTGATTAATAGTATCATCCGCAAACTTACGGGTAACGTATAAGGACAAAAAATCAAAGCAGAAAAGTACATATAACCTTTCAAACTATAGCCTCAGTTGGTTTTTTATCAGATCAGGAAGGTACGAATTTTGGGCAAGCTTACGGCGGCTATAAGAAAATTGGTAGGTGTACTGACATCAGAGCTGGTAAGATTTAAAGTGGTGAGTGAATGAACTTCGATACTTACAGGTACAATGTAAACCTGAAGAACATGTTGTGAAAATGCATTAAAGTTGGTAAAAGAAGGAGCATAATCGTGATTGACTGCTAAAATTGAAACAATGTTGTCGCAACAATGCTCTTCAAAATGATTTCCCGGTGTAGAACATTTATTATCACAGCCTTCCATACCGCAAGAAGCCAGTTCACCGGTAACGGAAACCATTTCAAAAGTTTCATCTACACTGTCACAATGATGTTGCAATGGTGACATGCATCGCAGAAAGCAGGATTAGAAATGCAAATAATATGGAAAAGAGGTTTTTCACCAGATATCCTGTGGCGAATTATACTTTGACTTATTTGATTTTTTTCGGTACTGCAATGTGCTAACTATTACTCCAATAACGACCACGAGTATGATAAGGCCAATAAGCCAGCCATATCCATACCAAATTTCCCAACCATCATTCATTCTTTCCATCATAATAAATCTCCTTAAATTATTAATGAGTACATACTTAGTTGACCGGTGACAAGTGCATGTTGCAAACCGGGCAAGTGCCTGGGGCATCATATGTTTTATCACCTTCGCATTTCATCGGGCATTGATAACCTTTTCCCGAGTGGGCACTGCTATCTTCATGATGCTGATGACCATTTCCACCGCAACACGAATGATTTTCACTTTTTTTTTCGGTTCCACCGATTACTTCATTTGACTTGTTCATAATATTTATTTTTATTGCCGGATTCAAGCCAGCATTGCTTTGTTTTCTTCCTTAATTCTTATATATAATATGATTGCATTAAGCAGAGTAAACGTTATTGCAGTGAAATACAAATGAAATATCAGTGGAATAACTACAATTTCAGCAACTACAATCAGGTAATTCGGATGTTTAAAATAGTTGTATGGACCTTTTTTTACCAAAGGAATACCAGGAATATGATAAATCCTTGTGTTCCAGAATTTCCCCAGGGATAAAATAACCCAGGTTTTAATTGCGATCAGTGAAAAATAAAAAAGGAGCATGAATATGCTGAATGACACCGTTTGTTTTGTTTTGTATTCGATGATCAGTGAGATAATAAACAGGATATGAAGCGCCACAATAAACGGATAATGCTTTTGCCCATATTCCACAGCTCCATTTCGCAACAACCACTTCTCATTACTTTTAGAAAGTACTAATTCCCCGATTCGAAGCAGAATGACAAATGATATGAAAAGAATAAATGCCATTA
>Ga0209430_1002555_pt1 | contig 11551 bp, 5 predicted proteins | sample BarGraIncub1133A_FD_184504 | JGI IMG/M metagenome (GOLD analysis project Ga0209430, IMG submission 184504) | Arctic peat soil microbial communities from Barrow, Alaska - Barrow Graham LP Incubations 11-33A (SPAdes) (version 2) | ecosystem: Environmental > Terrestrial > Soil > Wetlands > Peat... | reverse complement strand
CCACACGGGTGAATCCATCGTCGTGGCTCCCTCACAGACACTCACCAACAGCGAATATCACAAACTCCGCGAAATTGCCCAGCGCATTGTGCGCCATATCGGTATCGTGGGTGAGTGTAACGTCCAATACGCCTTCGACCCAGAGTCCGAAGACTACCGTGTCATCGAGGTGAACGCTCGTTTAAGCCGTTCCTCCGCACTGGCTTCCAAAGCCACCGGTTACCCACTCGCATTTGTGGCCGCCAAACTGGCCCTCGGCTTCGGTTTGCACGAGCTCAAGAATTCAGTCACCAAAACAACGACCGCCTTCTTTGAACCGGCTCTTGACTACGTGGTGGTGAAAATTCCCCGCTGGGATTTGGCGAAATTCCACGGCGTGGACCGCGAAATCGGTTCCTCCATGAAATCGGTGGGAGAGGTGATGGCCATAGGTCGTACCTTTGAAGAAGCCTTTCAGAAAGGCCTTCGCATGATCCAGCAAGGCATGCACGGATTCGTAGGAAACAAGGAATTATATACCAAGAACCTCGAAAAAGACTTGAACGAACCGACCGACCGTCGTGTATTCTTTCTAGGACAGGCGTTCGATCAAGGCTGGAGCATTGATAAGATTCACGACCTGACCAAGATCGACAAATGGTTTCTGCAAAAATGTCAGCACATTATTGATCTGGCCAAGGAAGTTGAACAATACAAGAAATCTGAAATTCCGTACGAACTGCTCAAGGAACTCAAACAAAACGGTTTCTCCGACTACCAGATAGCCCGCATTGTCGCCACCAAAGAAAATGTGGACAGAGTGGCTGAAAACATCCGGAGCTATCGTAAAAAGGTCGGCATCGTGCCCGTCGTCAAGCAAATTGATACGCTGGCCGGGGAGTTTCCGGCGCAGACCAACTACCTGTACCTCACCTACAACGGTACCGCCAACGACGTGCATTACCTGGGCGACCACCGCTCGGTTGTCGTACTCGGTTCTGGTGCCTACCGCATCGGTTCCAGCGTAGAATTCGACTGGTGTAGTGTGAATGCGTTGACCACGGTTCGCGATCTGGGTCTTCGTTCGGTTATGATCAACTACAACCCCGAAACGGTTTCCACCGACTATGACATGTGCGATCGGCTCTATTTCGATGAACTGAGCTACGAACGCGTGCTCGACATCCTCGAACTGGAAAATCCGATGGGTGTGATTGTCTCTGTGGGTGGGCAAATTCCGAACAACCTCTCGGTGCGCCTCGACGCTGCCGGTGTAAAACTGCTTGGAACTTCGGCCAAGTCAATCGACAACGCAGAAGACCGTCACAAATTCTCCACCATGCTCGACCGACTGGGCATCGACCAGCCGAAGTGGAAGGAACTTTCCTCCTTCGATGACGTTACCTCCTTTGTCGATACTGTTGGTTTCCCTGTTTTGGTGCGTCCGTCCTACGTGCTCTCCGGTGCGGCCATGAACGTTTGCTCCAACGCCGAAGAATTGGAGATGTTCCTCAAGCTGGCCACAGACGTTTCGTCCAAACACCCGGTCGTAGTAAGCGAATTCATCGAAAACGCCAAGGAAATTGAAATCGATGCCGTGGCCAAAGACGGCGAAATAGTGGTATACGCCATTTCTGAACACGTGGAATTTGCCGGGGTGCACTCCGGAGACGCCACCATCCAGTTCCCTCCGCAAAAAATCTACATCGAAACAGTCCGTCGCATCAAGCGCGTGGCCCGCGACATAGCCAAAGCACTAGAGATCACTGGCCCGTTCAACATCCAGTTCCTTGCCAAGGACAACGAAATCAAGGTGATCGAATGCAACCTTCGTGCATCACGTAGCTTCCCCTTCGTCTCCAAAGTGTTAAAGCTGAACTTTATAGAAATGGCCACCAAGGTCATGCTCGGTATCGATGTGGAAAAACCAGAGAAATCCGAATTCGAACTCGATTACGTCGGAATCAAAGCCTCTCAGTTCTCCTTCACCCGCTTGCAGAAAGCCGACCCCGTACTAGGTGTCGACATGGCATCCACCGGTGAAGTCGGCTGCATCGGCCACGATTTCAACGACGCATTGCTTACCGCCATGCTGTCTGTGGGTTATCGCATTCCCGAAAAAACCATCATGGTTTCTTCAGGTCCGACCAAATCCAAAGTCCAACTGCTGGAACCTTGCAAGTTGCTTCAGGAAAAAGGCTATACCATCTATTCGACCGGAGGAACTCAATCTTTCCTGCAGGCAAATGACATCAATTCAATCGCCGTGTCTTGGCCCGATGATGAAAACGAGGGTGATCTGAAAGTAATGGACATGATCCGCAGCAAACAATTCGACCTGGTCATCAACATCCCTAAAAACTTGACCAAGCGCGAGCTAACCAACGGTTATCAGATTCGTCGCGGCGCCATTGACTTCAACATTCCGTTACTAACTAATGCCCGTCTTGCAAGTGCCTTTATACAAGCATTTTGTACGATAACAGTTGATGACATCCAAATTAAAAGTTGGAGCGAGTACCGTTAAGTACTCGTTTCCAACGCTTTCGTTTTTTGTAATCTCGAGATAACAATTAAAGCATTTTTATTATGTGTGGAATCGTAGGATATATTGGGAATCAGCAAGCCTATCCCATTTTGATTAAAGGCCTTCAACGTCTTGAATACCGTGGATATGACAGTGCCGGTATCGCATTGATTACAGACCAGAACGAGCTGACTGTTTACAAAACCAAGGGAAAAGTTTCCGATTTGGAAAAGTTCGTGAAGTCTAAGGACGTTTCCGGAACCATCGGCATCGCCCACACTCGCTGGGCAACTCACGGTGAGCCCAATGATGTAAATGCCCACCCACATTATTCACAATCAGAAAATCTGGCTCTGATTCACAATGGCATTATTGAAAACTATGCTGTTTTGAAGGAAGATCTCAAATCCCGTGGGTTTACGTTCAAAAGCAATACCGATACGGAAGTTTTGGTGCAACTTATTGAATATGTAAAAACCTCCAATAAGGTGGATCTTTTCCATGCCGTGCAACTGGCTCTGACTCAGGTTGTTGGTGCTTATGCCATTGCTGTTGTTGAACGGAACAATCCCAATTGCATCGTGGCTGCACGCAAAGCAAGTCCGCTGGTAGTCGGCATCGGTGATGATGAATTTTTCTTAGGTTCGGATGCTTCCCCCATCATTGAATACACCAACCGTGTCATCTACATTGACGACGATGAAGTTGTTCGCTTGGAACGCGGCAAGGAACCCAGAATCACCAACCTGAACAACGTGGAAAAAACCCACGAAATCGTTCAGTTGGAAATGAGTCTGACCCAACTTGAAAAAGGAGGTTATAAACATTTCATGCTCAAGGAAATCTTTGAACAGCCCAACACCATCCGCGAATGCATGCGTGGGCGCATCAACGTGGAAAACAATTCGGTGGTGCTATCCGGTATCATTGATCATAGGGATAAATTTCTGAACGCTAAACGCATCATCATCGTAGCCTGTGGTACTTCTTGGCACGCCGGACTCATTGGTGAATATCTCATTGAAGAATTCGCCCGCATTCCGGTCGAAGTGGAATATGCTTCCGAGTTTCGATACCGCAATCCGATTCTTTCCAAAGACGACATCGTCATCGCCATATCCCAGTCGGGTGAAACCGCCGATACATTGGCTGCTGTAGAACTGGCTCGCAGTCAGGGCGTTTTTGTCTATGGTATTTGCAACGTTGTGGGTTCCTCCATTCCACGCAATACGGACTCTGGTTCCTACACGCATGCAGGTCCCGAAATTGGGGTGGCTTCGACCAAAGCCTTTACTGCACAGGTCACTGTGCTCAGTTTGATTGCTTTGACCATTGCCAATCAAAAGGGTACCATGGCCAAAGATTGTTTTGAAAAACATGTTGCCGCCTTGGCCGCCGTTCCAAGTCAAATGGAAGAAAGCCTGAAAACCGTTCCGTACATTGAAAAATTCTCAGGCATTTTCACCTATGCCAAGAATTTTCTCTATTTAGGTCGTGGATACAATTATCCAGTTGCCCTCGAAGGTGCCTTGAAACTTAAGGAAATTTCCTACATACATGCAGAAGGTTACCCAGCCGCTGAAATGAAACATGGACCCATCGCCCTGATCGACAGCGAAATGCCTGTTGTTGTCATAGCACCGAGCAAGGGGAACTACGACAAAGTAGTAAGCAATATTCAGGAAATCAAAGCCAGAAAGGCGAGGGTAGTGGCCATCATCACTAAAGGCGATACCGTCATCAAGGAAATGGCCGATTTTTTCATTGAGATACCAGAAACGGAAGAGTGTTTCGTTCCGCTGTTGGCAGCGTTGCCTTTGCAACTGATGGCATATTATATTGCCATTGTAAAGGGTTGCAACGTGGATCAGCCCCGAAATTTGGCCAAGTCAGTTACAGTCGAGTAACGCGATTTGTTTCCATAGCACGCCCAGTTCTAGGCGCACTCTGAAAACAAATCGAAGTGGGGTGTTTACCGAAAGAAAAGAAAGTAAGAAAGAGTTTAGGTTATGAGTGAAGCGATAAAGCATGAGTGTGGGGTGGCGATGATTCGCCTGTTGAAACCCCTGGAGTATTATCAGATGAAGTACGGTTCCTGGCAGTACGGCATGCAAAAACTGTACCTGTTGATGGAAAAGCAGCACAACAGGGGCCAGGAAGGTGCCGGTATGGCCTGCGTCAAACTCGACATGCGTCCAGGTCAGGAATACATCAACCGCGAAAGAGCCATGGGTTCCTCCGCCATAGATACCTGCTTCTCCAATGTCAATGCAGTTTATTCCAAATATACCGAACAGCAGATCACCGATCCGGGATGGGCTAAGGAAAACCTGCCTTTTGCTGGAGAAATCTATATGGGACACCTCCGTTACAGCACTACGGGCAAGGAAGGTCTGCAATATGTCCACCCATTCTTGCGACGCAATAATTGGAAATCGCGCAACCTTTGCCTTTGCGGCAACTTCAACCTGACGAACGTCACCGAAATAACGGAACGGCTGCTTGAAAAAGGCCAGCATCCCCGCGATTTGGGCGACACCTTCCTCATGCTTGAAACCATGGGTCACTATTTAGACCGTGAAGTGCAGATGGAATACGACGACCTGGAAGCTAAAGGCGTACAGAATGTGGCCAAAGTCATCGAAGAACAACTCAACATACCAGCCGTACTCAGCAAATCCTCCGCTGATTGGGACGGTGGTTATACCATTTGTGGCATGATCGGCCACGGCGACTCTTTCGTTTTTCGCGATCCCTGGGGCATCCGCCCTGCATTTTGGTACGCTGACGATGAAATCGTTGTAGTAGCCTCAGAACGCCCAGTCATTCAAACAGTTATGGGTGTTGATGGTGAAGATGTCAAGGAATTGGATCCTGGTGCAGCCCTTATCATCAAGAAAAGCGGTCGTGTCAGCACCGAGCAGATCCGTAAACCCTTCGAAAAGAAATCCTGTTCCTTCGAGCGCATCTATTTTTCGCGGGGCAGCGATAAAGACATCTATAACGAACGCAAACGTTTAGGCGAGTTGCTCACAAAACCCATCCTGGAAGCCATCAATTACGATTTGAAGCAATCTGTCTTTTCCTACATTCCCAATACGGCTGAAGTCGCCTTTTTTGGCATGAGCCAAGGCTTGGACAAATACGTCATCAATCTGAAAAAGGAGTATATTCGTCAGAATATCAACAATTTGGATGAAAAGAAGTTGGAAGAAATCTTGGCCATGCATGCACGAACTGAGAAAGTGGCCATCAAGGACATCAAATTGCGTACCTTTATTGCCCAGCAAGGAGGCCGCAACGATCTGGCTGCCCACGTCTATGATGTAACATGGGGTTCGCTGACTCCTTTTGAAGACAATTTAGTCATCATCGACGACTCCATTGTTCGTGGTACGACCCTGAAACAGAGCATCATTAAGATTTTGGATCGTCTGAATCCCAAGAGGATCGTCATTGTATCCTCCTCACCACAAGTCCGTTACCCTGACTGTTATGGCATTGATATGTCCCGTATGGGTGAATTCATCGCTTTCAAAGCCGCCATTCAGTTGCTCAAAGATACAAATCAAGGAAAGGTAATTAACGAAGTTTACAACAAGGCCAAAGCTCAGCAACTCAAGCCAAAGGAAGAACAGACCATCAATTTTGTCAAAGAAATTTACGCTCCGTTTTCCATTGAACAGGTTTCCAAAAAGATTGCTGAAATGTTGACACCCAATGGCACAAAAGCTGAAATTCAGATCGTCTATCAAACGCCTAAGAATTTGCGTGAAGCCTGCCCAAACCACACCGGTGATTGGTACTTTTCAGGAGACTATCCCACACCTGGTGGTATCAGATTGGTCAATCAGGCCTTCATCAATTTTGTAGAGGGCGTCGATAAACGGGTATCCTGATTCTAATGGACTGGATTCGCTGGGAGCATCAGACCGTTTATTGCATGATCCGGCTTTGGTGCCGACATCAGAAGCATTCTCCAATACCAAACAAAATCGGGGCGAAATCCGTTAAAGAACTTTGCCCCGATTGTTTTAGTTTATACGAATATGCCGGTATTCGACTTAAGAATTGCAGATATGGTATGGATAAACCTGTTTGTTCTTCTTGTTCCACCCATTGCTATCAACCGGGCAAACGCGAAGAGATTCGGAATGTTATGCGATTTTCAGGCCCACGGATGATTTTACATCATCCGTTTCGGACACTGATTTATTTGATTCGCAAAAAAAGCAGACGTTTAAATTAAAGATTACCAAGCATACCGGCGGCATCGGCTAGCGGAACTGTCAAATAGGTGTCCGCCTTGAAATTGTACACTGCGCCCGGCTGGAAGCAATTAACCACCTGTGAGTTATAGATAGCATAAATGCTGCAAACCTTTCTAGTCTGCAACATTTCCAATGCAGCTGCCTTTATGATGGTGATTTTCTTGAAGAAAATAGTGTCGTTGTTTTGACCAATAGGTGCACCAGCCACAAATTCGACTTCCTGACTTGACCCAACCAGCTTGTAGACGATCTTAACAGAGTCCACGCCATTAAAATTGTAATTGCCGCCAGTGACAATTAATTCACCGTTTTTAAAGGAGGCTGCCTTGACAACATTCATATATTTTGCAGTAGCAGTGTCTTTACTGAGAAACGCTGCAATATCAATCGCTTCGATGGTATCCGAAGAAGCAATCAGTTGCCAGGAGGAGGCATCTGTGGAGCGAAGAATGTCGGTATAGTTGAAAGTAAAATCGATACTTGGACCTTTAATGTCCGTAGTTGAGCTTTCATCGCAAGCAGTAAAACCGACGGCAAAAAGCATAGATACAGCTACCAGCAGGGATTTCATGTTACTTTTCATAGATTTTTTGTTTTAGGTTATGATTGAGAATTGCAGTAATTAACATTCAGCCGTTTCTATTGTTAAAAAAGCTAAACAGCCAACAAGAACAAAGATATATTATTTTTGCATTTTTGCACTTTCTTAAAACGTTTTTTTTACGGTATCGGCAAATAGGATAGCCGTTTAAGGCGGTTTAAGAGGATTTTCACTATCTTTGACAGCTTAAAGAAACCCGTTTTTTTAGAGATGTTTATGGAAATTGCGAGCAAGTACAACCCGGCCGAGGTTGAGGACAAATGGTATCAGTATTGGATGGATCACAAGATGTTCCGATCCGTTCCAGACGAACGTGAAGCGTATTCAATCGTCATTCCGCCCCCCAACGTGACCGGCGTGCTCCACATGGGGCACATGCTGAACAATACCATTCAGGACATTTTGATACGTCGCGCCAGAATGCAGGGCAAGAATGCCTGTTGGGTACCGGGTACCGATCATGCTTCCATAGCGACTGAAGCCAAGGTCGTAGGCAAACTCGCCGCCGAAGGCATTCTGAAAACCGACATCGGTCGCGAAGAATTCCTGAAACATGCTTGGGAATGGACCGAAAAGCACGGGGGACTTATCCTCGAACAGCTCAAAAAACTCGGCGCATCCTGCGACTGGGACCGTACCTGTTTCACCATGGACGAAGCCCGCTCCGAAAGTGTACTCAAAGTATTCGTAGACCTGCATAAAAAGGGACTAATTTACAGAGGTGTCCGCATGGTCAACTGGGACCCGCAGGCCCAAACCGCCCTTTCAGACGAAGAAGTTGTTTTCAAGGAAGTCAATTCCAAACTGTATTACCTGAAATATAAAATTGAAGGCGAAGACGGTTACGCCGTTGTCGCCACCACTCGTCCGGAAACCATTCTGGGAGATACAGGCATGTGCATCCATCCGAACGACCCCAAGAACGCTCACCTCAAAGGCAAGCGCGTGATCGTACCTCTCATCGGCCGTTCCATCCCGGTTATTCAAGACGAATACGTAGATATCGATTTCGGTACCGGTTGCCTCAAGGTAACTCCTGCCCACGACGTGAACGACTACATGCTGGGCGAGAAATACAACCTCGAGTCCATCGATATTTTTAACAACGACGGAACCCTGAACGAATATGGTCAGATGTATGCCGGTATGGACCGTTTCGAGGTCCGCACTAAAATTGAAAAAGACCTTATTGCCGCCGGTTTGATGGAAAAGGTGGAACCCTATACCAACAAAGTCGGTTATTCCGAACGCACCCACGTGCCCATCGAACCCAAGCTTTCCATGCAATGGTTTCTCAAAATGACCGACCTGGCCAAACCGGCTTTGGACGCTGTCATGAACGATGACATCAAGTTGGTTCCTCCCAAGTTCAAGAATACTTACCGCCACTGGATGGAAAACGTCAAGGATTGGTGCATTTCCCGCCAACTCTGGTGGGGTCATCAAATTCCAGCTTGGTATTTGCCCAAAGGTGGCTACGTGGTTGCTGAAACCGCCGAGGAAGCCCTAAAGCTAGCCAATGCAAAGCTTTTCGAAGGAAAATGCGCCTGCTGCTGCGGTGAAAAACCCTATACGCTCGAAGACCTTCGTCAGGATGAAGACGTCCTCGATACCTGGTTCTCCTCTTGGTTGTGGCCCATCTCGGTTTTCGACGGCATCAACCGCCCAAACAACGAAGACATCCGCTATTATTACCCCACCAACGACTTGGTGACCGCCCCAGACATTTTGTTTTTCTGGGTAGCCCGCATGATTATCTCTGGCTTTGAATATCAACACGATATCTGTTTCAAAAATGTATACCTCACCGGTATTGTCCGCGATAAACTCGGTCGCAAGATGTCCAAATCGTTGGGAAACTCCCCCGAACCGCTGAATCTACTCCGAGACTTCGGAGCAGATGGTGTCCGTATGGGCATGATGTTGGCCGCACCTGCCGGCAACGACATCCTTTTTGACGAAGCCCTTTGCGAACAAGGCCGTAACTTCAACAACAAGATTTGGAATGCCTTCCGTTTAGTCAAAGGTTGGAATGTCGACGCCTCACTGCCGCAACCTGAGTCTTCCCGCATCGCCGTAGAATGGTTTGGCCTACAACTCAAGCAAGCAGTAAACGAAATGGACGACCTCTTTGGCAAGTTCCGCCTTTCGGAAGCCCTGATGACCGTCTACAAATTGTTCTGGGATGAATTCTCCTCCTGGTACTTAGAAATGATCAAACCCGCTTACCAGCATGCCATTGATGCCAAAACGCTGGAACAAACCCTTGGCTATTTCGAAACGCTCCTTGAACTTTTGCATCCGTTCATGCCCTTTATAACGGAAGAACTCTGGCAAAGCATTGCTGAACGCAAGGAAGGCGAAAGCATCATGTTGACCCGTCAGCCACAAGTGGCCGCTTTCGACAGTACTTTACTGACTGAATTCGAGGTGACAAAAGCCATCGTTTCAGCCATTCGTACCATTCGATTGGACAAAAATATACCAAACAAGGAAACGCTCGAACTCCAGATTCTGGGTAGGCACAATACCTTGAACGACGCAGTATTGCTCAAAATGGCCAATCTTACGGACGTATGCCCAGCATCAGAAAAACCAGCCGGTGCCATATCCTTCATGGTCGGCACCACGGAATATGCCGTACCGATGGGCTCGCTCATCAATGCTGAGGAGGAAATTGCCAAGATGCAGACAGAGATCATCTACCTGCAAGGCTTCCTGAAATCCGTCACCGGCAAACTCAGCAACGAGCGTTTTGTCGCCAATGCCAAACCCGAAGTGGTGGAGGCTGAACGCAAAAAACAAGCAGATGCCGAATCTAAAATTCGTTCATTGGATTATGCTATTTCATCACTTCGGCAATAATTTTCAAATGAAAATTGAACGTATATTTTTCCTGTTGTTGATGGTTCTGTTTTTTTGTGCCTGTACCGACTTAGAAGAAGTCCCCATAACAGATTGGGTTTCCTGTGCCCCTTTTCCAGGAACACCTAGAGCTTCAGCCACTACTTTTGTAATTGGCAACAAAGCCTACCTTTGTTGTGGAAGAACAGGTGTGAGAGGATACACTATCAATACTCTGAATGAGGTCTGGCAATTTGATAGTAGGGATGCCAGTTGGACTCAATTAGACACTTTCCCCGGAAAACCAAGGGTTAAGGCGATTGGTGTGGCCATAAACGGCAAGGGGTATGTAGGCATGGGTTCCACTGGTGCACCATTCAATAACACTGTTTTCAACGACTTTTACCAATTCGATCCTGAAACTGGGATTTGGACCCCAAAAGCCAGTTTTCCTGGTAAGGAATCGAGCGACTTGGCTTATACCGTGGTGGATGACTGCTTGTATACCGCTTTGGGTTACGATGGCGTTTTAGGCAGTCATGAAACGTACAAATACGATCCTCAAACGGATGTTTGGACCCGTTTGGAAGATGCACCACATTATTATGCTGTACCAGCCTTTTTTTCCATTGGAAACAGTTTTTTTGTGGGCTCCGGTTTTCAGAAGAGCAACATCCGAATCTTCATGCGGTTCGACACTGAAAAGGGAAAATGGTTTGAATCGGCATCGTTGCCTAAAGGTCGAATACTATCTAATGGTTTGGAAATCAATGGTAAAGGTTATGTAATGCTGGGCCGATACTGGAGCGGCGTGCATAACGGAGGCCGGTTGCTTTCCGACATCCTTGAATACGACTCGAACGAAAATGTCTGGATCAAACGTGGTGATTTTCCCGGAGGAGCCCGCCAGAATGCCATGGTATTTCAGATACAAGGTAGGGGATACATCGTCATGGGTGAAAATGACAACCAACGTTTGCAGGATGTCTGGAGCTTTAAACCATAATCCACAGACGCATGAAACGTAACTGGATACTTTTTTTACTTAGTATACTCTGCAGCAGCTTGTTGGCACAACACACCGATACTCTGGTATATAGCCTGAATGCTCGACTAAACCCGGGCTTTGGCATTTATGCTCCATTTTTGAGTACGGCCAACCAGTACGACAGGCATAGTTTTACACCCAACAGTCTAAGCCTCTGGGGGACGATTGGTAAAAATATCTCATCTCAAAGAACCTTCGATTATGGCTTTGGTATGGAACTCAATGCAAATGCTTCGCCTACTGAAAACCGCTTTTTCCCGGGTGAACTTTATGTGGAAGGC
>Ga0209430_1002552_pt1 | contig 11565 bp, 7 predicted proteins | sample BarGraIncub1133A_FD_184504 | JGI IMG/M metagenome (GOLD analysis project Ga0209430, IMG submission 184504) | Arctic peat soil microbial communities from Barrow, Alaska - Barrow Graham LP Incubations 11-33A (SPAdes) (version 2) | ecosystem: Environmental > Terrestrial > Soil > Wetlands > Peat... | reverse complement strand
GACAACCATATCAAAACGTTTCTCCTCGTCATACACCACGCCCGCCGGACTTCCTGCAAAAGCGGCACGCAGCACACGGTTGACCTCATCGATGGACAATCCATATTGCGCCAGACGATCCCGGTTGAACACGATCTGCACCTGAGGTAATCCGGTCACCTTTTCCACATTGATATCTTGAACGCCTTTGATATTCTGAATCAGTTTTTCCACCTCTGTGCCTTTTGCTGCCAGCGTGTTGAGATCGTCACCAAAGATCTTCACGGCAACATCCTGTTTGGAACCGGATAGCAATTCGTTAAAACGCATCTGTATCGGTTGCTGGAATTCAAACTTCACGCCGGACAGAACAACTAGTTTCTCTTCCATTTTTGCGACCAGTTCCTCGCGGGTCTTGGCGGAAGTCCATTCACTCTTATCTTTCAGCGTAATGATATAGTCGCCCGTCTCCATCGGAGTTGGGTCTGTCGGAATCTCTCCGGCACCCACTTTACACACCGCATGTTTTACTTCAGGGAAGCTGTCGAGCAATATCTTATTCGCTTTCTCCACCATCTCCACGGTGTTAGAAAGAGAACCCCCTTGCAGCGTCATCACTCCGGAAGCAAGATCTCCCTCTTCCAGTTGAGGAATAAACTCACCCCCCAAGCGGCTGAAGAGTAGTAAACTCAGCACAAACAAGGCAACGGCAGAAATACATACCAGTGCTTTGTGCTTGAGCGCAAAAAGAATGGTCGGATGAAAAGTATTATATATTCCTGCCATGAGCTTGTCGGAGAAGTTTGGGGTATGCTCGGTCTTTTTACTCAGAAACAAGGCCGAAACCATCGGAACATACGTGAGCGACAGGATGGCCGCACCCAGTAAAGCAAAGGAAACCACCTGTGCCATGGGACGAAACATCTTGCCCTCTATGCCCACCAGAGCCATGATAGGGAGATATACAATCAGGATAATGATCTGTCCGAAAGTAGCCGATCCCATCATACGTTTGGCCGACTCAAAGACATTTTCATCCATCTGCTTTTGCGAAAGCTCTTTCACCCCAAGATGATGCGACTTGCTTTGCGTGATACGATGCACCACACTTTCCACTATGATGACAGCACCATCCACAATCAGTCCGAAGTCAATAGCACCCAGACTCATCAGATTGCCCGATACGCCAAACAGATTCATCAGCGAGATGGCAAACAACATCGAAAGCGGAATCACCGAAGCCACGATCAATCCGGCACGCAAGTTGCCCAGCAGCAATACCAGGATGAAGATAACGATCAAAGCCCCTTCAATAAGATTTCTGGAAATGGTTCCGATAGCACGGTCCACCAGGTCGGAACGATTCAGATACGGTTCGATGGTAACCCCGTCCGGCAGGGACTTCTGAACAGAAGCGATACGTGTCTCCACGTTCTCAATCACCTCATGCGCATTAGCTCCCTTGAGCATCATGACCACACCACCCACAGCTTCTGTCGTATCAATCACCAAAGCACCATAACGTGTGGCACTGCCATACTGTACAGTGGCAACATCGCGGATCAGTACCGGAATGCCCGAAGAATTGCTCTTCACCACAATCTTTTCGATATCCTCGGGGGTTTTTACCAGACCCACGCCACGGATAAAGTACGCATTTGGTTTCTTGTCAATGTACGCGCTACCCGTGTTTTCATTGTTCTTTTCGAGCGCATCAAAGATATCCGTCAGCGTCAGGTTCATGCCCCTGAGCCTTTCCGGATTCACCGCTATTTCATACTGTTTGACAAAACCGCCGTAGCTGTTGATATCCGCTACTCCCGGTGTGCCCAGCATCTCCCGACGCACCACCCAGTCCTGAATGGTACGCAGCTCCATGGGTGTATATTTCTGTTCGAGTCCTTTCGCCACAGCCAGACGATACTGGAAAATCTCACCCAGTCCGGTCGAGATAGGAGCAAGCTCTATTTTGGCAAGACCCGAAGGAATCGCCTCTTCCGCTTCCTTCAACCGCTCGCTCATCTGTTGGCGTGCCCAATAGACATCCACCTCATCTTTAAAAACGACGGTAATTACAGACAATCCCAGACGTGATATGGACCGGAGTTCGATAATATCGGGAATATTCGCTACCGCTACCTCAATGGGTGCGGTAATAAAACTTTCGACCTCTTGGGCCGCCAATGAAGGTGCAAGAGAAATAATCTGCACCTGATTATTGGTTGTGTCGGGTATGGCATCAATAGGCAGACGGGTAAGCGAATAAGTACCCCAGCCAATCAAAGCTACGACAAACAAACCGACAATAAATTTATTCTTTATTGAAAATTGAATGATACGTTCTATCATAAGATATGCTTCTTAAATAAGTGAATACAAGTAATAAATACGATGTATCAGCTCATTTGAGGAGGTTGCCAGATAGAAGTTTGGATGAAAGAACTATAACTTGGTTTATAAAGCGAATAATTCTCCTGCAAGAGCGAGAAGTCTTTGAATTGAATGGCTTGACACAGGACGATCGCAGGTATGTAACAGCAGCTACAGGTGCAAAAAGGGGAACAATGGTCGGTATGTTCCGCATGAGAACCCGTTGACTGTTGTGCCTGTTGTGTCTGTTCGATGTTAGACGCAGTATGATCCTCCGGTATATCCGGACATGGAATCACACTGAGTATCAAAACATAAATAGATAATATGAGGGCTAACAGTCTCATTCAATTAATTTGAGGCAAAGATAATAAATAAATGAAACGGCTCTGCATAAAACCTGTTTTTACGCACAGTATTAATTCCATTTGTTAGAAAGATGTTTCGGTACACTACTTAATTGATTGAAAGAGTTTATCTTTGAACTATAGAAATAAAGAGTATAATCAGTATAATCAGCAGAAAGCAGACAATCATTCAGATCATGGCAAAACGAGTAATAATCATAGGAGCCACCTCCGGTATAGGATACGAAGTGGCAAAAGAATATGTGAAGATGGGCTGGCAGGTAGGAGTGGCCGGCAGACGGCAGGAAGCGTTGGAAACGTTTCAGGCGACAGCTCCCGATCAGATTGTGATTCAGTCGCTGGATGTGACGCAGGAAGATGCCGCAGACAAACTGCTCGCATTGATTGGCAAGCTGGGCGGCATGGATCTGTTTCTGCTCAGTTCGGGGATAGGATCTCAGAATCCGAACTTAACCCCCGAGGTAGAAATCAATACAGCACGCACCAATGTGGAAGGTTTCATACGGATGGTCACCGCAGCGTTCAACTACTTCAAGATCAACGGAGGAGGGCATCTGGCAGTTATCAGTTCGATAGCAGGCACCAAAGGCATGGGCAGTGCAGCAGCGTATTCAGCGACTAAACGTTTTCAAAACACCTACATAGACGCCCTGGCACAGCTCTCGCGTATGCAACAACTCAATATCACCTTCACCGATATCCGTCCCGGCTTTGTCGAGACAGCCTTGCTCAAAGACAGAAACTACCCAATGCTGATGCAGGCAGACCGTGTGGCAGCTCAAATCATCAGTGCCATCACCCACAAGAAGCGGGTCGCAGTGATTGATTACCGGTATGCAATAATGGTCTTCTTCTGGAAGCTGATTCCTTCCTGGCTCTGGGAGCGGATGGCTGTCAAGAACAAGTGAAAGATATAGACTTAAATGTTTTTGAAGAACCAAACTTTTTCCCTGCTTTAATAGTTAACCGAAACGAAAATTTGAGTTGACGCAGGAGATAAAGAAATTGGAAAATACAATGAATGTCAAATCCTCCCCAAGTTGGGGTGAAAATTAGAACTATCAGATAAGTAAAAATTAGACCTCTATGAAAATAGCCCCATCGAATCCAACAGATAATCCTTTTGTTTCAGAAATCAAACAAATTCTCGAACAAGCAAGACGCAAAGCTTATACGGCAATCAATACAGCTATGGTGAATGCCTACTGGTTGGTAAACGCATTGTGGAACAAGAACAAAAAGGAGAGCAAAGAGCCGTTTATGGCGAATATTTAATCAAAGAACTTTCCATAGCATTGACTGCGGAATTGGGGAAAGGATTTACAGAACGAAATCTTCGGAATTTCAGACAGTTTTATCTTACTTTTCCCGATTCGGAGATTCGGCACACGTTGTGTACCGAATCAGAAACACCAATTCGGCACACGCTGTGTAGCGAATCGGATTCCATAAATAATCACTTTTTTCTGCGCAAATTGAGCTGGTCTCATATCCGTTGCATCATGCGCGTTTCAAATCCTGATGCCAGAGACTACTACCTCAAAGAGGCTGCTGAAAACACCTGGAGCGTTCGCACGCTCGATCGTAACATCTCCACTTTGTATTACGACCGATTATTGATGTCACCATCAAAAGAACCTGTTGTTAAGGAGATGAAAGAAAAAACGAAGAACTTTCAACAAGACAAGTTGGAATTTATCAAAACCCCATGTGTACTGGAGTTTCTGAATCTACCAGCTAATACCGGATACACTGAAGCGGAGCTTGAAAAAGCCCTTATCAGTAACCTGCAACACTTTCTTTTGGAATTAGGCAAAGGTTTCGCTTTCGTTGAGCGCCAGCAATTACTTCGCACCGAAACAAATGATTATTATCTCGATCTGGTTTTCTACAATTATTTCTTGAAATGCTTTGTGCTCATCGATTTAAAAACAAACAGAATAACCCATCAGGATGTGGGACAAATGGACATGTACGTGCGCATGTACGATGAGCTCAAATGCAACAAAGACGATAATCCCACCATCGGCATTATTCTTTGTACGGATACAGACCAAGATATTGCCCGATATTCCATCTTAAAAGGTAACGAACAGATTTTTGCCTCAAAATATAAACTCTATCTCCCAACCGAAGAAGAGCTGCGGGCTGAAATAGAGCGTGAAAAAATGAACTTTCGTTTGCAAATGGAGAAATAATAGGAGATTGAATTTTATAAAGGTCATAACAAAGTAAATGTCTTTTTGGAAAAAATGTATAAGCAGACTACTTCCAAGTTACATCAAATCATCTACAATATTATTCTCAGACAGATATAAGTAAGAAGGGTTAAAGAAGAATTAAAGGTAATCAGTACAAATGTTTTCATCTCATTATGTATATGGCAAATGATTTTTAAACTATTTTTGTGCCTTAATTAGTTGTTCCGAAATAAAAGTGCCTCTCTTCGTATCATCAGAGGAAACGATGAGAGAAAATCAAACGTAATCTATGAAAAAGCTGGTACTCCTTTCCATTTGTTTATTCTATGTATTGGCATCGCATGCCCTTGATTTTACAGTTGGTAAACTGAAATATACCGTTAATCCCGACAGTGTATCGGTGATGGTGGCACGGCAAAGTGTCTTTCTCATGGGAGAGATCGTAATTCCGGATAGTGTGATGTATAATGGGAAGAGTTATGCGGTTACTTCAATAAGAAAATATGCATTTTCACAATGTCGTTCTATAACCTCAATACTAATACCGGAGGGAATTAAGACGATAGGAATGAATTCTTTTGAAGTTTGCGAAGGTCTTACTTCTCTGGTGATCCCTTCAGGAGTAACATCGATAGATGGAGGAGCATTTAGTAATTGTTCAAAATTAATCTCTATATCCATCCCGGAAAGTGTAGTAAATGTAGGAGATGGTCTTTTCGGTGGTTGCAGCAGTCTTGTCTCAGTGACGATTCCTTCCGGCTTCTCTTCAATTGGAAGCTACTGCTTTTCTAGATGCAGCAGTCTTACTTCAGTAACTATTCCTAATGGTGTTACATCTATTGAACCATATGCATTTTATGGATGCACCAGTCTTGCCACTGTCACAATACCTTCAAGTGTTACTTCGATAAAGGAACATGCATTTGATGGATGCAGTAGTCTTACTGCTGTCACAATACCTTCAAGTGTGACTTCAATAAAGGAACAAACCTTTAGTGATTGTAGTAGCCTCAAATCTGTGATCATTCCTGAAGGACTTACATCTATTGAAAAGAATGCCTTCCTAAATTGCAGCAAGCTTTCATCCATTAACCTGCCTGATAGCCTCTCTTTTATTGGTGAATCGGCTTTTAGGGGTTGCAGCAATCTTGACAGTTTGACTATTCCTTCCACTATAAACCGAATATATGATGGCACTTTCTTTGGCTGTAGCAAACTGACTTCACTAAATCTTCCTTCCAGTCTCACTAGAATTGGCGATGATACTTTCTCTGGTTGTTCAAGCCTCACTTCAATAAAACTTCCAGATAGTCTCATAGAACTTGGCCGTGCAGCTTTTCAGAATTGTTCGGCTCTTACCTCCATACAGATTCCTTTGGGTGTACAATTTATTGGTGACAGAACATTCGCGGGGTGTAGCAGTCTTACTTCATTCTCATTTCCAAAGTCTGTAACCAGTATTGGTGTTGAGGCTTTTAAATCATGTACTTCGCTGACATCAATAACTTTTGCTGTGAATATAACAAAACTATATCAATCAGCTTTTTCCGGTTGTTCAGGTTTGAAAGAAATTCATTGTCAAAGCATTGTGCCCTTTGAGGCTTCTTTAGCCTTTGACGAACAGACTACACGTTCTTGCACATTATATGTGCCGACAGGGACAAAAAAGAGATATGAAGTAGCGAACGGTTGGAAAGATTTTGCAAACATCAAGGAAGAGACTATTACCTTTATATCTGATAACTTGAGATACTCCTTGGATAAGGATGGAAATACCATGTCAGTTTGTGGTTGGGCCAATACTCTTCCTCATGATTTATTTATTTCAGACAACGTCTTGTATGGAGGAAATAGATACTTGATTTCTTCCATTAGTGATTCAGCTTTTTATAATTGCAAAGATATTACCTCACTGACTCATCTCGGGAGGAATTCGACTATTGGGAAATCTTCTTTCAGAAACTGTATAAATCTTACTTCTGTGAATCTGGTCGGGGATGTAGATACTGTGAAAGAGGCTGCTTTTGCAGGATGCAGTGAACTCTCAAAAGTGATTTTATACAGCTATTCGATAGGTGATTCAACTTTCTTACATTGTACCAGTCTTACGGAAATGACGATTAATTACAGGCTCACTTCTATTGGAGTTGCTGCTTTCTATGGTAGTTCCCTGAAAAAGATATACAATCAACAAGAAATACCATTAACATTGAGTGCTACAGCATTTAATGGTGTGGATAAAGATGTCTGTCAGCTGTATATTCCTTCCGGAACTAAAGCTGAGTATGCGGTTGCTGCTGGATGGAAGGATTTTCTAAACATTACATATGTGCCTGCTGCTAAGTTCAATATTGATATGTGGAGATATACAAGGATTGACGCTTCTTCAGTTTCAGTCGCTTTGAATAGTTCAGTATATATTAGTGATAGAACGCTTAATATACCATCCGACGTACTTTATAATGATACACTCTTTTCGGTTACTTCAATAACTGATGGAGGTTTTGAGTATCTTTCTAATATTGATTCTGTGAAGATTCCTTCTGGCATTACTTCAATTGGTGCTGGTGCGTTTAGGGATTGTAGCGAACTTATCTATGTGCTTATGCCAACAGGTGTGAAAGTGATTGGAGGAATGGCTTTTGCAAATTGTGTGAATGTTCCTTCTTTTGAGATTCCTGCAGGTGCCACATCCATTGGATATTGCGCTTTTTATGAATGTAATGGATCAGCGGTGGAGACTATTCCTTCTTCACTAACTTCCATTGATGAATGCGCTTTTGCCGGATGGAGAGGTGTAACTCAGTTTGCAGTAGCAAAAGACAATCTGCTCTTCACCGCGGAAGACGGAGTTCTGTATAGCAAGAATATGGATACCCTTATCGCTTATCCATCAGCTAAAGAAACCGCTGAATATATTATCCCTGTCAGTGTAACTAGCATTAATTCTCGTGCATTCGAAGCTGCAGCAAACCTGACTTCTGTGACTATTCCAGAAGGAGTTGCCAAGATTGGTGATTATACTTTCTCAGGAAGCGGCCTTACATCTATAACATTTCCAGAAAGTGTTACCTCTATTGGAAAAAATGCTTTCGTAGGTTCTGGTCTTATATCTTTAAATATATCCAAGGGGATATCATCGATAGGAGATTATGCCTTTGCCGCATGTAAAGGACTGAAGTCCATCACTTTTTCTGAAGGAATCAAGTCTATAGGTACTGAAGCTTTTACTGATTGTAGTAGTCTTACTTCTTTAAAGTTTCCGGAAGGGCTTACCACGATTAAAGAATTTAGTTTTTTTTATTGTTCTTCTCTCTCTTCATTGTCATTTCCTTCCAGTATCGACACAATTGGACGCTGTGCTTTTATAGGCTCTTTCCTTTTGAATACCATTTATTCTTATAACCCGGTTCCACCGGTATGTGTCAACGTGTTTGATTCAGTAAATAAAGATTCTTGCATTTTGTATGTCCCAGCAGGCTCCAAAGCAGCCTATATGGTAGCAGACCAGTGGAAAGACTTTAAGAATATTGTGGAATTTGATGTTACAGAACAACCTGAAACCATCACATCACCGCTGACTATCTTTGCTGAAGGTGATGGAATCTTGGTCAAGGGGGTGAAGGACGGCGAAACTATTTCTGTTTTTAGTTTGACAGGTATACCGCTTCTGTCGTTGATAGCCAAAGGTGACGAACAGCGGATTACACTTTCGAAAGGAGCGATCTATGTCGTAAAAGTAGGTAATCAGATAGTGAAGCTGGCACTGTAATAACATGCCGTATCATTCTTTTTCCGAATAATGAGATTATATAATTGATATCTGCGAATATGCAACGTATTATCCAAGAAAGGAGAGGTAAGAATATGAAACGCAGTATTGGTTCGATTTTTATCCGTTGTATGGCCTTTTATGTGGATGTGAAATCAACAAAACTTTTAAAAATGAAAAGAATATTTTTAATCTTAGCAGTATTATCGTTGTTGTCCGCCTGTGATGAAATAGTTAATTATGACTTCTTTGTGAAAAACAACTGTGACAAATCTATTAATGTTACTATAGTTGATTATAAGAAGGTTGAAACAAAAAAGACTGTAGCAGCAAAAGAACAATTGTTAGTTTATCGCTCTAAAGGATTTAATAAACTGACAAATGAGAATGTAGAGTCTGTATTTTCTTCCATTGTTATTACTAAAGACAACGATACAGCAACACAAAATTATGTAGATAGAAATCAATGGCAATTAAAGGCGGAGTCTGACACTCAAGCTAATTGCTATCTAACAATTGACTCAACTGATTTTAAATTATCTTCGGTGAGTCAACTTGAGTAAAATAGACAGTTTATTGAATAAAGGCTATATTTCACCTCCTTATTATTTAAAAAACAATGATGAAACATAAGATGTTCAAGCTTTCTCAAATTAAAGAAATGGTAAGCAAAATTAATGAGGATTTAGGTCTCGATACCAATAGATTACCTTCATATGGAACAGGTAATGAATACAATCCTACCTTTGTCACAGTTAATAATGATGGTTATTCGTTCTACGTATTTGACCCTTACCAAAATAAAGATAATCAACATTTGATAATTTGTACTTTGGATATTAATGAGTTGCTATTCGAGATATTTAAGGATTCAACTTTTTTTATTGGAAGTCATTATGAGCCCGAAAATCGCATACCGAATCAAGATACCCGAATAGTAATGTTTAATAAACATATTGAGGTTTTAAACTCACTTCAGTTGGATAAAACTTTTATTCTTAAATTAAGAGAGTATTATGATTATCTATTACAACTAAAAAAGCCACTCCCCATACCTGATAAATGGTAATATATGCTTGCATTTGTATGTAAAGACCAATGGCGTTTAGTCTCCTTACTAGAGTAAATGATCCAGTCCTTAACAATACAAATACCTATAGATACTCTGGTCTTCGTATAACTATATAAATAACATGGAACTTAATTCACAATAATATGGAACTTAGACAAGGAGAACAGTTTTTTTATTGAAGTAGTCCGTGAGTCTGATTTTTTAAGAAAGCTTGGATATGATGGTGAACGTTTCAGTATTATTGGTATAGAATAGTTCAAGTTCTCAGGCAATCTGCCCAACAATTACGACGTAGTTCTTGCCATACTTCTTGGCACACTTGGGGCAGGTGGTGTACCACATGTACATTTTCTTGATTTCATAGCCTTTGCCTTTTGCCACGGATTCGTAGTCTTTACACCATTCTCCGGTTTTGTTGAAGTTTCCTTCATACACTTTGCAGTAATACTTCCCGCTCAATGTGCAGTTATCAGCACCCGGCACTTCTTTGTCCACGGCAAGATAGAGATCCATGTTCCATTTGGAGGTATGATCGGACAGACAGAGAAAACCAGGTGTTGTCGCTCCATAAAGATCCAATTTGTTTACCATCCTGGTGATTACCTTGCCAAAATTCATTGGCATGTAAAACAGTGTGCAGACTTTGTCGCGGATAAAAAGCTTGTGTTCCCAGTCAAAAACTTTGTCATCCCAAGGTTTTGGATCAAACTTTGGACAACACTCCTTGTCATTTTGTTTAGTTTCCATGATGTGTTTGGTTTGAAAATAAACCACAAATATAGTAAAGTATCTCCGTGTGTTATCTCGATATTTGTTAAAAGAAAGAGGAGTGAACTAAAATGTTCCCTTCATTAAATCATTTGATAAATTATTAGTATTAATATTGTGTTGTCTCCACGCTTATCGAATCCATTCATAACCGTTTGTCTGACGATGATAGCATAACTCTGATTAAGAGAAAAGCGTGTTTCTGTCTGGTAATTGTGTAACAATATAAATAAAGTAATACTCATGAAAAATCGTATTTGTTTATTCGTTCTTCTTAGCTTTTGCATGTCGGTTCATGCGCAAGATCGACCGCAAAATCGACAGGTTGCAAAGCAAGTAATTAATGTAGAGTCAGGAGACTTAAAGTTAAGTCTGATGGTTGGTAGTGATGATCGTCTTTACCAATTGGGGTTTGGTGCACTGGATAAAGAGGTATCTCTTCCTACCAGAATGCCGTCGCGTGAGTCAGAATTCTTACCACCTTATGGTAATGGGGTCATCACTGAGCCTGCTATTCAGGCAACTCATACGGATGGAAATACGTCGACCGAACTTCATTATGTGAGTCATAAGCAAGAGAATATATCTGATGATGTCCAATTGACAACCATTTCTTTAAAGGATCCTGCTTATCCGTTCTTTGTGGATATCTTCATAAAAAGTTATAAGTCGGTCAGCATGATGGAAATCTGGAATACTATCCGACACGATGAAGGTGAGGGTAAAGTAGTCCTCTATCGGTGTGCATCGGCTTCTCCGCGCTTTCAATCCTCCCAGTATTGGGTTACCCAGTTTATAGGAGATTATCAACGGGAAGCGACTCTTTCTGAAGAACGACTGAGTGAAGGAATTAAAGTGCTGGATTCCAAATTAGGAATCAGGGCTACCCAAATGCGTATTCCTTCTTTTATCCTGTCGGTAGGTCAAGCTGCCCGCGAAAATGAAGGAGAAGTATTTGCGGCTTCTTTAAAATGGCCCGGAAGTTTTCAATTAGCCTTTGAAGTGGACTGGGATAAGAATCTTCGCGTTTTGACC
>Ga0209430_1002550_pt1 | contig 11575 bp, 8 predicted proteins | sample BarGraIncub1133A_FD_184504 | JGI IMG/M metagenome (GOLD analysis project Ga0209430, IMG submission 184504) | Arctic peat soil microbial communities from Barrow, Alaska - Barrow Graham LP Incubations 11-33A (SPAdes) (version 2) | ecosystem: Environmental > Terrestrial > Soil > Wetlands > Peat... | reverse complement strand
AAGGTATAGATGTATTCGATTTGCTCGTTTATGTTCGACTCCTTAATACTAACTTCCATTAGCCCCGATTCTATTTTCGAAATATCAACAATATCGTTTATGATATTGAGCATTCGGGCGCCACTTTCCTCAATGATTTTAATGTACTCTTGTTGCTCTTCGCCGGTAAGGTCGGGCTCTTTCAGTAGTTCGGCAAAACCTAAAATGCCATTCATGGGAGTACGGATTTCATGACTCATATTGGCAAGGAAAGCTGATTTCAGACGGTCGCTTTGCTCGGCGTGTTCTTTGGCAATATGTAGGTCATGCATAATTCCGATCTTTTCAATAAAGGTACTTATATCGAGGGCAATCTGTTCGAACAACTTTGCGAAGGATACATTATATGCTTCGGGGTTGGTATAGTTCTGAATTACGAGAACTCCAATTGCCTTTTTGCCAACAATGAGTGGAACTCCCAACCAGCATTCGGCCGGCGAACCCATAATAGGCATATTTTGTTCTTCTGCCAGTTTTGCAATTTCATGTTTGTTCAACAGTAGTGTTTTTGCTGTTTTCACCACATAACCGGATAATGATTTACCGGCATCCCATTCTTCGAATGCATCTTTCTCATCAAACCAGTGCAGTTTTTTCAGGGTGTTACTTTCGGGCTTGTAAAGTGCTACAAAGAAATTTGTAGTGTCGAATAATAGGTTTAATTCGCTACGGGCAAAGCTTAGTAATTGTTCAACAGTATCGCACGTAGTCATTGCCATAGCAATATTGTATTGAATTAGGCTAATTATGTCTGCCTGTCTGCGTTCAGTAATATCGCGCGAAACGACTAATAAGTTATAAATTTTATCCTGGATATCCCCAATTGGTGAAACAATAATTTCCCACCATTTCGGTATTTTTTTTTCTGTCGGACAAAAGCCTGCAAAGATTGTTGAATTTCCTTTTTTTGCCTCTGCAATTGCTTTAAGGGCAGCTTTATTATCTTTCCCTTTCCAAAAATCTGCCCACGATTTATTTAGGTACGGTTTTAAATCATCTATTTTCAATGATTTTTGTCCGCCTTCGTTCATTGATAATAAATTCCCTTCCAAATCCAATACTTGGATACTGTCGCTGCTGCTTGCGATAATTCGTTTTGTGAATTCTTCGCTATTTTTTCGAATAGCAATTTCTTTTACAAGGTCATTTACCACAGTTTCTAAGTGTTTATTAAGCGATTTCAGTTCTTCCTGCGCCTCCAGCAATTCCGTATTTCGTTGGACGGCTGCTTCATAAGTGGAGATAAGCAATGAAAGCATTTGTTGATGTGTGGATGTTATAAACCGTTTTTTTCCACCTAAAACCATTTCTATTCCTAATTTGATTATTTCACCACTATGCAAATTTTTATTCGCCAAAACATGAGTAATATGTGATAAAAGATATCTTTCATCATAGGGTTTAGTCAGAAAATTATCAGCTCCGCAGGCAAGCCCTTTTAAAATATCACACGAATCAGATAAAGAAGTGAGCAAAATAACCGGAATGTCTTTAGTGCTTATATCTGCTTTTATCTTTTCACAAAGCTCATAGCCATTCATTTTGGGCATAATAATATCGCTTATAACTATTGAAGGTTTATCCTTTTGGATTAAATCAAGAGCTTCTTTTCCATCTTTAGCCACAATTACCCGGTAATTGTTTGTTTCAAGAATGTATTTTAATTGTTCAGCCTGTGTAGGGCTGTCTTCTGCAATTAAAATGTCAATAATAATTTCCTTAGTTTTCATCTGATTTTATTTTTTTACTATTCATTTTTTAATTAGAGAAGAAAGTGCCACAGCAATTTCAGCGGGTGATAAGACATGCATTGCTGCACCCAGTTTTATTGCTTCGCCCGGCATACCATGCACTACTGAACTTTCTTTATTTTGAGCGAAAGTAACGGCTCCTTTATCTTTCAACAATTTTAACTCTTCAGCACCATCGCGCCCCATACCACTCAGTAAAATCCCTACTGCTCTGGCACCAAAATTCTGTGCTGCGGTTCTAAATAAATATGCAACCGATGGACGTGAGCCATTTTCTGCATTATTTTGATTAAGTAATATTCTTGGTCCTTTTTCAACTCCCATGTGGAGATCATCGGGTGCTACATAAACATGACCGGGAAGTAAATATTCTCCCTGCGAAGCAATATGAAAAGGGAAATGGGTAGTATTCTTAAGCCATTCAACAAATCCTTTTGTAAAGCCGGGTGAAATGTGCTGTACTATTAAAATAGGAACAGGAGTATCCTTTGGTAATCCTAAAAGGATTTGCTGCAATGCTATAGTTCCTCCTGTTGAAGCGCCCATAACTACTACCTGAATTTTTGTGTCTTCGTCGATTGGTTTTTCAATCAGGGGTATTGCATCTTTTTGTTCTTTTGCAGATTTGCTATAACGTTTTACCAATTTTATTTCCGACATCAGTTTTAAGGTCTTAATTAATTTCTTCGCCTCATTTTTATATTCGGAATGTGCGACACTCGGTGGTTTTTTTATTATTGCTAAAGCTCCCGCTTCCATTAGATTAAAAGATAATACCTGATCTTCTATGGTTAAACTTCCTGTAACAATAACAATGGGAGTTGGGTTAGTTGCCATTATGATTTTTGTTGCTTCAAAGCCATTTAATTTTGGCATTTGAAAATCCATTGCTATTATGTCAGGTTTCAGTTTAGTTACTAACTCTATAGCTTCTTCCCCATTGTGTGCTACACCAACAATTTTAAATTCCGGATCGGAGCCGATAGTGTAAATCAGCAATTGTTGCATTACCGGCGAATCTTCAACGACTAGAATTTTTATCATTTTCTTAAAATTAGGTTATTAGGCTTTTAGCCTTTGTCTTATTAGACAAACAGATATGCATAAAATCTTTTCAACTTCTTCCATTTTTTAATTTATATTCGTTTATAACTAATTTATCTAAATATTCAAGACTGATATTCCACATCATTACCTAAATTCCTACAGCCTAATAGCCCACAAGCTAAATACCTGATTTTTTACAATAATTTCTTAACAACATCCAACAAATTGCTTTGGTCGAAGCTACTTTTGATAATATATGCATTTGCCTTGACATCAATCCCATGTTCACGGTCTTCGCGTGATTCGAGTGCGGTAACAAGAACTACCGGAATTTCACTGAGTTTCTTTTCTTTCCTTATTTTTTCCGTAAGCTCAAAACCATTCATTCGTGGCATATCCACATCAGAAACTATCAGGTCAAATTCTCCAATCAGAGCTTTTGTATAAGCATCCACTCCATCAACAGCAGTTGTAACTTCGTAACCATTAGTTTCAAGTATGTTTTTAATTAATGTACGAGAAGTTATCGAATCATCAATTACCAGTATTTTATGTATAGTTTCAATTTCAAGTTTTAGTTCTTCTTTTATTTTTGAAGAAGTTGCTATTCCTAATGCAGACTTCATCAGGTCTGAAACATTTATAACAGGAACCACAATGCCCGAACCAAGCACAGTAACTCCACTAATATTTCTAACTCTGTTCAATTGTTTACCGAGTTCTTTTACAAGAATCTGATGTTCATCAAAAATTTCATCTACTTTAAAACCAATTTTGGTATCACCTTGATTTAGAACTATAATTTGAATAAAGTCAGCGGATTCTTGTTTTCTGTCATAAATCCCTAAAACATCACTAAGCTTGACCACCCCAATTATTTCTTCACCAATGCGAATTGTCTCCCTGTTTTCAACGGTTTTAATTTCTTTCTTAAATAATCTTAAAGCACATTCAACATTAATTGTTGGCAGAAAGAATTGCTGTTCTGCAGCGCTAACCAAAACTCCCCTGAAAGTAGAAAGAGTAAGAGGCATAATGAGGTGGAAAATAGTACCAATTTTCGGTTGATTTTCAACAGTAATAGTTCCATTCAGTTTTTCCACTTTCTCGCGAACAATAGCCAAACCAAGCCCACGCCCCGAAATATCGGTAATTATAGGACTTGTTGTTAATCCTGTTTTAAACACTAAAGACAGGATTTCCTGATTACTTAGTTTGTTTGCTTTTTCCTTAGAGGTTATGCCTAATTTAATTGCTTCAATAATTACTCTTTGGGTATTTATACCTGAGCCATCATCAGAAATAGAAATTTCAAGATTTCGTCCATCAACAACCGAGAAGTGAAGTGTTATTATTCCTTGTCTTGCTTTATTTATTTTAAGACGTTCATCGGGTTTCTTAATTCCATGGTCAATGCAATTTCTTAAAAGATGTATCAATGGATCTTTAAGCTCTTCAAGTATTCTTTTATCTACTTCAATTTCTCTCCCAACAATTTTTAGCTCAACTTCTTTCTTCTGACCTCTTGCAAGGTCACGTACCATTTTTGGGAAACCTTCAACAATAACTGAAATAGGATGCATCAGTATCTTTTTTGTGGATTCAACATGCTCATCAATCATTCTACCAAGAGTACGTTGGTCGCTTTCTAATGCCCGACAAACTGAAAAAATATTTCTTTCAGTTTCGTCAAGTTTTTCATTAGTCAGGTCAATTATTTCTTTTAACTGAAGCTCTTTGTCAGCAATACGCATTGTATCCCATTTTCTTATTTCAGCTTTCCACTCAATGATATAATCGTATATATTATTCAGCTCTAAATTTCTTTGGGCATAAGCAATTTTTGACTGAATCATTTGCTCTGCCTCTAAGAATATGGGGTCAAGTTTCGCAGTTCGAATTCTTACAGTATCTATCTGAAAATCTTTCTCTTCATATGGTTTATCCTGTGAAGTTATTTTTAATGATGTTTCTGCTTGTTTGATTTCTAAAATCGGTATATTTTCTTTTATTTTTTGCTTAGTAGGAGGTAGTGAAACAATTTTTTGAACAGGAACAATGATATTAGGTTTTTCTTCTGTTTCTTTTTTAATTATAGTTTTCAGCTCTTCAGCTTTCATATCTGCACTTTCAGTTTCAGCAATTGTTTTAAGCTGCTTGATTAAATCACTGTCAGAGTCAATTATTTTTGTTTCAGTTCCGGTAAGCATCTTAGAAATAGAATCAATAGCTTTATGAATGCTATCGAATTGTGAAGAAGTAAAGGATAATTTTTCGTTTTTTAATTTTGCAAAAGTACTCTCTAATACCTGGCAAATAGATTCAATATTTAATCTATTAACCGAGCGGGCAGCGCCTTTTAAACTATGAGCCTCCCGAAAAATAGTTTCTATTATTTCCTGTGCATTTTTTGATTCAGGATTCTTCTCAAGCTCAATAAGTCCGGAAGAGAGAGCGCTAATATGCTCTTCAGCCTCAATCTTGAACATTGCTTCCAGTCTTTCCAAAAATTCTTTTTCTTTATTTGTCATTTTATAGGCTTTTAGTCTGTAGCTGATCAGGCTATAGGTTTTTAGTTTGTAGTGTTTAGACTACAGGCTAAATAGCTACAGCCTATTAGCCTATTTAAATTTTATATTGGTTAACCAATATTCCCAGTTTCTGACCTAATTCATGTAGTCCTTTAGCTGCTTTTTCGGTCTTAACCATAGATGCTGCATTCGCTGTACCTGCCTGATTAATATTTTGCATTGCAAATCCAATCTGGTCCATTCCAACCAACTGTTGATCGCTTGATGCAACAATTTGTAATGTAGCTTCTACAGCTTTATTTGCACTATCAGCTAATTTCTTAATTGCATCTCCTGCCTGATTCGATTGTTTAACGCCATTCTCAACTGCTTTGCTCGTTTGCTCTGTCGCCATTACTGCAGCGTTGGTGGCTTTCTGCACATCGTTTAATATGTTTCTAACCTGAATTGTAGATTGTTTTGATTGCTGCGCCAGACTCTTAATCTCCTGTGCAACAACGGCAAAACCTTTACCATGCTCACCTGCTTTTGCCGCTTCAATTGCTGCATTAACTGCCAGTAAGTTTGATTGGTCGGCAACATCTGTTACTGCTGCTATAATACCTCCTATTTGCTGACTTTGCTCACTTAAACGAACTATGGTATTTGCTACTGCTTCCATACGTTTCTGAATATCATGCATTCCACTTATAGTTTCATTTACAGCTTTTTCTCCAGATTTTGTGATTTGAACAACTTGTTGAGCATTGTCTGAAACATTGCTTGCTTTTTGACTTGATAGTTGTGCTGCTTGTCTTACTTCTTCAACAGTTGTTGTAGTCTCACTAATTGCTGTTGCTGATTCTGCTGCACCTGATGCCACCTGAGTGGTAGCTGCCAAAATTTCGCTGGCTGAAGAACCAAGCAGATTCACTCCTTCGGATATGTCTTTCATTATTTGACGCAAATTAATCAGCATCTGAGAAAAGGCATTTCCTAAAATATCTTTTTCTGATTGCGGAACAATAGCTCCTGTAAGATCACCTGAAGCAATTTGTTGAGCAGCATTTGCCATTTTTCTAAGTACATTTATCATTTTTATAAAAGCAAGGTTAAGAATACCAATTTCATCACTTCTATTCATTGCTTCCAGATTAGATGTTAAATCTCCTGCTGAAATTAAATCTGCAATTTTAGTGACTTTGCTTAGTGGTCTTGAAATATTCCTAATTACAAAAAAGCTAACTACTGATAATAGAATGATTGAAAATAGGGTGCCAATAACAATAATTGATTTGATGTTTGCAGCATCAGTAAGCATTGTTGCTCTCCTTTTAGTCAATAAATTATTCTCTTCATTTTCAATTTCACCTGCAAGGGTTCTGTAATCATCCATAATTTTTTTACCCTCACCAGTTTTTACAATTTTCAATGCTGCCTCAAAATCATTTGCTCTTCTAATGTCTATCGCTTCTTGTAAATTAGCATACTTAGCATCAATTAATGTTTTAAGCTTTTCAAGCCGTTTTTGTTGATTTGGATTGTCGCTAGTTAGTTCTACAATCTCTTTAAAATTATCATATATTTCTTTAGATGAATTAAATGGTTCGAGATATTTTTCATCGCCTGTTATTATATATCCACGTTGACCAGTTTCTGCATCTTGTAAAAGTGAACGTATGGACTCATTTAAATGTAAAACTTGACGAGTATGAATATCCCAGCTAATGCTTTCATTTAATTTAGCTATCATAATAAATGTCATTGTGCCCAATGTGATAAAAGCTATAACAGCAAATGCTATTAAACTACCTAATTTATTTCCAATATTCCATTTCATAGTTGCAATTTTTAATTATTTTATAATTGATTTATTATTATTTTTTCGTCTTTTAAAATACTTTCAGCATTGAGAATTATCAGGTGGTCGCTGCTTACACCTTTAAGATATTCTGCACCAATTCCGGGCATTTTTGTGTATGATTTATTAAGAGAGTTTAAGCTTATTGAATGTGTGTCGATTATAATATCAGCAAGAACTCCGAATTCCATATTTTCATTTTTTAAAATGATAATTTTATTGAGCTCGCCTAATCCTACTAAAGGTAGATTAAACAAGCTTTTAAGGTCGATAATTGAAAGAATCTGACCCCTGATATTTACTATTCCAACTACAAAAGCCGGTAATCCGGGAAGTGGCGTGAAATTGTTTAATAAGTAAACTTCACGCACATATTTTGTTTCGAATGCATAATTTTCGGAACCTAATCTGAATTCAATAATCTCAATAAAATCCTGTTTAGTAATTTCATCATGCCTTTCTATAGCTAAAGCCTGCGCACGGGATTTAAGTATAGAACGTTTTTCTTCAGGTGTCAGAATTTCACCTTTTTCAATTGCTTCATTTTGAAAATTCATTTTCATTTTTCATTTTTTTTATTATACCATTATCAGTAAAGAAGCATTTATAATTTCCTTGAACCTGCCTGCTGTTAAGCCTTCCGATTCAAAAAACATATCATCCTGATTGCACTTACTTAATAAGTCAATTGCATTTTGGAAACTTTTTTTTGCCGCTTTTAAATTACCCTGCTTTTGATAAATATTTCCTAAGGAGAAATATGGAAGGACAAAATCGGGGTCGATATAAATAGTACGGTTTAGTTCTGTAACAGCTTCTTCAGTTTGCATGTTTTCCTGTAAAATTGTTGAATGCAAATAGTAGATTCGTGGGTCAAGTTTGAAAATTAGTAATGCCTCTTTGCAAAATTCAATAGCCTTGCTTAGTTCTCCTTTATTTGCAAATGATTTAATAATTTGTATATGCTCATCGGCGGTTTTTTCTGCAATTTTTTGATTGTCTATATTTTCCTCCTGATTGATTTCGGTAATTGGTTTTTTTGATTCTATAATAAGCTCACTTTTATCTTCACCTATTCTCTCTTTTGCAATATGCTTATTTTCAATTTTAAAAGTTTGAATTTTTGGTATATTGAAATTGTCAGGTTCCAGAAAAGATGATGTAGTAATCTTTTTATTTAGTTTTTTAACTTTATCAGATGACTTTTGATATAGCACAAATCCCGGAACATTAACCGGAGTAAAATCAGGAAAATTATTGACAGATAATTCGCTGGCAGAAACCACAAGATAACCTCCCTGTAGCAAAGAATTATACAATCCTTTTGCTACCTGCCTGAATCGCTCTTGTTTGAAATACATAAGAACATTGCGGCAGAAAATAATATCCATTGCATTGGTATAGCTGGCAGAAGATGGGAAAACATCTTCTGCCAGATTCAGATATTCGAATCTTACCATTTTTTTTATTTCTGAAATAATCTCGAATTGACCATTGCCTTTGCTAATAAAAAAATTTTCTTTTAGCCATCGCGGTTCACCACGAAACGACCATTGCTTATATTCACCGGCTTTTGCCTTTTTTAATATTTTTGGATTTATATCTGTTGCAAGAATACTTATGTTCCAGTCTTTAATGTCAGGAATTATTTTATGTAATGCAATTGCAATTGAATAAGGTTCTTCGCCACTCGAACAACCTGCACACCATATTCTTATTCGTTTATCTTGTTTTTGGCGAAGGCGAATTAATTCAGGAATAATTTTTTGTTCAAGTGCATCAAATGTTTTTGGCTCGCGCCAGAAATAGGTTTCGCTTATAGTAAGATGTGATGCCAGAATTTCGGCATGCTCACGACTTAATGGAGAAGATATTATTCTTTCGATAAATGTGTTTACATTAGTGTATCCAAATTCTTTTGAAGCTGCAATAATATTTCTTTCAAGATCGTCCCAGCGTTCTTTTGGAAAATACAAAGCAAGGCTGTAAGTGATAAACTCACTTAATTTTTCTAAAATATTATCTGGCAGTGTATGATTCATTTAATCTTTCCTTTTAATGCATTTTCTAATGTTTTTTCATCATCCAGCGACAGGAACTTTTCTAAATCATTTATCAGGATAATATTGTTTTCAAATACTGTTACACCGGAAATTAATTCAGCAAATGGCAAAGTTTTTTTGAAGTCTTTAATTTTAAAATCAGAAATTTCGGTTACTTCTCCAACATAATCAACTGCAAGCACTACAAGTCTTTTTGAAGTTCGTGCAATAATAAACTGGTCGTCTAAGCCAATCTCATGTTTGGGCAAACGAAAAAGCTTTCGAATATCTATTACTGGAATTACCTCTCCCTGAAAGTTTATGACTCCTGAAATTTTCTCGGGAGCTTTAGGTAAAGGTGTGATTTCGACCGATCTGATTACTCTTTCAACGGCAGATAAGTAGAGTGCGTATCGTGGTTCTTCGAGGCTGAACATTACAATTTTATGTGTTTCCATAATTTTATGATTGCTAATAGTTCCTTTTATTACTAAATAGTTTAGGGAGGTTCTGTAATTTAATTGATATACTGATATTTAAATTATAGAACCTCCCTTTACAGACATACTCGATTTCGGTTGCGGCCCAAAGATATAAAATTATAGTTCAGTTATTATTCTTATAAAAATAAAAAATATGATTAATTCAGTATTCTTCAATCGTTCACGTTCAATCTTCTCGGCTGTTTCTTTTCCTGTTCCGGAGAAGAAAGACTTTCTTTCATTGCGGCTCTTTCATTCAGCTTTTAATTAATCGATGCAACCAAAGTTTTGATCTCCTCAAACATCAAGCTGATCATCGAATTAGTATTTCCCCATGATTTTTCTGTTTTTATTTCATTGTTATCCGGTAAAACCGGGATTAAGTAATTTTTATGTATAAACTCCCTGATAATCAGATAGAGCATTTTCGTTTTTAAAAGTAAGCCCCTCAATTACGGGTAAGAGCGAATTTTAATATTTAACCTTAATTTTTTCTACCAAGGGATACCCGGTTTCGACACCCGATGGCTCTTGAGCAGTAAGCCGCAATCTGTCAGCCACTGGATGGCCAACTCAAAGTTTTTGGCACGCGCGCCCTCCCTGATCACCCCATATACGAATTTTTTATTCTCTTTGGCTAATTGCGAGGGGATGCTTTGCCAAACCATCCGGATTCGGGGAACGGTTTCATTGGGTGTATGTTTGGAAAAATCGCCTTCGTAAGAATTCAGTATCCTGTTTTGGATACGGCGTACCAGTTGCCAATCGCGCTTTTGGGCAAAAGCATCTACCACTTCGGGCATTCCCCCCACATAGAAGTAATAGCGGAGATATTCTTTAAGTTTCTCCGTGAACATGGAAACCACGCTCCAGTTCTTAGCTTTTAATGCTTCAACCAGTGCCTTTTCATTCTGTGACAACAGGAATTCGGAAAATGAAAGTGGGCGCAAGTCCAGGAAATCAACCTTCCCGACTGGAAACGAAACACTGCTGCGCAATCCCATTACAAGCAGGGAACCGGCGGCAATAACATGGTATTGTGGCGCTTTCTCGCAAAAATATTTAAGGGAGGTAATTCCGCGTTCCGCCGATTGGATTTCGTCTAAGACGATCAGAGTGTTTTCTGCCGTTATGGTGGTTTGAGCATGTATCTGAAGCACGGTTATTATCCGTTCAATATCAAAGTCGCTCGCAAAAATAGTTTGCAATGCCGGGGTTTCTTCAAAATTCACATAAATGAATTTGGCATACGAAGTTCGGCCAAACTCCTGCAAAAGTCATGTTTTTCCAACCTGGCGCGCACCCCTTACGATCAGTGGTTTACGGAATTTATCCTCTTTCCACCTTTTTAAACTGACAATTGATTCCCGATACATATGCTTGTCTTTATTTAAAATTGATACAAAAATACATTTTTATCACGATAAAAAGGCAAATCGGCAACACTTTTGTCAGGATAAAACAATGGTGACTTCCCTGATTTATCTTTAAACATTCACGGCCACAAGTGTTCACTTCACTGCCAGAAGCTGCCAGATAGCTATAACCCGCCAACGGTACCCGATCACCTTCTACTTTCGCTCCCCAAACAGTTAAGACTGAAATATTATGCAACAGGAAGACGATTTAAGAGGTTTGGCAAAGGTCATGGAGTTTATGCGGGCAATCAGCATTTTACTGGTGATTATCCATATTTACTGGTTTTGTTACCGTTCAGTTCATGAGTGGAATATCAATATTGGAGTGGTCGATAAAATCCTTTTGAATTTCAACCGGACCACGGGACTGTTTACCACCATCCTTTGGACAAAACTGTTTTCAATAGTTTTCCTTGCACTTTCGT
>Ga0209430_1002547_pt1 | contig 11589 bp, 10 predicted proteins | sample BarGraIncub1133A_FD_184504 | JGI IMG/M metagenome (GOLD analysis project Ga0209430, IMG submission 184504) | Arctic peat soil microbial communities from Barrow, Alaska - Barrow Graham LP Incubations 11-33A (SPAdes) (version 2) | ecosystem: Environmental > Terrestrial > Soil > Wetlands > Peat... | reverse complement strand
CTGATCCCCGGTGAGGGTTTGCTGGCCGGGCGCCACGCTGACGCCGTCCGCGCCGATTCCGGTCAGTGCCACCAGCCGGGTACCCACGCCGGGAACGGTGACCTGCAGCAGTGCCGGCGCGTCAAGGCGTGCCAGGAGATCAAGATTGCCGGTGATTTTTGTCGCGGTCAGGCCCCGTTGCCGGGCAAGGGTCCGCAGAGTCGCGGTCTGCCCAGATACCGCAAGGAGCGGCGGCGAGCGCCAGGCGCTCAGCACGGCGTTCACGGTGGCAAGCTGGTTTTCCTGTTCGGACACCGCGGCAAGATCCCGCAGGGCGAGTTCACGGGACAAGGCGGGCATTGGTGGTGAGGGGATCAGGGCCTGCACCGACTGCGTGGGCCCGCGGCCGGGCAGCGCCACCATGACGGCCGCGAAGAGCGCCGCCAGCACCGCAGCCGCGGCCAGAGCCTTCAGCCAAGGCCCGGAAGGAGCGCGGGGCGCGTCCTTGCGCAGATCGGCGATGGAGGTCGCAGCCATGGACGGCGACACCTCACGGCACTCGGTGGTGTACGCCAGGAGTAGCGCCCGATCGCACACGCCGTTGATCAGACGCGGAAGCCCTCCTGAAAACCTGAAGATCCGCTTCAGAGCGCCCGCGGAAAAGGTCAACGGTTCGAGTCCTGCGGCGGCGAAACGGATCCGATGCCGGATATAGTCGCAGCTGTCGGCGAAGCCCATCGGCTTCAGGTGATAGCGGACCGTGATGCGCTGGTCCAGCTGCCGCAGTTCCGCCCGCGCCAGCAGGGTCTTCAGTTCCGGTTGCCCCACCAGGACGATCTGGATCAGCTTGGAGCGATCGGTCTCCAGGTTGGAGATGAGTCGAATCTGCTCCAGCACCTCGATGGAGAGGTTCTGCGCCTCGTCGATCACCAGCACCACGGTGCGCCCGGCCCGGTTTTCCTCCAGGAGGAATCCGTTAAGGGCCTGGTGGAGATCCCGCGGCTCAGACCCCGCAGCGGAAAGCCCGAACTCGCGGTTGATCTCCTTGAAGAGGCCCAGGGGTGAGAGGGTCGGGTTGAAGATCAGCGCGGTCCGATGGATCTCGGGGTCCAGATGGTTCAGCAGGGTGCGGACGAGGGTTGTCTTGCCGGTCCCCACCTCGCCGGAAAGCTCAATGAATCCGGCGCGGTTTTCGATGGCGAAAAGCAGGTGGGCGAAGGCCTCCTGATGCGGAGAGCTTAGGAAAAGAAAGGCCGGATTCGGGGTAAGGGCAAACGGAGGTTCCTTGAAACCAAAAAATTCCCAGTACATAGCTCGCCATATGGCCCGCTGAGGGCGGAAAAGGGGTTGGATGCAGTAAATTGAGCTTCTAGCTATAGGTGCTTGCCGCGGGAGTGTCAAGCGAATCTTGGACGGGCGACCCGGTCACGGTCCTGGGGCTGATAACTTTCGGAGTTGGGAGTCAGGCTCGCTGAGTTGGGAGTTAATCATGAAGAAAGGGATCAACCTCATTGAAGCTTGAATGGACACTGGCCAGGCTATGGGGAAATCGGCGCCACGCGCCCGTAGGAACATGACTTGTCCGGGTCGGAGTCCCTGGTTTCCCTGTTTCAGGTGGTCTCTTCTTCGTCGTTTACCAGAGCCACCCGCGCCCGGTAATCAAACAGTTCCTGAGGCTTCGATTGCGGGATAAGCTCCCCGCGCCCGCATGATGAGCATTTGAGAATCGCGACGGCGTCAACCAACGAAACTTCCAGTTGTCCTCCGCATTTGCAGGTCATGTTTACTCACCTCCTTGGGAAAGAGAGACTAAGCTCTATTTCGTCTATTCCTTACCTCCTTTCCGGCGACAGTTTTTGCGTAGGAGGTGATCGAGGCCACTATAAAATATCGAGGGTCCCTTTGTCAATTCAAATTACCCGGTTCTAATTTCTCCTATCGTGGCGGATGCCTTGCTCGGCAGCGGCGGCGCATCGACGTTAACGATCGTCGCCGCCACGGAATCCCGCCGCGAAATCCATGACGCACATGCTTTGGTAGCGCGGGTGCGGCCCGCATGCCGCCCCGGCTACCTTGAAGGGGAGGCCGAAGATGTTTTTCCGATGCCCCCTTCCCGGAACGCCGTCGTCGATGATGAGCTGCATGACCATGAGGCGCGCCGTATCGGGACCGTAGCCGATGTTCTCCGCGATCCGGGACTGCCAGTCGCCGTGCCTCTCGATCCTCTCCCTCATGCCGCCGCTCTCTCTCCCGGTGTGGCCGAGACCGCCGCTTTGTCCCTGGTCGTCCGCCAGATCCGCCGCGGCCTCGGCAAGCCCCTGGGACCAGGCAAGCGCGGGGAGCGGGGGCTGTCTTTGCAGGTAACGGATCGCCTCGTCAAGCGCCGGCACCCCCTCGGAAGTCATCACCTGGGTGGTTGAGCCGGGCAAGCGATAGTTCTTTCCCTGGAACTGGCGGCGCAGATCCCGGATGTAGCCGGCGTAGCGCTGGGGGGCGGTGCGGGCCAGGTTGGTCTCCGTCAGCATCTGTTGCGCGAGTCCGCCCTGGGCCGCCGCAACCGTGGTCATCGACAGGATGAAATAGATGAAAAAGCTTCCGCAGGCGGTTTTGATCAGTCGGCCCATTCGTTGTACCTCGAAACCTAGGTTGAATTCCCGCATCGTCTGCGACCTTCAGGGAGCGCCGAGCCTCGCCTCGAACACCTTCATGGCGTCGGCCAGCGTCGCCTCGATCTCGTCGCCATACACGGTAAAGTAGAGATATGGCCCGGAATAATGATGCCAGTTGAGATCCTCCACCAGCAGGGGAGCCAGATAGCGCTCCATTTTTTCATAGGGGTAAAAAGGGTCCCCGTTCGGCCAGGTGCGCCTGAGTTTGTTTATCTGCGCCTCGGTAAGCAGTATCCGGTATCGAATGGAAACTATTTCTGGTTTCATAACACCCCTCCCCGATCTGGCATGCCTTGCCCCGCGCGCGGCGAGCAACACTGAGTCTACTCCATTTTCGGATTTAGCGGTCCAACATTCGCGCATGGACGGCATCCCAGCGAGCCTTCCGGCTGGCGCCAAGCGGCGGTTCCCTAGTATCCATCACCTCGGACAGCCCAGGTTCAAACGGAATCGGTCAGTCGCGGGATCTGCCACCACCGCCTCCTTTTGACCTTGACAGACCGCCTTTTAATAAGCGACTCTGTCCCAGCCGGTTTTGACGACAATCCGGATTGATTGTACAGGTCACCAAAGCTTCCCCGTTGCCGCCTCAAGGAGCAAAATGATGAAGAAGCTGTATCTTGCATCGCCGCTTGGTTTCTCGCCGGAAAATACCGCGTACCTGAATCAGGTCAAGGTGAAGCTGGCATCCCTGGGGTTTGAGATTTTCGACCCGTGGGAGCAGAAACAGTTCGCTTCCAGAATCGAAAAAGCCTCCCAGGAGAGGGATTATGACGCGAGGATCGCGGCGTTCGGAGAGATTGCCCAACATATCGGCTTATGCAACGAAGGAGGAATCAGGTGGGCGAATTTCGTGCTCGCCGTGCTTGATGGAGCCGAGGTGGATTCAGGAACCGCCAGCGAGGTGGGCTTCGGCTCCGCCCTGGGGAAGAAGTGCTACGGCCTGCGCACCGATCAGCGCGATTCCGGCGATTTCATAGGCTTGCCGGTCAACCTGCAGATACTGCACTTTATCGAAAGAAGCGGAGGCACCATGTTTCGCAGCATCGCCGAGATATCCATTACCGGTCATGCCATCCAGCGCGAAGCTCTCTAAAAACCGGCATCCCGAGGACCGGGCAGGCAATGGTCGGGACGGCTCCGTAAAATCCGACGGCACAACCCCTCAAAATCCGCTCTTTCCATTTCAGACCGTGAAACCAGTCATCTTATGCTGCAGTAGCTTTACCTGTCCGGCGAGACCGGCCACGGCGCCATCCATGATCAGGGTGGCTTCCACGGTCGTCTGGGACGAGTACTGGATATTCTCCATCGCCTGCACTATGATCCTGCTGCTCTGCGCCCCCTCCTCGCACGCCTTCCTCACGTTGCCGATCATGGTGGTGATGTCCTCGGTGGCATGAACGATATGGTCGCTGGATTCGTTCTGCTCCCGGGTGGTATGGCGGACCTGGGCGGTGAAGTCCTTCATCCGTTCAACCGCCGAGATGATTTGCTCACTGCCGCGCCCCTGTTCCCGGGTAGCCTTCACGATCTGCCGCACCATTTCCGCCACGCGCTCCATGGCCAGGCTCATGTTCTCACTCACCCGGGACTGTTCCTCGGTGGTGCGCGCTATCTCGTTGACCCGAGGGGTCGATTGCCGCACCCCGTCGACGATCTTGCGGAGCGCCTCGCCAGAGCGCTGGGAGAGCAATTCTCCCTCCGCTATGCGCAGTTCGGACTCCTTGATGGCGAAAACAACACGCTGGGTCTCTTCCTGTACCCCCTTGGTTATCCCCGCGATCTCCCGGGTGGAACTGCTGGTGCGCTTGGCCAGTTCCTTGATTTCACCGGCCACGACGGCGAATCCCATGCCGTGCTCGCCCGCCTGGGCGGCGATGATGGACGCGTTCAGCGCCAGGAGGTTGGTTTGATCCGCCACGGCGTCGATGACCGACAGGATTTTCCCAATATCGACGGCGCGCAGCGCAAGGTTTTCCATCGCCTCGACGGTGAACTGTGAGGAACGGCGGATTTCGCCCATGCCCGAGATGGTCGCCTCGACCGCTTGCCGTCCGTTTTCCGCGTCCTGCCTGACGGTCTCGGAAATGGTCGCGGCCTGCAGGGCATTTTCCCCCACCTGCTTGATGGAGACATCGAGCTCCGCCACCAGGGAGGAGGCCGTTGTCGAGTCACTCATAAGGCTGTGGGCGCTTGCGCCGATCTGCTTTTCTGCGGCCGTCATTTCGATGATGGAGGAGCTTACTTCATCGACCGCAGCGGACAGCATCTCGACATGCCGGTTGACCTCTTCGATACTGGAGGACATCTCCAGGATGGCGGAGGCGTTGTCGGTAGCCGAGCTGGAGAGGTCTTCCACCCACTGGGCTATCTGGTTCACGGTCCGGTTGATCTCAAGGACCGCGAGTGAAGCCCCGGTTACCCCTTCGGACTGAAGTCCCGCGGAACTGACCCCCTTTTTGGAAGCATCGTCGATATCGGCGGCGATCTTTTGCAACTCGGCTATAGACTGGATCACCCTGCTGGCCACGCCTGTCAGCTGCTCCATCATGACATTGAAATTCTTGTTGAGTTTGCCGAACTCGTCCTCGGAGGTGACCGCCAGGCGGGAGGTAAGGTCACCCTCGGCTCCCCGGTCCATGGCGGCGGCAAGGATCTTCACGCGCTTGGCCAGGTTCCTGGTCGCATATACGAATAGCACCGAAATGAGGATGATGCCGTTAAGGACCAGAACGCCCAGGGTGGCGTAAGCGTACCCCTGCGGCAGATGGTTCCCGGCGACATTGGAGATGAGCTGGTAGGCGCAGTACAGGCCGGCTAGGGAAAGGACGATGCCGCCCAGGAGGGAGAAGCGGATGAAATTGTAGCCGAAGCGCAGATTCTTTGCCATGACGGTACCTCGTAAACGGCGGAAATTTGCCTAAGTCAAGGAGCATAGATTATTAATTTTTACCGAAAATATCTAGGTCAAATTTGCATACGGATGGGAAAAAAGCAAGGCTAATGTTACTCGCACTTGCCTTTCTTGCCTGGCACCATTTTGAGAAGGTCGAGGGCGCTTGGGTAGCGCCCCCTTTCAGAAAGCGCTTATAAAAAAAGGGGGAGCCGCCGTTCAGGCAGCCCCCCCCTTTTTTCCCAGCGCACCGGGTCAGGTCAGTAGGTCCAGAAGTAGTCCTGAATCTTCTTCACATCATGAGTCTTGGTGAGGGCGAGCATCAAAAGGATGCGCGACTTCTTCGGGTTGAGATTGTCGCTGCTGACAAAACCATACTTGTCGTCGTCAGCCTCGCCATTTCTGGCGACAATGCCGCTGCCTACATTGGAGCTTCTTACCACGACCACCCCCTTTTTCAGGGCATTTTCGATAGGCGGGTATTCCTGGGTGGCGATACTGCCATCACCGACTCCGGCATGAACTATCCCTTTGGCGCCGGAAGCCACCGCGGCATTGATCATGGTGGGAGTCACGCCGGAGTAATGGTAAACGATTTCAACCAGCGGCAGTGCGGTCAGGTTGCTAACGTCGAACTCGGAGTCCACGGTGTGCTTACGAAGAGACTGGCGATAGAATACCGGCTGGTCGCCGCTGAAAACGCCAAGAGCGCCGAGTATCGGGGTCTGGAAGGTATCGACGCGATCGGTGATTGTCTTTGTCACGTCGCGCGCGCCGCCGATGGTGTCGTTGAGCATCACCAGGACCCCCTTGCCGACGGCGTTTTTGCTCCCGGCGAGAATGACCGCGCGGTACAGGTTGAGGGGACCGTCGGCGCTCAAGGCCGTGCCGGGGCGCATGGCGCCGACAATGACAACCGGCTTGCTGCTCTTCACCACAAGGTTTAGGAAGTATGCCGTCTCTTCAATGGTGTCGGTGCCGTGAGTGATGACGATTCCGTCCACGTCGTCCTGGGCAAGAAGTGCGTTTACCCGCTTGGCCAGCTTGAGCCAGACTTCCGTTGTCATGCTTTCGCTGGCGATCTGGGCGACCTGCTCTCCGGTCACGTGAGCGATTTTCGCCAGATCCGGGACATTGGAGATAAGCGTTTCCACCGCGGTAACAGCCACGGCGTAATGTGTCGTTGCCGTGCTGCTGGCGCCGGCGCCGGCGATGGTTCCGCCGGTGGCAAGGATCTTGATGTTAGGAAGCTTCCCGTCGGCAAACGCCGCCTGACCGAACGATACGACCAAAGATACCACCGTCAGTACAACCCAAATCCTCTTACTCATGTGCGTTCCTCCTCTGGATGATTGATGCTGCAGGGTAACGACTAATCATAGGGAAAAATTTCCAACGTAAGCGGTAAAACAGTGCTCCGGCCAACTCCTTCCGGTTATTCAGGGAGATCTGACTTAACCGGACAGCTAAGCTGACTACAGATCCAGGTAACTGTCAAGCCCGCGTCAAAAACAATCCGGCATTCGGCGCATCCGGGTCAGATCGCCTTGCGCCAGGAGAGCCGCTCTTCCAGCCAGCGGGAGAACGAGGTGAAGCTAAAGCAGAGCACGAAATAGACCGCAGCGATGAAGATGAATATCTCGGTCGGATAGGACATGGTCCGGTTGTTGACCTGGGTCGCGACATGGGTGAGTTCGGAGACCCCGACGATGAAGGCAAGGGAGGTGTCCTTGATGAGCGAGACGAACTGGTTCACGAAAGAAGGTATCATGTTGCGCATCCCCTGAGGCAGCACGATGTAGAGCATCGCCTGCCAGTGGGTGAGCCCGGTGGAGACGGCGGCCTCGAGCTGCCCCTTCGGGATTCCCTCGATCCCCGCCCGGACGATCTGCGACATGTAGGCGGAGGTGAAGATGGTGAGCCCCATGATGACCGTCTGGCTCTCCGGGACGGTCTTTCCGAGGAACGCCGGGAGCAGGAAGTACATCCAGAAGAGCACCATCAGTAGCGGCAGGCCGCGCACCGTGTTGATGAGGAGGTTGACCGGGTAGCGTATCGCCTTGAAGCGGGAAAGGCTCAAAAGGCCGAGTATCAGCCCCCCGAAGAAGGAGAGGACGCACGATACCACCGCGAGGTACATGGTGAGCCCGAGCCCTCCCAGCGGGCCGTTCGGGTAACGTCCGATCATGAAATAGGTGAAGTTGTCTAAGATTACCTGGAAATTCAGCATGCCTTCCATTTTGTTTCTCCCATCGCCGTCACTATAGATTCCGAAGTCCCGATCGTGCTGCCCGGAGCGCGCCCCCTAGGCCCGATGCGGGTTCAGCACCCGCTTGTTGTAGAGGTCCATGAGAGCCGTGATCAGCACCGACAGCACGAGGTAGACGACCGTCGCGGCGGTGAAGGCCTCGAAACCCTTGAAGGAGTAGCTCTCCACCTGTCGGGCCTGGTAGGTGAGTTCCGCGACGCCGATGGTCATGGCGAGGGAGGAGTTTTTCGCCAGGTTCAGGAACTGGTTCACCAGCGGGGGGACGGTGATGCGCACCGCCTGCGGCAGGATGATGTACTGCATGGAACGGAGGTAGGAAAATCCGGCGCTGCGGGCCGCCTCCATCTGCTCCTTGGGAATGGAGAGGATCCCGGAGCGGATGTCCTCGGCGATGAAGGCCGAGGTGTAGATGGTAAGGGCGATGACGGCGGCGGCGAATTCGAAGTTTGTGTTGTTCAGCCAGTCGTTCAAAAACATGGGAAGAATCTTGTAGGAGCCGAAGTACCAGAAAAAAATCTGGACCAGCAGCGGCGTGTTCCGGAAGAATTCCAGGTAAGCGGATGCGGCCCAGCGCAGCGGCCGCCAGCTGCTCATCTTCAGCACCGCGACCAGCAGCCCCAGGATGAAGGCGCCGACGATGCCGATGGCCGAGATCTCCAGGGTGATCTTCAGCCCGGAGACCAGCCAATCGAAATATTTTCCTGAAGTGACGATGGACCAATCAAAGTTGTACTTAAGCACGGGGAACCTCTCCATCGGGTGGTAGCGGGAGTGCCGCCTTTGCCGTCATCGCGGGCGACGGGTTGGCGGCTGGAAGCACCCCGGCGTGTAGATACGCAAATCACCGACTAGGTCAAGGGCGTCGCACACGGATGACACGGGAACTGGCGGATAACTGCCGATTAATCGAAGTCCGGGTTAAAGGCTTGAACCTTGGACTTGACGTTAATCCGGTCTGTTCCGCCATTTTTGTTGGCAGCCGTGTGCGAGCCTTTGACTCGTTTCAAAACGATCCGCTACCTGTCGGCGACGATCTTGAAGGTGCGCTTCAGGTTCAGGGCGCTCTTCGGGCCGAACCACTTGTCGAAAATCCTCTTCGCCTCGCCGCTCTTCTCCATCTGCAGCAGGGTCTTGTTGACGAAGGCGATGAACTTGGCGTCATCCTTGCGCATGCCGAGACCATACGGCTCGGCCGCGATCTGCAGGTTCGGGATCTCGAACTGGGCCCTGTTCGGCGCCTTGGACAACAACCCGGCAAGAATCGCCTCGTCCGTCGTCACGGCGGCGACTTTTCCCTGCTGCAGCGCGAGGAACGCCTGCGGGTAGTCGTCGAAGGCAAGCACCCTGGAGGTCGGGATGGCCTTCTTCACGTTCTGCTCCGAGGTGGACCCCTTGGCGGTGCCGATCTTTTTGCCGGCGAGATCCTGAACGCTTCTCACCTTTCCCTTCCTGGCGATGAACTTCTGGCCGGTGGCGAAGTAGGTGTGGCTGAAGCCGACCTGCTTGGCCCTTTCCGGGTTCTTGGTCATGGTGGCGGCGATGACGTCGATGTTCCCTTCGGTCAGTTGCGGCATGCGCGAGGCCGAGGTGACCGGCTTCAGTTCCAGCCTGACGCCGAGCTTCTTGGCGATCGCCCTCATGAAGTCGATGTCATAGCCGACGATCTGTCGGCTCTTTTCGTCCACGTAGCCAAAGGGAGGGAGCGAGTCCTTGACGCCGGCCACCAGCACCCCTTTATTCTTCACCTCGGAGAGGGTATCGGCCGGGGCCGAGGCGAGCGCGGCCTTTCCGAATGCGCCGACCAGTGCGAGTCCCATCAAAACGGTTGCCAGTCTCTTCATTGTGCATCTCCTTTGTACGGTTCATTACAACATCACCAACTCAAAACTCAAAACTCAAAACTTCGAACTTCCCCTCTAATGCATCGGCGACAGCAGCTGTTTGAGGAACTGCCGGGAGCGGTCGTGCTGCGGATTGAGAAAAAACTCCTCGGGCTTGGCCTCTTCCAGCACCACGCCATGGTCCATGAACACCACCCGGTGTGCCACCTCGCGGGCAAAGCCCATCTCGTGGGTCACCACGATCATGGTCATGCCGCTCTTGGCGAGATCCTGCATGACCGCCAGCACCTCGCCGATCATCTCCGGGTCCAGGGCCGAGGTCGGCTCGTCGAAGAGCATGATGCGCGGCTTCATGGCGAGCGCCCGGGCAATGGCCACGCGCTGCTGCTGCCCACCGGAGAGCTGGCTCGGATAGGCATCCCGCTTCACGGTCAGGCCGACCCGCTCCAGGAGTTCCATCGCCTGAGCTTCCGCTTCCTTCCTGGGTGTATTCCTGATCTTGGTGGGCGCCAGGGTGATGTTGTTCAGGACCGAGAGATGCGGATAAAGGTTGAACTGCTGGAATACGAAACCGACCTCGGCGCGCAGCTTGTTCAGGTCGGTCTTCTTGCAGCTGAGGTCCATGCCGTCCACCGTGAGATGACCCTCGTTGATCGGCTCCAGCTGGTTGATGGTCCTGATCAGGGTCGACTTCCCCGATCCCGAGGGGCCGCAGACAACGACCACCTCTCCAAGCTTTACGTGGAGATCTATGCCGTTCAATACGTGAAGTTTCTTGAACCATTTGTGGACGCCTTGGAACTGGATCATCTGCTGCTCCTTTTCAATAAAATCATCAGGTTGATAGAGGTCAGGGGGGAATTGCGCGGGATCTGCCCGCTTCATCTCAGCGAAGTCTGCATCCCGATCCCGCTAGAGTAGCAACGGCGAGGTTATCCGCGACGGGAGCTGTCCGGGGTTTCGCTAAAAAGCCTGGTGAGATGGTCCGGTATCGCGAGGGAAAAGCTGCCCAGGCCAGAGCCGGTCACAGATGGCGGTTCGAGCCGATCCTTTCGAGCATCGCTTGCCGGCCCTGCCCCCCTCTTGGCTTGCTTCCCTGCCGATCGGCTCATGAGGCAAGCCACGTCGTATACAAAGCAAGGCAAGTGCCAATACCGCAGTCGTGAGGCAACATGCCGGTATATCTGCATAAAAACGTCGCGATATGATTTATCTACCGGGGCGAGGAGGTATAACTTTTGTCGTGGATAGCTGAGGGGTGGGGGATAAAACTGCTGGAGAACGTGAGGTTGGCGAGGGTATAACCTTGGTTATCCAAATAACAAAGGTTATACCCCCTTAGGCAGAGCCTCGTCGCGGCGCTGCAGCTTGAGCCGCTTGCTGAGCGCGGGCTGGGAGATGCCGAGCAGACGGGAGGCGATGGTCTGGTTGTTGTCCGAGCGGCGCATAGCCTCTGCGACCAGCTGCTCCACCGCTGAGCCTAAGGTCGGGATTTCCGCCCAGGTTAAAAAAACATTCTGCTCCCCGCCGCAGTTGACTGGCGCAGGCCCTTCCCCCTGCACCTCCATGGCGAGCAGGAAGGTATTCATGGAGAGCATGTGCGAGCTGTGCACGCTCATGGCGTCGTAGACCATCGACCTCAGCTCCCGCAGGTTCCCGGGGAAGCTGTAGGTGGCGAGCAGGGTGATGAGCTCCTTCGGGTAGGTCGGTACCTTCTTGCCGAAACTCAGGGCGGTCTCTTCCAGGAAGTGATCGAGAAGCAGCGCGATGTCGTCCTTTCGCTCGCGCAGCGGCGGGATGTGAACGTGATGGGCGCGCAGCCGGTAGAAGAGGTCCTTGCGGAAGCCGCCCGCGTTGCGTTTTGCGGAAAGGTCATGGTGCGTGGCGACCACGATGCGCGCCCTCAGCTGTTTCGGCTGGTCGCTGCCGAGCGGG
>Ga0209430_1002543_pt1 | contig 11606 bp, 8 predicted proteins | sample BarGraIncub1133A_FD_184504 | JGI IMG/M metagenome (GOLD analysis project Ga0209430, IMG submission 184504) | Arctic peat soil microbial communities from Barrow, Alaska - Barrow Graham LP Incubations 11-33A (SPAdes) (version 2) | ecosystem: Environmental > Terrestrial > Soil > Wetlands > Peat... | reverse complement strand
AGCAGGGTTGCAGCGCTCAGAGTTGTTGCAGCACCTCCCACGGCTGGACGCCATCCCCTTTGAATCGCAGTATCAGTATATGGCTACGCTTCATGGTGACGGAGAACGTACCGTCGTGTATCTAAAGGGGGCGCTGGAGAGTCTTGTCCCCCGCTGCAGCCAGATGCTGGCGGCAGACGGTGATACGTACCCTCTCGATCCGGATGAGATTCACCGCCAGGCGGAGCGTATGGGGGAAAAGGGGGTGCGGGTGCTGGCATTTGCCCGTTTGGAACCAGCCGGACTCTCTGGGGAATTGGGGCACGGCTCTGTGGGTAGCGGACTAACCTTTCTAGGGCTCCAGGGGATGATTGATCCACCGCGTGAAGAGGCGATCAGGGCGATCAAGGTCTGCCTGGATGCCGGTATCAAGATCAAGATGATAACGGGTGACCATGCTGTCACCGCAGCAGCTATTGCCAGGCAGATCGGTCTCTACGGAGAACAACGTACCGATGACGAGCTATTGGCTCTGACCGGCGGGGAACTGGCAGAGCTTTCTGATGACGAGCTGATTGAAGCGGCGGAACGGACTCAGGTATTTGCCCGGGTAGCACCGGAACAAAAGCTGCGTCTGGTGGAGGCGCTCCAGGCACGGGGTCATATCGTCGCCATGACTGGCGATGGGGTAAACGATGCGCCGGCGTTGCGTCAGGCTGATATTGGTGTGGCCATGGGGATATCCGGCACCGAGGTTGCCAAAGAGGCCGCTGACATGCTGCTTACCGATGACAATTTCTCCTCCATCGAGGCCGCGGTTGAGGAGGGGCGTGGGGTGTATGATAATCTGGTCAAGTTCATAATCTGGACGCTGCCGACCAATCTGGGAGAAGGGCTGGTGATCCTGGCGGCGGTCTTTGCAGGGGTGCGACTGCCGATAACACCGGTGCAGATCCTCTGGATTAACATGACCACAGCGGTGCTTCTGGGGCTGATGCTTGCCTTTGAACCAAAGGAGCCGGGGCTGATGAATCGCCCCCCGCTGGATCCACGCAAACCGCTCCTGACGAGAGAATTGATCCTGCGTATCGTACTTGTCGGGTTTATGCTGCTCGTGGGAGCATTCGGCCTGTTCGAGTGGCAGCTGCGGCAGGGGAGTGACCTGGCGGTGGCGAGAACCTGCGCGGTTAACATCTTTGTATTTGGTGAGATATTCTATCTGTTCAACTGCCGTAGTCTTCGTTATTCCATGTTCAGGGTCGGCCTGTTCAGCAACCGCTGGGTTCTGGGCGGTGTCAGCCTCATGGTGCTGCTACAGCTGCTGTTTACGTATCTGCCGGCCATGAACAGCGCTTTTGGCAGCTGTCCGATCGGTCACAAGGAGTGGGGGGTGATAATCGGCGCTTCGGCTATCGTCTATTGTGTGATTGAATGTGAAAAATGGATCAGGCGGAGAAGGGAAACAGCAGTACAGTTTTAATTGTAGTACTTATCTCTTCACATTAACTCAGATTTTTCCGATTTATCTGTCTGATCCAAGATATCCATTTTCATTCTAGCAAAATAATGCATGAAGGCTGGAAGAGTAACTAAGGTGAACAATGTTGTTGCGGCAATACCGAAGTTGGTTGCCCAGCCAATGGAGGCAAGCGCTCCGTAATCGGTTAAAGCAAGCGAGCCAAATCCGGCTATGGTTGTAATTGCTGAAAGGAGTACCGCTCTGCCGGACTGAATAAATCGCCCCTGATATTCTTCTTCGGCGCAGTTCCTGATCCTGTGCGCAATATGGAGACCGTAATCGCTCCCCATCCCCAGTATAGTGACCAACACCATCACGTTCATAAAATTGAGCCGCATGCCACAAAGTGCCATTAACCCGAGCATGGCAATAACCCCGGAGAATACCGGAAACAAAGAGCAGAAGATCCCCACGGGATCATTGAAGTGAGACACGAGCAGCAGTAAGACAATTACTCCACCAATGAGTAGCGCCCAAACAAAACTGTGCCTTACTGATTCGGTAAGTTGTTCACTTACCAGATCTACACTCGTTGCACGAGACAGGGGATCAATGTCATGTAATGCCTCGATGAATGCCGTTTGCTTGAACTCCAGTCCTCGATAGTTCAAGTACGTAAGGAGATGGTATCCATTTGCATTAAGGGTCAGGTGCCTCTCCACAATCCCGCGAAAAGGTGAATCAGACATATGGGCAAGTCCGTCGCTGACCGACAAGACTTGAGCGTGGGAAAGATTGGCAAGGCTCTGTACATATCCTTGGAACGGTTCAATGGAAAAGCCCTGTTGAGTCAGAGAATTTTCCAGGCTAGTGCTTAGCTTGCTGTTACCAAGACCTGTTGACAGAGCGTCGATGACACGACGCTGGGTATCCGTTTCGTTAATTACCTGCCCTAGGGAGGCAAATGAAACAATTTCACTGCGCTGTTGTAGTTGCAGGGCCAGTAAATCAACCTTTCTCCCGCGTGAAAGAACATCAGTCAGGTTCTTACCTTCAACGGCAACGATCAACTGTTTTGGACTTATGCTCAAGTGTTTTTCCACTTTTTCCTGAGTGAGGAATGCTTCAGACGAGCGGGGCTGCATGTTTTTTAATTCAGACTCGAATGAAATGTTTGTAGCGGCAAAGAGCAGGAAGAGCACAGTTACGACTGATAAAGCAATGTTCGGACGCCAGTAGCGTCGTCCCGTATTCCAAATGCTGCTTAGGCAGAAGCCGGGTAACGGCTTGTACTCTTTGAGTGGAAACCTCTTCTCCATGAAGATCAACAATGGTGGCAGGAAAAAGAACGTAGCGTACAGGGAAAAAACAACTCCAAGCCCCACGAGAAGCCCCAACTCGGCAAGAGCACGCACGTCCGATACAACAAGGGCAAGAAAGGGAAAGGCCGTTGTAAGCGCAGCAGTGAAGATGGCATGCCCCGTGTCCACTGTCGCGAGCCGGAGAGATTCATCAGTCGATTTTCCGCTACTGCGTTCGAAATGGAACCGGTCGTAAAGATGGATCGAATAGTCGGTCCCAAGGCCAACAATGAGCGAGGTAAATGCGAAGGAAATGATACTTATAGTCGGATAGAATAGCCCCGCCATGCCGACGGCCATCACGACACCGTACACCAGGATGAGCGGGATCAGCAGGGTCGGCAGTAATCTCCGGTAGGTTACGAAGAAAAGAGCCAGGACAACAACGAGCGTCGAAATAAGCCCGGTGATAACGTTCTCTTTCATGATTGATTCGTCTGTAACCGCGCTCAGGTGAGCGCCGGCACAGGATATCTTGACGGTGGCTCCCTTACGGGCCTCGTTGATACCAGCCACCAGCTTTCTGGCAAAAACAATATCGGTTACCGGGTGGCTTGGTTCGGCGATAATGATGAGCACCTTACCATCACGGGAAAGGAAATAGGGAGAAGATGTATCCAGATCGAGTGCCTGAGAAGCGGTCTTCAGTCGCGGCAGTATGATGTCGCGCAGATAAAGTGGATCAGCGGCGATAATATCGGTAAAGCTTCCCGGAGCTGCGAGCTCTGTTTTGGCTTTACGAAGGGCGAGGTCGACAGATTCAGGCTTGAGAAGATGCTGGTAGCGCGCAACGTCTGTCGGAGCAACGAAAAGCTGGGGGTGGGTGACAGCATAGCTGATGAAGTCAGCAAACGGCTTTGCCTCGGCGGAATCAAAGATGCGGTATTTAACTTTACTGAACGCGGGGATTCCGTCTATGGAGAGTCTTTGCAGTTTCCCGGCAAAGACCTCAGCTTCCTTGATAAGCGCTTGCTTGTCCCCTTCCAGGAGAAAATAGGCGTTTCCTGCGCTTCCCGTCCATTCAATGGTATCCATAAAAAGAGCAAGCGGCCCCTTTTGGGGGAATAATTTAAAAATATCGGCTTCGAAATGGATTCTGGTGATTGAAAAAAAACACGAAAGAACGAAAACTAGGCAGCACGCGACAAACACTACTACCGGTTTCGTTGTGGTTACGAAGTAGATCCACTGTAAATGTTTTCGTATCAATGAGTTAGAGGTAGAAACTATTTTACCAGACAGTTATTTTATCATTCAGACCTTAGCTATTAATTTTGCACTGATATTTTAACACAAGTTTCTTGAATTTTTTAGATCAACATTTCTGAAAATGTGCCAGTATTCCATCTGATGTTTTATCGGTAACACATAGCCTTAATCCGGAAACCTGTCAATCGGTATAGAATTAATTACAACTTTATTACGATGTGTACGTTGATCACACTGCTGGCTATTGTGCCTGCACAAAGTTCGAACAATAACATTTGATGTATGGAGATAACTTAAACGAACCAAAGCGGATTATACAACACAAAGGGCACCTTGGCAGGCGCCCTTTGTGTTGTTTCATATTTGACAGCAGATAAGTTCCGACTATTTGGAACTACAGATTGAAATCAGCGCTTCCATCAGATTGGTGCTGGTCAGAAGGCCTACAAGGTTGTTGTTGCCGTCGGTTACACACAACCCGTTAAGTTTGTTGTCATGAACAATCTGGGCGGCCTGACAGAGCGGGGCGTCGGGGGTGATAGTTATCGGATGAGGGTTCATCGCATCTCTAACCGTAGCTTTGGCAAGGATGTAGTGTACCTCCCAGGTGTCCATAGAGGTGGATTGGCCGGGTGTAAAACTCTTGATCATAAGGTCTGTGATCAGTCCGCAAAATTTGCCATTGCAGGTGACGGGGAGACGACGAATATTTTTTTCCTTCATCAAGTGCATGGCCTCGATAATGGAAGCGTCAACTTCGATAGTATACGGATTACGCGTCATCCATTGTTCGACAGTTTGCATATGTTCTCTCTCCTTACATTCCGAGGAATGCTTTCTTGACGTGGTCGTTACTCAGCAATTCGCTGCCGGTGCCGGACAGAACGACCCGACCGGTCTCCAATACATAGGCCCGGTTGGCAATCTTCAGTGACTGGAAAACGTTCTGCTCTACCAGCAGAATTGTGACCCCCTGCTTGTTGATTTCCTGGATAATCTCAAAAATAATTTTAACAAATAATGGCGAAAGTCCAAGTGAAGGTTCATCCAGCAGCAACAGTTTGGGGTTGGCCATCAAACCGCGGCCAATCGCCAGCATCTGCTGTTCCCCGCCGGACATGGTGCCGCCCAATTGTTTTTCGCGCTCCTTAAGGCGTGGGAACATACCGAAGACCCGCTCCACATTAGCCTCACGACTAGATCGGGCGCTCTTTATGAAAGATCCCATTCGAAGATTTTCCAGAACAGTCATCTCGGGAAAAATCTTTCTGCCCTCGGGAACCTGTACAATGCCGCGTTCAACAACCTGGTGTGATTCGAGATCATTAATGATCTCACCATTGAACGTGATGCTACCTGACGCGGGCCTCTCCAGACGGGAGATGTTTTTGAGTGTCGTGGACTTGCCGGCCCCGTTTGCGCCGACCACCGTAACTATCTCACCTTCGTTGACCTCCAGATCGATATCCCAGAGAACTTTCAGATCGTCGTAACTAAAATTGAGTTTATTGATAGTGAGCATTGAAAACCTCTTGAATTTATTCGCTTCCCAGATAGGCGGCCACGACCTCGGTATTCTTGACGATCTCTTCAGGCGACCCTTCAGCCAGTTTTTCACCGGAATTGAGTACCACGATGCGGTCGGAAATGCGCATGATAGCTTTCATGTCGTGTTCTATAACCATCTGCGTGATACCCAGTTTACGGATATCCAGAATCAGTTGGATGATTTCCTCACTCTCGGCCGGGTTGAGACCGCCCATGACCTCGTCCAGCAGCAGCAGCTTGGGCTGAGTCGCCAGAACGCGAGCGACTTCCAGTTTCTTTCGCTCACCGATCGGCAGTCCACCGGCCAGAAAATTTGCCCGGTGGTCCAATCGCACAACTTTGACCTGCTCCATGGCCATTTCACGGGCAACCTTGAGGGAGTTTGTCCGGCAAAGGGCGCCGACCATAACGTTGTCCACCACACTCATCTTGGCCAATGGTCGGACTTTCTGCCAGGTACGGGCCATGCCCAGCTTACAGACCTTGTCCGGCTGCAGACCGTTCATGGTCTTGCCGTCGAAGATGATCTCGCCTTTGGAAGGAGGATAGTAGCCGGTGATGCAGTTGAAGAGGGTGGTTTTACCGGCGCCGTTGGGACCGATCAGCCCCATAATCATCCCCTGTTCCACTTCGAAGGAAACATCCGAATTGGCTGCCAGGCCCCCGAAAAACTTACTGACGTGCTTGATCTCGAGAATGGCCATCAGACGGTCTCCTTATGCTTCTTAGCCGATAATGCCCTGAAGAAACCGAGTACACCATCTGGCATGAAAAGAATCACCACTACCACCAGGATGCCATAGATCAGGACATGAGCGTGGGAGAGGTTCTCGGTCAGGAAGTTTCCGAATTTGGATTCCGCGCTGACCAGGCCCGAACTGATCAACGCCTCGCCAACCATGTTGCTGCGTAGAGCCTCTGAGAGCGGTACCAGCACCAGCGCACCAATGATAGGTCCGAAAATGGTACCGATTCCGCCGATAATGCAGATCAGGACAATAGACACTGACAATTCAAGCGACAGGACCGTAGTCGGGTCGATGAAGCCAACATACAGGGCGTACAGACTGCCGGCCAGGGAGGTTAAAATTGCCGAGATACCCAGGGCCGTGTTCTTGTAAAGCGTCAGGCTGATACCCAGGGAGTGAGCCGCGTCCTGGTCTTCGCGAATGGCCTGGAAGAAGTAGCCCAGCTTGGAATGTTGGATCAGCCAGGTTGCTAGGATGACAATCAGTACAAAAACGAGACCGGTGTAATAGAAGGGCACCTTGGAGGCAAAATCGGTGATGACAGTTCCGTTGATTGTGAATGGCGGTATCTCAGTCGTCAGAATGCCTTCGGCGCCGTTGGTGATGTCCTTTAGATTCAGGGCGGATACACGGAAAATTTCAGCCACGGCAATCGAGGCCAGCACGAAGTAGGGACCCCGCAAGCGGAAGCAGATCGAACCGATGATCAGCGCAATCACCAGGGCTGCCAGCATCCCGGCCCAGACGCCGTACCAGGGGGGGATCTGCCGGAACTGCATCAGGATCAAGGTGGTGTAGGCGCCCACACCGAAGTAGGCTGAATGTCCCACCGAATACTGGCCGGTATAGCCACCCAGTATGTTCCAACTCGATCCCATGACGATATTGATGAAAATCAGGATCATGATGTGGAGTGCATAGGTGCTCTGCACATAGTTTGGCAACATGAACAGCAGAGCGATTATAACCAGGGACGTGATGACCGCCAGACTGCTTATCCCTTTATTGTTATTCAACGGAAATTTCATAGTCGTATCTGCCCCTATTAGTAAGTTAGAAATTATTTTCTGCGGTTTTGTAGAAAATAGTTTCGTTAACGCACTTATCCCGCCTGTCGGAGTCATGTGTTGGATTTGCCCATCAGACCGGCTGGCTTGAACAGGAGCACCAGCAGGAACAAGACGAACACCACCACTTCCTTCCAGCCGGAACCGAAGTAGACGCCGCCAATAGATTCAGCCACCCCGATCAGGATGCCGCCAAGCGTAGCTCCGACTATACTGCCCATGCCGCCCAGTACCGTGATGACAAAGGCCTTGAGCGTAAAGATGCTCCCCACCTGGGGAAAAATATAATAGGTGGGTGATATCAGTGCACCGGCCGTACCTGCCAGGGCAGAACCGAGGCCGAAGGCGATAATCGACATGCGTTTGACGTTAATCCCCATCAATTGGGCCGCTTCGCGGTCCTGAGCTGTGGCACGAATGGCCTGGCCGGTATCGGTCTTCAGCAGGAACCAGTACAATGCTGCAGTGATGACCGCAGTGATGGCAAAGGAAATTAGCAGCGGACTGGAAATGGAGATCCCCATGATGTTGAAGCTGCTGGACGAGTAGGTAGTCGAGAGAATCTTGTAGTCCGAGGTGAAGGCCAGCATGACGACGTTGCTCATAATGAGGCCCATGCCGATGGTCAACAGTATCTGGTTCTGGGGCAGCGAACCGAGGACGCGATTGATGAAAAATTTTTGCAGAAACCCGCCATACAGGAACATAAGCGGGATGGTGAACACAATCGAGACGAATGGATCGATGTTAAAAAGCGTGAACAGGTAGTACGTGCCGTACATGCCAAGCATCAGCAGATCGCCGTGGGCAAAGTTGATGACCCGCATGACACCGAAGATGATAGTCAGACCGATGCCGATCAGGGCGTAAACGCCGCCGATCAGGATACCGCTGATTAATGACTGGATAAAGATGTTCATAAAAAGTCTCCGGGTAAATTATAGGGGCGGATTGCTCCGCCCCTACAGAATCAATTTATTTTTTCCAGCCAGGAAATGGATAAACCGGCTTTTTGGAGACATACTTGGGCGGGTAGACCGTCTGGTGCACACCGTTCTGGATCTGTTCCACCAGCATCTGGTGATGGTTCTGATTGGTGTAGCCCTCGTAATCGAGGAACTTGACCTCACCCATGATACCGTTCCACTTACCGCTCTTGAGTGCTGCACGGATCTTCTCACGGTCACCGCCGGCTTTGGCGGCGGTCTCAGCCATGATTATCATCGATTCGTAGGCGGTAGCGGCGTGGTAGGACGGCTCTTTGCCAAACTTTGCTTTGTAGCGCTTGTCGAAATCTCTGGCGCCGGGCCAGTTTACATCACCTGTCCACTGGGTGCTGGAAAAGACGTTGTTGGAGATATCCTGCTCCTTGGCGAACGCCACAGTGGCAAAACCGGCTCCGGCACCGAGAAAAGCCTGTGGTGTAATGCCAATTTCACGTGACTGACGCATCAACAAAATAGCATCGGCAACATAGGATACCATGAAGACCAGGTCGGGGTTCTTGGACTTGATCTTGCTGAGAGTGCCGCGGTAATCGGGGGATCCTTTTGCATAGGACTCCTCGGCAACAACGATGATGCCTTTCTTGGCGGCGTAGGCCTTGGCTGACTTGGCGCCGGAGGTGCCAAAGTCGGTATTTTCGTTGATGATCGCCATGGTTTTGGGCTTGCCCAGTGAGGTGGCCATGTCGAGCAGGATGGTAGCATAGTCATAGGTGGTGGCGCTCAAGCGGTAGGTCCACTTCAGGTGCTGCCGGGTGATTTCGTCCTTGGATGCAACCGGTATCAGGAGCGGGGTCTTGTATTTTTCGGCCAGCTTGGCTACGGCGTTGGCAGTGGCCGAGGTATAGGGGCCGACTACGCCGGAGACCTTGTCGCGGGTTGCCATCTTTTCGAAGGCGGCCATAGATTTTTCGGGTTTGCCGGTGTCATCCTCCTTGACCAGGTCAACCTCGATCCCCCTCTTCTTCAGGTCTTCCAGGGCCAGGGTCACACCGTTGGACAGGTTTTCACCAATGGGGGCTTCAGGGCCGGTGATCGAATTTACAAAACCAATTTTTACCTTTGCCGCCTGGGATATGCCCGGAATGGCAAGCCCAAGAATCAGCGCCGTTGCTGCAATTTTTTTGTACATACGCAACCTCCTTTTGTTTGTGATACTGCCTTTGGTAGTAGATGTATCAACTTAGGTTGTGAAATATTGTTTTATTTATTGCAAAGCAGATGCCACTTGTGTGGCAGATTGTAACTATACCACATATAAAGTATTTGTCTTTACCATGGTACAATAACAATGGGTACGGGGAAGGGTTATGGCCAAAGTTGGCCACCAGAAGTGGCGAATAATGGCCAATACTGGTGAGCCGAAGAGAAGTGGAGGCGACTGTTACAGAATGTGTTGTCTTGAACAAAGGAGTTATGGTGATATAATAAAACGCGTGTTCATTTCTTCAAGACCTAATGAATCAAGCAGTTCATTCAGACGCTCTGATGGTCGGCGTCGCGGCAGGTCTTTGTAGCTGGCGATAATCAGCTCGTTTTTCATGGAATGTTCCCATCCCACTAACTCTGTCACGTTGACCTGATAGCCGTGCGCCTCCAACTGCAGGCATCGCAGAACATTGGTGATCAGACTGCCGAATTCACGTGTGTGCAGTGGGTGTCGCCATAATTCTGAGAGGCTGTTTGAACCAAGTGATGCCGCTTTGTTCTTACGCAGTACTGCAGCAACTTCAGCCTGGCAGCAGGGCACCAGCACAATAAAACGGGCATTTTTCTTCAGGGCGAAGACGATAGCATCGTCAGTGGCGGTATTGCAGGCGTGCAGTGCCGTAACAATATCTACCGTTGCAGGTAGCGAGTCCGAATAGATAGACTCGGCAACGGAGAGATTTAAAAAAGACATACCGGTAAACTCAAGTTTATGCGCAAGAGCCCGTGATTTCTGAACCAGTTCATCACGCGTTTCGATGCCGAAAATATGCGAACTGTCGTCCTGATATTTAAAAAACAGATCATACAGAATAAACCCGAGGTACGATTTTCCGGCTCCATGATCGGCGAGAGTAATGCCGGCATGATCCAGTTGAACCTCTTTCAATAGCGGTTCGATGAATTGATACAGATGGTTGACCTGTTTGAGTTTGCGTCTGCTGTCCTGATTTAATTTTCCGTCGCGGGTAAGAATGTGCAGCTCTTTCAGCAGCTCAATCGATTGCCCCGGTTTAATAGCGTGTTTTTCTGGCATATTCTGTTGATCCCTGATGTTATCCTAAATTGTATTTATCCATTTTATAGCGGAGCGTGCCGCGGGGAATTTTAAGCATGGCAGCTGTTTGTAGAACATTGCCACGGTTTTTTTCCAAGGCACGGCGAATGATGTTCTTTTCAAAATTCATCACGGCATCATCCAAGCCGCAATCTGCAGGGGAGGGGGCTGTTTGCTCAGATTGCGGAGCGGTTGGCGAGCCTTCAGTCGGAATAACCCCACGAATTTCCTGGGGAAGATGCTCCGGAAGGAGCGTTGGGCCATAGTTCATAATACAGATACGTTCAATGACATTTCTCAGTTCGCGAATGTTGCCCGGCCAGCCATACTCTTCCATCAGCCGGGTTGCTTCCGGTGATATGGTTTTAAAATCCCGACCAAACGAGCGGCTGAAAGTGTCAAGGAAATAGGAGGCGATGACACTGATATCGTCTCTGCGATCCCTGAGCGGCGGGATATGGATCGGGAATACATTGATCCGGTAATACAGGTCTTCGCGAAAAGAACCGGAAACTATTTTATCCGTCAGGTTGCGATTCGTTGCAGCGATAATACGGACATCAATATCGATATCCTTAATTCCGCCGACCCGGCGGATTGTCCGTTCCTGCAGTACCCGGAGGAGTTTGGCCTGCATGGCCATGTCCATATCGCCGATTTCGTCAAGAAAAACCGTACCGTGGTGCGCCTCCTCAAACAGCCCGATTTTCCGCACGGTGGCGTTGGTAAAGGAACCTTTCTCATGGCCGAAAAGCTCGCTCTCCAATAATGCAGCAGGGATCGAAGCGCAGTTGATAGCGACAAAGGCGGCATCGTGGCGGCCTGACAGGTCGTGAACCGCCCGGGCGATCAGCTCCTTGCCGGTACCGGACTCGCCGGTAATCAGAACCGTTGAAGGGATGCGGGCGATTTCCCGAACCTGGTCAACCACCTCGCGAAACGGCTTGCTCCTGCCGATCATCGG
>Ga0209430_1002540_pt1 | contig 11611 bp, 6 predicted proteins | sample BarGraIncub1133A_FD_184504 | JGI IMG/M metagenome (GOLD analysis project Ga0209430, IMG submission 184504) | Arctic peat soil microbial communities from Barrow, Alaska - Barrow Graham LP Incubations 11-33A (SPAdes) (version 2) | ecosystem: Environmental > Terrestrial > Soil > Wetlands > Peat... | reverse complement strand
CCACGAAATACTGCCCCTGCGCCTTGGCTTTGCAAGCCTTGAGCAAATCCAAATGCAATTTCCACCAACGGTTATCCGGATCCAATTTCAATTCCCCATCGAAACCTTCGTTGTGACGGATCCAGATGGTATCCTCGCGCGCTTCCAGCGAAGCACCTAGTATGGCAGCCATGGAACCCGGTCCCAATTGCGTATTGGCAACAGGCAAAATATCCCCTTTCAAGGATGTGTTTGCCAAAAAATGGTGAAGGATGTCAGCCCTGTAAGCGGGATCGAACCAAAGCTGATCCAGCGATTGGAACTTCGGTGGTTCGGGAACCACCAAATGCGGTTCACTCTTGCAGGCTTCCCACATGGTGATCACCGTGCCATTGCCAGCCCACCAGTCGATGTAGTTCTGTCTGGACTGCGCCCAGTTTGTTTTCCAAGTGTTCATTGCTGTTCGAGTAACAATCCGGCCAAAACCGATTTATCGATTCCTTTAAAGGTTTTATTCATAGTTATTTGAAGGACTTTGGAAAAGTCCATTTCATCCGTACAAGCCACCGATTCAGGATATACCGGAATGGAAGCACCATCTCGAACCCAGACCGGCATGTCTTTCAACGGACAATAAAATGCGTTGAGCCAGCAAGGGCCAGAAGTCTTTTCCCCGCTGAAAAGGTTTACCCAGGAGCCTTCGGGCAAGTAAACATCCCTACGGTTTTCTGCATTCATCATCGGTGCCACCAAAAAATCGTCTCCCAAGAAGTATTGGTCATCAATATGCCATACCGTCTTATCCTCAGGGCATTGCAATAGCATGGCCCTCAAAACAGGATAACCTGACAAGCTTACGGATTTCGACTGTTCCAGCAAATACGGAATCAGCGCATACCTTAACTTGAACCAACGCCGAATCAGCGTCGAAATACCCGGATAGCTGTATGGTTCCCGTTTGGAAGTCCCATGATACCTCAAATGTGAGCTGAATACGCCAAATTGAGTCCAGCGCAAATACAATTCGTCCGAAATGACTGAATTCATAAAATCAGGAACCCCGTGGAACCCAGGTACGTCGTGACTCCAAAATCCAAAGCCCGACAAACCGAAATGCAAACCACCCTTGAGCGAACCGGCCATCCCATCCCAGGAACAAGCCGCATCTCCACCCCAATGAAGCGGGAACCGCTGACTTCCTGCCCAGGCTGAACGCGACCAAGCAATGCCATCACCGGTCACCGCCTTGGTAATTTCCCAAGCCGCCTTCTGATACAACAGCGGATATAAATTATGCAGCAGTTCAGGACTGGAGTTTTCGTACACCGCATCCAAATGAATATCCTCGCCGAAATCCGTCTTGATGCAGACCACGCCCATGTCAAGCAGGTTCTTCAGCAAACCCTGATACCAAGCTGTCGCTTTTGGGCTGCTGAAATCGATGGTCCCTGCATAATCGTTTGTGCTGAAATTGGAACCACCCGAAATGCGATTCCTGTTGGTGGCTATATAGTTGTTGTCCAATGCTTCCTGCAATTGCACGGCACCTTCGGCCACATAGGGTAATTGCCAAAGACTCACCCTAAATCCGTTATCTTTCAGCTTTTTCAAAAACGCAACAGGATTCGGGAAGCGTTCCTCATTGAATTTCCATTCGCAAAGCCAATCCGTTCTGAACCAACCAGTATCCAAGTGAATCACGTCGCAAGGGAAATCCTCATTCTGCAAGCGTTCGCAAATGCCGTTCACTTCTTCCTCGGAAAAATACGTCATCCGGCTCATCCAAATGCCATAGCTCCAAACCGGCAACTGCGTTGGGAAACCGCTCAGACTCCGGTAATTGTAGAGCACCCGTTCCGGCGTTTCACCGCCAAGCAAAAACACATCGAGCAGCGGTTGCTCCACTACGATTTGTGTGGAACGCGTGGACTGATCGGCCAACGAAAGTTTAGTGAAGGCAGAGGTATGCACAAACACTCCATAGTTCCGATTGGATAGGTAAAAAGGTATGTTTTTATAAGCTCGTGGATTGTTCACACCCTGTGCATCCTGATTTTCCAATTGAAACGTCCTTCCGGACAAATCCATTTTGGCAAAGCGCTCTCCCGTTCCTGCAAAACATTCGTCCGGTTCTGCGTGAAAGGAGATGGTGGAACGCAATTTCTGTCCGTTTTCCTCTACAAAAGCCAATGCCATGGCATCGTGCCTATTCGGCTGAAACTGGTCGTATGCACTGATTTTGATTTCTTTTCCAGCTTCAGGATAGAAAGCAATGTCAACTGTTTCTTCCGGTGCCGGTAATAAATCGCTCCAAAAATCGATGGGCAAGGCTGCAAAATTCACGCATGCACGCAACGATCCTTTAGAATCCTTGATCAGCCACTGCGAAACGTTTTTATGGATGGACAAATGCGTCTGAACCAATCCTTCCCGAAAATCCAGCATCAGTGAATCTTCCAGAATTTCCGCATCCATTCCGATGGATAAACGCAAAATCTGATCCCCGTAGGCCCGCAACCGGAAAACATACTCCCGACGATCCACAGACTTGTCCACGTACAAATCATTTCCAGGCAAATATTTCTGAAACGGTACCGTCAACAACACATCGCCATCAACCACTTCAGCTTCAGTCGGTTTGCAGGCACGCCAAACAAAGGCCTTGGAATCCAAAGGAATGTCCAGGAAATCGTTCAGGAAATAATTGGTCTTTCGCATCAGAGTTTCATCGTTTTTAAAATTCGATATTCCGGTTCAAGCCCAGCAAGAGATCGAATCGAATCCGAAACCATTGGCCCGTTGTTCTCCCACGTATTGCCCGGTCCATTTGCATTCTTTAAGAACTTTTCCGAAGGGCACCAATTGTTTTTCACCGTAATGAATGAAGAACCTTCGTCTGTGTATAAGTAAAACCAATGGTTGGGATCATGCACATAAGCCGGGTGATAAATGCTGTCCACCACATTCTCAATGACCTGACTTTTAGGTTGTACCGACAAGGTGTAGATGCCGGCCACGTCGTACATGTGTTTGGCAAAATGGTGGATATAATTGCCTTTCACCAAATTTTCACGCATGCAGTTGTTAGCCTTCTGCCAACCCCAGCCAACGGTGATGCCCATGTAAGAGACCTCGGAAATTTCATTGTGTTCAATCCGGATGCCACGTACATAACCAGCAGCGATGCCTTCGGTCCCCCAATCATCATTGGTGACATTGTGAATCAGGTTGTTTCGTAGGGTCAGGTTGCTGCAAAGCTCGCGTTCATCCACCGGATTGTACGGCAAATGCGTTTCCATACCCGGCGCGCTGAAACGCCCGCACTGTATACCGTTGCTTCCAATGTCTTCAAAAAGGCAGTCTTGAACCAAATCCATAAAAGTGGCTTCTACATAATCCAATCCGCTTCCACCCAAATGAACAAAACGGCAGTTTAAGAATGCCGTATTATTGACGCCTGTGTACGAAACCGCTGCCATGGGTCTGCCTAAGAAGGCTTGATTATCAAGTCCTTTGTTCGGATTCTCAGGCGTTCCCGGGGGGCGCAGCTTATAACCATCCAGCAAATACATGCCAGCCTGCAAAGGCACATGCCCCAGCAAGGAAGGCCGCATCCAGGTAGTATGCGCGAAGGAAATTCCATCAAAGCGAACATAAGCGACTGGTGCATCCAACGTTCCTGCTGCCGTTACCAAATTTTCCAGAAACGGGAAAACGACCTGCTGAAGGTTCTCCTCTTTCCTTGGCCAATAATACAGCTTTCCAGCTTCGGCATCCAAATACCACTCACCCGGCTCATCCAGAAACTCGATGGCATTGGTCATGTAAAAGGGCGAACGCACCGAATCTGCCGTCATGGGTGATGGCCAAGGACGTTCAGCCTGTATGCGTGCTTCGGGTTGTTGAAAGTTCAACAGGACAACCGAATCTTTCTCCTGCAACGTACGAATCCGCAAATTGGAGATTGCCCACATCTGGTGGAGAACGAGTTCGATGGATTGTGGTTTCTGAAATCCGTGCTCCAAGGAAGCACCCGATACCTTCGTGCTAGCGAACCGGCGAAACCATGCCGCAGGAACTCCCAACGTCCCCGTTTTCTTGTCCCAGGAAGTGATGCGCGGTAATTGGTCATTGTTGACATCCCGCGCCCGAACGGCTTTTCGCCCGTTCACCCAAAGTTGTCTGAATTCTGGCAGAACGCCATTCACCAAGGGTAAATCGGCCACCATGACATTTTTTGCTGCAACAACGGGCAAACCCGGTACAGCTTCTGTTTTTTTCCAACCCGTCACCTTCCTGCCACCACTTAATACCGGCCATTCTCCATTTACAGCTTTCACCGTGGTCGGACTTTCAGCCGTACCGGAATCCTCCGGTCTCAGTAAAATAGGCTCTGTCAGTTCATACGTTCCTCCTTGCATCCAAATGACAATGCCACCTTTGATGGAGGCATCGTTCAATCGACGCAACTCCCGGGCTTGACGCAAAGCAGCTTTCAGGGTCGCCTTCGGTTGCATTTCAGTTCCCGGATTCGCATCCTTGCCACTAGTAGAAACCCAGATTTCAGCCGCTTGGAGATGAACCGTACAAAGTGCCATCAAACAGCAAAGAAGAAGAAGATGTCTCAAAAGAGCGCCAATCTCTACGTTACTGCTTATTCGACAATCCTCACGTAACATAAGTACGCTCTGGTATGTCTCATAATCAGTGCCTTGACCTTGGCGCTCTTTTGAAACATCTTTCATTGCAATTCTCGCATTCATTCCAGAACATTATTCAGGTTGAAAAATTGATTTCAAAAACCGCGCATTCGCACCATAATTCCCTTTGACATTTCTGCCATCGTTGGCAGCCCTGGAACGTTCCATCACCAACCAACCAGAATAACCCATTTTGTCCAATGCTTTCTTAATCAACGGCATATTGATCTTCGGATCATTTTCCAGCCAGAATTTATCCTCGTTGGTACAATGGATCTGACAAATGTTTTTGATACCCAAAATTTGAAGCTCTTTAATCAGATCCCTGCCATTGGCAAGCGGATTCTGGAAATTGAAATAAATCTTGATGCCCTTGCTACCTATTTCTTTGAGCAACGCTTTTTCGTTTGTAGCATCCAGCGCCGTTTCAATACCGATCACCACCCCGGCTTTCTCAGCCATCTGCCCGATCACCCGAAGCCGTTTCACCAATTCAGGCCGAAGTTCAGGTTTCTTCACCAAATCACCTTCCACTCCCAAGGGCAAAAAACCGACCTTGACATTCAGCTTCTTCATCAGATCAATGCAATCCTGAACCGGTGTGATATAGTCATCGCGTTTAGCCAGTGACTGGGCATAAAATCCCGACATGGCAATAGAGCTGAACTTGATACCGACATCGTTGGCTTCCTTCTTGAATTGCTGAAGAACAGCCGAATCCTTCAATGCATTCTCAAACGTCGGGCGCTTGCCTAAGGAACCCATATCCAGTTCCAGTCCGTCGCAACCAATGACCCTTGCCAACGAAATGGCACCTAATTTTTGACGCTTCAATAGCATCCAGTCACAAACCGAAATCCGATAGTTGGGTGAGTCCTCGTTCTTCACAACCGCCGTTTTCGTTCCAGGCCAAAGTCCTTTCTTCATCGGAACCATTTCCAACTTGGAAGGATCAATCTTCACATACTTGATGCGTTCACGTCTCCAAGTGTACACGATGTGAACCATTCCATCAGCAGACTGAATGACAGAAGGATAGGAATACTGACTGATGGGTGAATCTTCCAGAACCAGCGACGCGAACCATGTTTTACCATCCTTGGAAACCGCCACGTTCAAGGGTGTGCGGGGGCCCTTTACTTCTTTACCGGCAGGCAGCACATGGTTGTACACCAGCAATTGACGACCATCCTTCAAGGTGACGGCATCCGTTCCTGAATTGTTGTTCGGAAGTGTAGTTGCTTCAAAATCAGACCAGGTCTTGCCTCTGTCCGTTGACCAAGCTTGTGCGATGCAGCGGTTTCTGCTACGGCACAACACCTGCAGACGTCCGTCCGAGTACGTTAGAATGGAAGGCTGAATCACATTCCAGGTCTTTCCATCATTGATTGGACCTACCATCGACCAATTTTTGCAACTATCGTCTGTCACTTCAAAATGCACCTTCCAACCACCCTTCTCCGTACTGGAAGGGCAAACAATCCGATTGTCAAGGAGTAACGGTTTATTTTTAATGGGACCCAAATAGCCCTCAGGCAAAGCTACGGCTGAACTCCATGTTTTTCCATTATCGGCTGAACGCTTCATCCAGCCTGTCCAACCAGCCACATCGGGGCCAATTTTATAGAAAAGCAACAAATCACCACCTGAGATTTGATATAAAACCGGATTCCAGCAAGCAAAACGAACACTGTCGTTGAACACGCCGTCAGCCACTTTAATCGGTTCCGTCCATTGACTGTTTACCTGCCTACTACAATAAATACAAACATCCTTATACCGTTCCTTCATACCACCGAACCATGCAATAATCAGTCCTTCAGGAGTTTCTGCTATTGTTGCTGCATGACATTCAGGAAATACAGCTTTGGTAAAGACAAACTCGTCGGTGACAATGCCCGATTTGAAGTTGGAGGTAGCATTTACCCCGCCGGCAAAACTCGCAAATCCCAGCAGCGCAAAAGCCAAAACAATCTTTTTTAGCATCTTGAATGTAGTGTTTTTCGTATCTTATTCAGACAGATAGCACACGTACTGTTCTGTACTGTGCTGTTCTGTCCTTAAAACCCAAAGATAGCCTTTTTGAACATGCTAAAAAAGAATAGGTAATGTGTTTAAAAACATTTTTTGGCACAAAAAAACCCGGCTCCAATGTATGAATCCGGGTTCAATTTACTGAACAAACCTTTACAAAGCATTCATCCAAATGATCATTGATTTAAAAACCTCATCCTTAAAGGGTTCATTATGCAATTCGTGAAAGCCACCCTCCCACAAGATCAGCGTACATTTGTCTCCCAACGGCTGCGCAAACTCTGAACTGCTGCTCGAAAATGCAACCGCATCGGCTGACCCATGCATCAACAACAAGGGTAATGAAAATTCACCCGCATGTTCCAGATTCCATCGACAAACCCGAAGCAAAATTTTCCCAAATCCTACCGAAATCCGATCATGAACCAGCGGATCCTTGTTGTAAGCCTCAATAACCCCTTTATCGTGTGAAATCGCATTGACATCCAAACCGCTGGCTAGGACCAGTTTCGGAATCAGAGCTCCCAACACTTTGGCAGCCAATACTTTTGCAGGTTGTTGTTCAAGCGATGAATGCATAGCCGGGCTCGTCACTAAAACGCCCTTTACAGTTGACTTCCGTTTTAATACATAATGCAATGCCAAAATTCCACCAAGGCTATGTCCGTACAAAAAAATAGGTAAACTGGGATAACGAACGGAAGCCTGTTGAAGAAGCAAATCAATATCTTGCATCAACTGCTCCATCGAAGGAGCATGTCCACGCAAACCTTCAGACTTTCCATGGCCACGCAGATCCGCAGTGAACAACACGTATCCTTCCTTTCCGAAAGCCTCTGCCACATGGGCATACCGCCCCGTATGTTCCCCAATGCCATGCACGAGGCAAACCACCGCTTTCAACGAAGTTTCATCGGGTTCCCAGCACTGAGCAAAAAGCGTCAGGCCATCATTGGATTTCCAATTTGTTTCAGCGTGTTTCATCGGTATTTCCACTAATTTGAGACAAAATTATAACTACCTGAACTTACTTCAAAAATAGCATCGCCGGCATCCATTCGCAAAAACTTCACACCCTTTGAACGCTTCGCCAGACTTTTCCCTTCCATAATATCCTTTACATTATCCGCTGGAACATAAACCGTTGCAGAAGTATTGGCAGGTATGGAAACATCTAGAGTGAATACCCCACGCTCTTTTTTCCAAGAGGTAGAAATCAGCCCACTTACAGAACGGTATGATCCTTTAACCCAACTCAAATCACCAACAACAATCGGATGAATGATGATTTTTCGAAAACCCGCACCTGTAGCATCCACCCCTATTCCAACCAAATCATTGAAAAACCATTCATTGATCTGACCCGACATAAAGTGGTTTTGCGAACCAAAACTACCCACACTCGCATCCCACTTCTCGGTCAGCGAAGTCGCTCCATGCTTGATTTGATACCCATAACCCGGCTTCTCAGACTGATTGTTCATATCGTAAATCAAATCGGAATGCCCCTCCATAGCCAACGCCTTCAGCAGAAACCGATACCCAACTTCGCCTGAATTAAAGGCATTACCACGCCCCCGAATATCAGCGACCAAGGTATCTGCCAGCCTTTTCCTATTCTGCGGTTCAGCCAGTCCAAAAAACAAGGGCATAGCCTGTGTCGTATTGGAGCCAGTCGAATAAATTCCCTTCTCAGTATTGAAAAATTTAGCATTGAACGCCTTCCGAATCTCAACAGATTTTATTGTAAATTTCTGAACATCATCTGCTTTATCAAGCAAAGCAGCCATTTGCGCCATAACCTGATAATCGTAGAAATAAATCACCGTGGCTGTAAAAGCAACCGGCGTTAATTGCGATCCCCAGGCTGGCTTTGGACCGATATCGTACCAATCACCCAAACCGACATTCAAAATGTTATCCTTAGCCATGTCCTCTAAAAAACCCAAATAGCGCTTCATTCGGTCATAGTATGTTCTAATCATCGAAACATCGCCACTGAAAAGGTACTGCTGCCAAGGCACTAGGATGAACGAACTCCCCCACTCCGGCGAATTCCGGAAACCGTTGTTCCTTATTTCAGCACCTGCATGAAACAATTCTGGAGCAATATTGGGAATAAAACCGTCCTCCAATTGCCCATCGGACATGTCGTTCATGCTTTTACTGAACAGATTCAGCAAATCAAAATTGTATCTCAGTGAAGGGCCATTCAAATGATATTGTTCCAGCCAACCCATCTTTTCACGAGCCGGGCAATCGGTCATGATGCTCATCATATTGCTGCGCTGAGCCCAGCGAACCAAGTCATAGATCCGGTTGAACAAATCGTTGGAACACTGAAAGGCACCGATGGGTGTTGCTGAAGAGTGCACCACCATTCCTGTCAATGCTTCCACAACTGGTAGAACGGTATCTCCTGTTGCAGGACTCAATTCCACCTGCAAATACCGACAACCTTGGTAAAAAAACTTCGGAAACCAGGTAACAGGCTTTTCCGACGCCACTGTATATTGCCACCACGCCGGACGAATTCCATCCTGTGTAACGGAAGCCCGATCCACCGTTCCGTCCGGTTTCAACAGTTCAGCAGGAATAATTCGAATGGAGGAGCCCCTTGTCCCGTGAATTTGAATCGAGGGCATCACTGAGGCATTCTGACCCAAATCATATAACCACAACCGGTCACTTAATTTGTTGATTTTAACGGGTGTCAATGCTTCTATGACCTTGACGGGTGGTGCTGCACAGGACAAACCCTTCAGATGGGCGCCCGTTTCTTGCAAAACGATAGCCTTTGTCCACCGTCTATCCGCACTAAAACCAATTTTGTCCCAACCTTCTGGATACAGTCGTGCATCATAATCCTCTCCACCGAATTCGTTCATATAGGTCACCGGCCCTGGAGAAACCTGCCAGTAAGCATCTGTAATCAGTTGTTTCACAGACCCATCTAAATATTCAAGCTGCAACTGAGCTTTCGCCTTCAACTGACCGTATGAATTCAGAAATTTGACATAACGAACGGAATCAGGCTGAATATTATACATACCATTGCTCAGAAAAAGGCCAACGACGTTTAAACCCTCCGAAATCTGAGAAGTTACATCGTAGCTGTCGTACAAAACTGTTTTCCGGTAATCCGACCATCCAGGAGCAAGCAACTGATCACCTACTTTTTTGCCGTTGATCGTCAATTCGTAATGACCTAAACCGCAAACATGCATCACTGCGCGCACCAACTTTTTTTCAACCGAGAATTCCCTGCGCAACAACATGGAGGAGAAGTTCGGATCACTAGGCGGCACGCTGTTCGCCCGCATTTCCTGCAGGTCGCGTTGCAGATTGAAATCCGATCGGGCAGACTTATAGAAAGGTGCAAATTTTTCCGCTCCAGCAGCCGAAATCCATTGTGCTTTCCAATCGTTTTCATTCAGAATTCCTGTAATCCAAAATGCATCAGAACTCCAATCGGACGGATGATCACGTTCATCCCAAATCCGGACTTTCCAGAAGCAAGACTTACTCGAAACCAAGGGTTTACCAGCATACTGAATTTGTCCCATTTTATCAGAATATACTTTTCCAGTATTCCATAAGTCACCTATATCTTGTCGAAGCAATTCTGGGGTAGTTGAAACCAACACCTGATAAGCCATTTGCTTCATTCCACGTGCATCCGGATTCGATTGAATCGTCCAACTTAAAGTAGGATTTTTGACATCCATTCCGACCGGGTTATCCCGGAAACCGCAGCTCAAATCCACCGGTACAGTGGCAACTGCAGTGTGAATCAGACAAAAAAAACAAAGAAAAAAGCACCATGTTTTCATATTTCTTACTTTTCAATATCCGGTTCAAAGAACACCCACTGAATGGCCGGATTCAACTTCCTCAGTCCCACCTCACAAGCATTTATGTTGTGAACCATTAGTAAAGCCGTGTCCGTATAGGCCATCTTAGCCTTCACCGCCACCATGACCTGAGCACCCAGCTGCAACGTAATCAGATTCAAAACCTCATCGACTTCTACTCGGTTGTTTAAAAAAACTTCTATGGCTGAAACAGTCTCTTCATCAGCACTTTGCCCAATCAGCAAACCTTTCACTTTCACCGCAATGAAAAAAGAGACGACAATTAGCAGTACTCCGATTCCGATGCTACCGATGGCATCAAAAACAGGGTTTCCGGTAATCATGGAAAGCGCCACCGAAAGCAGTGCGAAGGTCAAGCCAAGCAAAGCTGCTACATCTTCTCCAACCATTACGACCAATTCACTCTGACGGGTAGTTTTCAGCCACTGCCAAAAGGTTTTAGAGCGTTTCAATCCATGAACCTGCTTCAGGCAACCCAGCAACGAAGCACCTTCGAGCACCATGCTCAAAGCCAGTACCACAATGGCAATATAGGGTCGTTGAAGTCCTTCATGCGCGCCAAGTTTGTGTATGCCTTCATACATGGAAAACAAACCGCCCATGCTGAAAAGCATTAATGCCACAATGAACGACCAAAAATAAATGGCTTTCCCGTGACCCAGCGGATGTTTGACATTCGGAAGTTTCTTGGAAGCGCTCAAACCCAGAAACAGCAAACCCTGATTACCACAATCGGCGAACGAATGGATGGATTCAGCCAGCATGGCGCCGGAACCGGTAATGACTGCTGCTGCCGTTTTTGTGATGGCGATGCCAAAATTGGCCAATAAAGCGAATAGAATTGACTTGACGGATGCGTCCTGATGCGACATAGTGTATGAATTAAATTTTTCGTACCGGAATCCAGATTTCTTCTTCTGAATCCTCACTATCAGGATTGTATTTTTCCCCCATTACTGCAAAATGCGGCCTATCGTCTAGCGCAACATCGGCAATAGGCAACCATTCCTGAAAAATGAAATG
>Ga0209430_1002539_pt1 | contig 11615 bp, 10 predicted proteins | sample BarGraIncub1133A_FD_184504 | JGI IMG/M metagenome (GOLD analysis project Ga0209430, IMG submission 184504) | Arctic peat soil microbial communities from Barrow, Alaska - Barrow Graham LP Incubations 11-33A (SPAdes) (version 2) | ecosystem: Environmental > Terrestrial > Soil > Wetlands > Peat... | reverse complement strand
GTGAGCGCAGCGAACGGTCGTTGTCAAGGAAGATGTCGCATCTCCTATGCAGCTTTGGCTTGAGTCGTCGTACAGTTCTGAACCGATTTTACGGGGTTAAGGGAGACCACGCTCGGTCGATCCCAGTTCCTGCAAGCACCTGACCATCGTTCCGGCATTGCGGCCCTCGCCATCGCGTAAAGTGCCACTCGCTTGTTGAGTATCACCCTGTCCTCACCGCGATGGCGTTGACCTGGCGTTACGAATTTGATGGCACTGTGCTGATGCACCTCGTTGTACCAGTGCTGGAATCCAGCTACCCACTCCCGTGCTTCGTCCACGGTATCGAAAGGTTTCTCCGGTAGGCCGGGGTGGTACTTCAAGGTTTTGAATAGTGACTCCGAGTATGGGTTGTCATTGCTGACAGAGGGCCGGCTGAAGGATGGCATTACCCCCAGTTTCTGCATAGTTCCCAGCATGGTAGCGCCTTTCATGGGCGAGCCGTTGTCGGAATGCAGTATCAGGGTGCGACCAGCTACTCCTTCCCGTAGGCAGGCCTTACGCAACGTTTTTCCTGCGAGTTCGGAGGTCTCCTCTTCGTAGACTTCCCAACCGACGATCTTGCGGCTGAAGACATCCATGATCAGGTAGAGGTAAAAGTACAGTCCCTTAACGGTGGTGCTCAGATACGTAATATCCCAACTCCAGAGCTGGTTGGGCTCGGTGGCTAGCACGGCGAGTGGGCGTTTGTGCTTTGCAGCTTTGGTACGACCCCGATGTGCCAGTTGCTTTGCCGCCCGTAAGGTCCGGTAGAAGGTTGACTCGGAGGCGATAAAGACCCCTTCGTCGGCCAGTTTAGGAACTATCTGGCTGGGCGGCAAATTGGCGAATTTCTCCTGATTGGCCGTTGCCAGGATGGTGATCCGCTCCGCTTCCGATAGCTTATTGGACGGCACACGGTTGCGAGACGCGGCCTTTCGCCCATCAGTGGGCACTTCATCAGGTAACTGCCAACGCTGAACGGTGCGGGGCGAGAGAGCTACAGCCTCGCAGGCCTTAGCCAGGCGTGCGCCGGCGGCACAGGCCTCTTCGATAAGATCAATCAGTTCTTGGCGCGCCGGGAGGTCGATCTTTCGACCTCGGGCTCCTCCCAGAGCGCTTGGAACTTTTTTTGAAGGACCAGCAGGGCCACAGTCTCGGCCAACGCTTTATTCTTGCGGTTCAGCTCTTTCTCAAGCTGCTTGATGGTCGCTGTTTGTTCCTTCAGTTGCTCGCGTTCGGCCTTGCTGAGGGGAGCAGAGGACCCATGCAAGAAGCCGTTCTTCCAACCGGCTATCTGCTCGGGATAGAATCCCTTTCGCCGGCAGTATTCCCCCAGTTCAACTTCGTTGAGGCTGGAGGTCTCGATTATGACCGCCAACTTCTCTTCGTTGTTTAGGCTGCTAGCCGGTTGATTTCCGCTCGCACCTGCATTGCCCTGGGTGTTGCGGTATTGAATCCTCCAGGAATACAGGGTGTCCTTGGGAAGCCCGGTCTCTTTTACCATGTCGGGAACGCTGACATTATGCGGCGGCAGAAGCCTGGCAATAATGCTCGACTTGAATTCTTCGGAATATTTGGTGGCCATGGTCCCTCTCTCTTTTGCCCCGCAGGTTAACACAAAAGTTCGGAGGAGAGGCGACATCTATCCTGACACAGGGGGGTCCATGAATCCCTGCAGAACTTGGCCGAGCACTGAAAGGGCGTCAGTATTTGAATCCTCGTTGCTCCGCCTTAACCATTTAGCACATTTTGTCTCACAGTTGCCTTCAGGTACATCCCCAGGTGCACCACTTTCCATGAAGAGGGAGTTGAGCTTTGTGTGATTGAAGTAATGGGCGGCGATGACCGATGATACTGCTCCGATCACAGATGTTGGTATTGGGTGGCCCATCTATTTTAGCTCCTATGCCTTAGGTAACCTTTAGATTTTAATGTTTGTTTGCGCGGGTGCCAGAGATGGCCCGCTCCGCTTCAAGAAGGCGCACCAAAGAATCGGATGCATCGTCGCCCCAAAGATCATCCGGGTCAAGCGCAATTTCATACTCCCCACCCAGGTATATTGCTATAGCCCCTTGAACACCCCGCGTGCATCGTTCAGCCATAGCCTGAACTACACATTATTGGACCCGAAAGAGAATAATCATTTCCCCTGGCTATTCTGGCAAACGAAACCTTTTTTCTGTAACGCAGCTTTGATGTCAGCAGGGTGCCAATCCAGGCACACGCCATTGTTTTGGGGTGTTGATCCCATGGTCTCTCCTTAAATCAGACAGGCTCTCAGTGCTGGCAATGGCATAAAGTTAAAAATCCTCGTCTATCGCTTGTGGAGGGTTGGCAAGCTCCTCCATTTTGGCTTCGTATTCGGCTTGGGCCATTTCCGCAAGGTGCCGGAAGAAGGTGCGCCGGCCTATTCCAAAGGTTTGGCATATATTTGTTGCAGTATAGCCACCATCTTCGTAAACGATCCTCGCCTTTTCGAGTATTTCTCGGCTGGTTTTCGGTCGCCCGCCTGTTTTACCTCTGGATCTTGCCGCTGCTCTGCCTGCCGCCGAACGCTCCGATTTAAGTTCCCGTTCCATTTGGTTGATGACCCCCATCATCCCTATGAAGGCTCTCCCGGTCGCCGTTGTGGTGTCGATGTTCTCCCTGAGGGAAACCAGGTTTATTTCCTTCTCCTTGAACTCGTCTACCAGAACCAGAAGGTGAGCAAGCGAACGAGTCATCCGGGACAGCTCCGTAACAACCACGGAATCACCTGGCCTAACGTAGTTCAGCAGCTCATCCCAACCCTGGCGGGACGCGTTGGCGCCGCTGGTTTTATCTGAGAATATTTTTTGGCATCCGGCTGCAGTGAGCATATCCATCTGCCCATCGAGGTTCTGGTCTTTTGAACTTACCCGTGCATACCCTATGCGATCAGCCATCCAAGTACCCTCCCTTTCACCACATGATAAATAGATAGTGCCACAACTCAATTACGCTGTCAAGTTGTGGCACTTTGTTTTTGGCAGAGGTTTTTGCACTATTTTCAGGGTCAATATCCGACGGGAAGGGGACGGTTTTGACGTAGTGCCAAAAGTACACTTTTTACACCCACCACAATTTCGGTGGTAGGTTGGGCCATGTCAGGCTTGGTGAATCTGAACGGGGAAAATAAAGAGTGCAGAAGTCTACTTTTTCCCCCCCCATCGATCATCTATCCATTTTGAGGCCGTATACCCTGAAGGTTGGGGGGTGACATTCTCTGCACGCATCCACATCACCGGACCGTCAGGCGATCAATACGTTCCCGGTCTCCAAAGATTACCTACTTTGCTCCCCCTGTGCCGGTGCACTGGCTTGTTTGATTTTCCTTTCACGCACAGGTGATGTGACGGACCGTACCTATGAGTATGATCTGTTATATTTGGTAGATCTGTTGATCCTTGACGGATTTCGCCAACTTTTACCCCTCCGCTCTCTTTCCACTATCCATCGTATAATCAGATGCTTGCACTCACAATTTCGACGGGCACCCTTTGGCGCGGTATTTGCTTTTGATTTACTTGGCACTATGCAGAGAATGCCCTGATCGTACTGGATCATTTCCATGTCAAGGCATACCTGAGCGGAGCATTGGAAGATGTCCGCAAACAGGAACTTGCCAAGGCGATGGAGGATAAGTCCCAAGAGGAGTTTACCGGGATATTGTACTGCAAGTAGCGCTTTATCCTTGGCGCAACAAGCCGTCAAGGAAGAAACCCAAGGCGCTTCGACTAAAAGATAAGTCAGTAGTAAAAAAATAGACGCCACATTTCGTTGTGGACAACTGGATTCTCTTGCACAGTGGGAATAGTATATTAGAAAGGAAGATCGCTATGCGTAACTCGGAAGAAGGGAAGATAGGATGGATTTTACTTTGGCTCTTGGGAATCCCGATTCCGATCTTATTGGTGCTGTTTCTCCTGCGTGGGTGTACCTGAGGAGACTCTGGAAAAAATTGTTTAGCTATAGAGTGAGAGTTTCGCGGATTGGGGTTTGAAAAATGAAATCCATATTTTTTTGGAGCTGGCATATTCGGGTTAAATGTCGCACATGAATTGGCCAGATTAGGATATAGCTTTTCAGTGTATGAAGCTACCGGTCAGCCGGGTGGATTCTTTAGAAGGTCTCGGCTTAGTCACAGCAACATACCTAAGGAGTATTCCTGGCACGGCATGGGACCTTGGTATCATAACGTCAGGGGTACGATTACAATGCAGGTAGGGTGACGCCGCTGGCTGAAGAGGTCTTTGATGAACGGATTAGAAAATCGTCCAGTCGTCACGATTTTTTTGCGCACATGATTGCCTTGGTCCCGACCTGATTAAGAGGAAGGAATTCATGACATACTGCAACAATCTCTTAATCAATAACCTCACCATAGCCCAAGTGGGCTATGGTGATTCTCAAGGTTGACCTGAAAATGTCAACCAAACCTCATTCTTGAAAGGAGATAAACATGAATTACGAAGATCGCGATACTTATGGCATGTACAAAGGAAACACGCACGGTGGACCCGGGCCCGGACTAATGGGCGCCGGCACTCTCATTGGAAACAACGTTTATAATCATAAAAACGAGGATGTGGGGGACATCAAGGAAATCATGTTGGACACGTTGAGCGGTAAAGTGATTTATGCGGTGTTGTCCTTCGGCGGTTTCCTCGGTATGGGGGAAAAGCTATTCGCTGTGCCGTGGAACGCATTGACGCTCGATACGGAAAACAAGCGATTCGTGCTAAACGTGGAGAAGGATCGCCTGAAACTTGCACCCGGATTTGATAAGGACAAGTGGCCTAACATGTCAGACCCGTCCTGGGCGAAAGAAATCCATTCTTACTATGAGACCGAATTGCGCCCACTACATAAGGGATAGTCCCCCGCATGTAACTTATTATCGCTGTGGAATTAGCTGCTAAGTAATTACGACGTAAAGGAAACGATAAGAGTCGCATCTTCGGATGCGGCTCTTATTACTATTGGAACCAATAATGTGCGTACGGTAGTGTGGATCGGCTTCGAAGTTAGACCCACTATCGGCGCGCAAGGGTGACCCACTTCCATCATTAAAAGCCAAATTAACCGATGCTTTTGCCTGAAGGTGGGTCACCCTTGGGCGCCGATGGTGGGTCATTGCCACACGCCGGTTCACAGCCGGTCGTCTCCCCTACGTCTGTTGTGGGGGATGGGCTGCAAAATCTACCATTAACAGGGTGAAAAGCAGCAAGGCTTTTAAACGTGAGAATGAACTACCCTGCCGCAAGCAGCGGGGTATCACTGGGATAGTCCACCGCTGTAAACGCTGGCGGACTTACACCAATCGCCCCAAGGGGCGGGGAATTTACCCGAAGGGATTAAACTTCTCTCTGCCCAATCGGGTCGGAATGCCGATTCCCATTGCAAACCTCGATTCGGGCTTAAGATTGAATGTAAGCCGACCAGTGCGACCGACTGAAGGGGGGGACGTCTATCCTTTCGCCTCAAGAAGGCACTTAAGTTTAGCAATTTCGACGCGAAGTTCCGCTTCCAACGTCTTGGGCGCGGTGATATCTGAAAAAGTGATCACTACCCCGGCGATGACGTCTTCCATGGTGCGGTAGGGCATGATACGCACCAAAAACCATCGCCCATCATTGGTGATGATCTGTTTTTCTGAAAAGACCAGGGTCCGCAACACCTCCCGCGCTTCATCTGTCATCTCCGGATATAAGAGATCGTTCACGAGGTCCGAAAGAGGTCGGCCCACATCTCCGGGAATCAGCTTGAAGAGTTTGTCTGCCCCGGTAGTGAAGCGCCGGATATTAAGTTGGTTGTCAAGGAACACTGTTACTATTTCGGTGCTGTTTAGCAGGTTCCTCATGTCATTGTTTATCCACGAAAATTCATCCATTTTGGATTGCTGCTCAACATTTATCGTCTGCAGTTCTTCGTTTAAGGACTGCATTTCTTCCCTGAACGTGGTTAGTTCCTCATTGGTGGATTGCAATTCCTCGTTAGTGGACTGCAGCTCTTCATTGTTGGACGTGAGCTCTTCGTGTGAGGATTGCATTTCTTCGCGAGTAGTCTGAAGTTCTTCGCGCAACCCCTGATTTTCGTGCTCCAGTTCGAGAGCTCTTACATTCTCGGCCGGGGTGGTTTTGGAATGATCCGGTGCTTTCTTTCTAGGAGGTGTTGTCACGTCGGTAAAAACGACCATCACCATCTCACGTAGCGCCTCTGGCATATCTATCGTCTTGAGCGTGATGTCAACGATCTGCGTGCCACCGTTAGTTCCAACCTTGAGACCCTTGACGGTTATATCCTCTCTTAACCTGATCGTCCTATGAAAGGCGTTTCCCAAATCAAAACGTAGCCCTTCACGGGCCATGGCGAAAATGTTCAAGTTGGCCTTACCGGCAGCCGGTTCAAGGTATTTGCCGGTTCGCCCGCTGACATAGATGATATCACCATGATTGTTGACCAGAACTGCAGGCGGAGAAAAGTGCTGGAGGAGCACCTGGTCGGCGAGCACTTGGAGGTTGACATTAGGTTCCGACATTGCTAACTCCTTTGGAACTCCCGTCCAGGCTGGGAAAAACGAGGTTGAAAACGTAAGCGGTTCGGTCGGTTGAGCAGATTCGCACCGACGGAAGAGCCTTGACTTTGGGTCCAGCGGCTCAAAGAGATGGGTGAAGGTGCTAATGGACTCCGAGCTCCCCAGGAAAAGGACGCCGCCGGGAACAATGCTGTAGTGAAAAACCGGCATGAGCTTTTTCTGCATCTCCGGCGTCAAATAAATCAAAAGGTTACGGCAGATGAGGATATCTAGCTTGGTAAAAGGTGGGTCAATGGTGACGTTCTGCGTGGCGAATGTCACCATCCCTCGTATATCTTTACTGACCCGGTAGCTGTCCCCGTCCTTAGTGAAATACCGGTGCAGTATTTCCGAAGACATATCAGATGCAATATTGACTGGATAGATCCCTTGGCGGGCCTTGTCTATTGAATCCTGGTTCACGTCGGTAGCAAAAATTTGCAGGGTGAAATCCACCGTCTGCTTGATCTGCTGCAGCGCCTCTTTGAAGGTAATGGCCAGAGAATACGCCTCTTCGCCGCTTGAACAGCCTGCCGACCAGGCCCGCAGCATTCCCCCGCCCGGATGCGCCGCTAGAAGCGCCGGGATAACCTCTCCCTGCAGTTGATCCCATATTGCTTGGTCGCGGAAAAAGTTGGTCACTCCGATCAAAAGTTCCTTGTAGAGGAGTCCCACCTCGTGGGGGTTATCCTGCAGAAAACGAACATAGTAGGCGATCTTGTCGAGCTGATGAATGCTCATACGTCTTTCGATGCGGCGGTAGACAGTATTCTTCTTGTACATGGAGAAGTCGTGGCCAGCCCTGTCCCGCAGCAAGATGAGAACCTTCTCCAGGGCGCTTTCGTCCTTCTCTTCTATTGGTAGCTCGTTCTTGGAGATGATGAGGGTGCGCTGGAGATAGTTGATGATCTTGCCCGGTAGATCCTCCACCGGTGCTACTATGTCAGCCAGCCCGGCATTAATGGCGCTTCTGGGCATACTGTCGAACTTGGCCGAGGCGGGTTCCTGCACAAGAGCCACACCAGCCTTTTCCTTGATGGCCCGCAGTCCCAATGTGCCGTCGGAACCCATACCGGAGAGGATGACACCAATGCTACTCTCCTGCCGGTCCTCGGCCAGGGAACGGAGAAAAGTATCGATAGGGAGACGTAGCCCACGGGGTGCCACCGGCTCGAACAAGTGCAATACACCGTGCAGTATGGACATATCATTGTTTGGAGGAATTACGTAGACGCAGTTCTGCTTAACCCGCATCCGGTCCCTGACTTGGAATACCTCCATGGTAGTCGTGCGCTGGAGTAATTCGGGCATGATCCCTACGTGGGTGGGGTCCAAGTGCTGTATGATTACATAGGCTAAACCGCTATTTTGGGGCACGTTCTTTAGAAAGATCTCCAGCGTCTCCAGCCCTCCCGCAGAGGCGCCGATGCCTACAATCGGGAAAAGGGGACGCTCTAGCTCTGAGCGTGTTGTTTCCAGTGATATCGTCACAGGTTCTTTATCAACCGTCTTTTGTTTGGATTGTTTTTTCATGAGCCGGAGTGTAACAATAGTTTTTTAGGACCGCCACTAAATTGCACTCAGTTTCTACGGTGTATTTTCAGCCAGTCGCTTAATCCGATGGTGGTGACAGCAGCGGAGGCCTTCTGAAGCTGTCGACTGAAAGGCTCGCCCAGGTCTCTACGAATGTTCAGGATGCCGCCGGCAATTCACTGTGACCACGAAGACGCCGATGCACAGTACGAAGCTCCAACTGTGGACCTGGATTCTGGCCATGTACTACATGGTTCACTCCAGCAAGGGAGTTTCCTCTGTGTTCATGGCCCGGTGGCTGGGAATCACGCAGAAAACGGCCTGGAAGCTCTGCCACGCGATTCGTGAGATGATGGACATGAGCCACGAGAACTCCCCTGCAATTGGTGGTGTCGTCGAGATCGACGAAAAGTTCCTCGGCGGTAAGCCCCGCAAGGAAAAAGGCGTCGTCAATAAGCGAGGCAAAGGCACCAAGAAACAGGGCATTCTTGTAATGGTTGAGCGCCACGGCATCGTAAGGGCTGAACTGATCGACAGTGCCAGCATCGAGGACATCCGACCGCATGTCGAACGCCATGTGAACAAGAATTCGTACCTCATGACCGACCAGAATCCAGCGTATAGATCAATTGCGGAAAAATACGCAGGGCACTCATTCGTCAACCATGGCGATGAGGAATTCGCCAGGGGTGAGGTTCACAACAATACGGCCGAATCGTTCAACGCGATCCTTGAGCGGGTGAAGAACGGAGTCTTCCACTGGATCAGCAAAGAGCACATGAAGCGCTACATCAACGAGATTGCCTTCCGCTGGAACCACAGGGAAGCAGAGAAGAACCGGAAGGGCAAGATAGTAATGAGGCCACTTCCTGTTCTAACAATGTTGGAGTCATTGCTCGGATGCGCCGTATGGAGACAGCTTAGGAGGACATCCAATGCTGGCTTCAGAATCTGCTCTAACTATGCATAAAAACAACTGGACCAGATGAGCGAGCCTTTGTTTGGGATATAGGTCCGATGTTTTCGGCATTTCTCGTCGGCGCGTTGCAACGTTCGAGACTCCAGTAAAGAAAGGTGATGGTTCGGGCGGATATGCACTGGCAATAAGCCGATTGACAGCGGCGCATACCTTTTCGAAACTGAGGAAAAAGCGATATTTTGGCTATGGAGCCCCGCTCTGAAACATACTTTCGGCGTTGGATGGGCGCCGACGAATTTATAAATGGGTACGAGAGATGGTGTCTCTGGCTGGGGGACTGCAATCCGGAGGAGTTGAGGCGGATGCCTGAGGCAATGAAAAGAGTTGAGGCCGTGAAGGCTTATCGCTTAGCCAGCATAAGTGCCCCAACTCGAAAGCTGGCGGCGACGCCGACTAGATTTCATGTTGAGAATATGCCAAACGCTGAGTATCTGGTGGTGCCACAGGTCTCTTCTGAAAACCGATCCTATATCCCCATTGGGTTTATGGGGCCAGAGACCTTGGTGAGCAACCTCGTGTGTCTCATACCTAACGCTACCCTTTATCACTTCGGAATACTTTCCTCCACCATGCATAATGCCTGGATGCGGGCAGTCTGCGGGCGGATGGTAGCTACAGGTATTCCGTCGGAATTGTCTACAACAACTTCGCATGGCCTGACCTGGTCGAAAAGCATCAGACTGCGATCGGGGTAGCTGCGCAGGCTGTGCTCACTTCCCGGGCTCACTTCCCTAACGCCAATCTGGCGGACCTCTATGACCCATCTGCCATGCCTCCAGAGTTGGTCAAGGCCCACCAGGCCCTCGACAGGGCAGTCGACTCCGCCTATGGCGCCCGAGGCCTAGACTCTGAGGCGAAGCGCGTCGCATTCCTCTTCGAGCGGTACCAGGCAATAAACTCCCCCCTGGTCGAAATTCCTAGCCCCGCCCGGCGACGTTAAACTTCTATTGCAGATATCCACCAGCTCTGCTAGATTCCCGAGCAATGAAACCAACACCATACAAGATCCACAAGGTAATGCGGCAGCTCTCAACGGGCTCGACTAAACCATATGCTTGCACCATCAAAGCCATCCTCAAATGCGATTGTGTTGAAGCGCCTCATGGCGTCTATAATGAGCTTGTTGCTGTCAGGCTCGCCAAACCCTTCACATTCCCGTTGCCAACGGCCTAATGACCGATAAGGACGGCGGAGACGCTTTTGCCAGCCTTCATGTCGGACGTTCCGACGAAAAGCTTCCAACTCTCCAGGAGTACCAATACAAGGCAGTGGCTTTTCGCTACCCGGACGAAATGGCTGCTTTGACTGCATTCGACATATTCATTGGCAACCGGGACCGTAACCGGAATTTCATTGCCTCCCTTGTAACCACGAATCGAATCTTCGGTGGCATCGATCACGGCATGTCTCTTTTGAGCGTTGAAGATGAGGCATCCAAGAGCCTAATTAGATTGGAAAACGGTGAACTGATCGTCAACAATCACCCCTTTTATCGGCTGGTCGATGGCGCTCGGCTCATAGCCTGGGCTGAGAGGATCGCATCTGCCGACCCAAGAGATATTGAGGAGTGCTGCCACTGCACCACACCGATTGGCAGCGTTCTGATCGGCTTGCAACTTGAACTTGCTGAAGCACTGCTGACCAGACAAAGCCGTCTTCCAGATATCATCTCTTCCCATAATCGTTTCCTCATCTTTTCCACATGATCCTTCTGCCCGTCAATAACCTTTGGGTTCCATCTCATAATAAATGTCCTTTCTGGTCTGCTGATTTAGCTGCTGTTGGTTATTAAAGTCGAAAAAGCCCGCGAATTTCCAATTTTCGTGTTATTTGGAAAGTGCTGAAGCTGGTGATCGAGGTGCGGATTCGCGAGTTTGAATCGAAAGACGCGGAGCAGCCGGCTAAGGAAGAATCGGCCAGCGCAGCCAGGACCTGTGCCACTGCCATCGGCGCTTCGTTCCGGAGAGGCTCGGAGGCTCGGAGGCTCGCTCGCGCCTCTTAACAGGCAAGTTATTACTTGCATAATAGGGCGCGTCAGCTTGGACATTGCCTGAGGCGCTCCCCGACTCAGGCGCCGCCGCATCCTCAATCGACTCCGACTAAAGAATTGGACAGCGGACTTGCAGTTCCTAGAAAGCTGGAGCCTTACCGTTGAATTGAATGACGTCAAACAGGTTCATTAATGAGGAGAGCTCTGTGATCTCGGCGACTCGATTAAGATCGTGATGACCAGGAGCGGCGGGTGTCAAGGTAGTTGTCGCCTCAGTTGAAATTATGCGGCGTCAAGAAGTCTGACTTCCACTGTCGGTTCTGGGTTCAGGTAAACCGTTTTTACGGGTTCCCAATTCCTGATGTTTCTGGACCAGCGGTTCGGATTCCTGAGACGTGCCTCTTTGTAAAGGCTGCGGCGGTTGGCCAGGATGGCTTGTTCCCGTCCGAAGTGGCGGTCGTCCGGGGTAACGAAACGAATGCTACTGTGCAGGTGTT
>Ga0209430_1002538_pt1 | contig 11616 bp, 9 predicted proteins | sample BarGraIncub1133A_FD_184504 | JGI IMG/M metagenome (GOLD analysis project Ga0209430, IMG submission 184504) | Arctic peat soil microbial communities from Barrow, Alaska - Barrow Graham LP Incubations 11-33A (SPAdes) (version 2) | ecosystem: Environmental > Terrestrial > Soil > Wetlands > Peat... | reverse complement strand
TGCCGACGGCCACGCCGAACAGCAGCGCCGGCACCGCGCTCCCCACGAAGAAGGCCCCGTCCCAGAACTTCGCCCAGGCGGGATCGCTGTGGCGGAACTCCAGCGCACCCGCGCGGAAGATCAGCGCGAACAGCAGCAGCATCAGCGCGATGTAGAACCCGCTGAACACCGTCGCGTACACGGCGGGGAAGGCGGCGAACAGGGCGCCTCCGCCGGTGATCAGCCACACCTCGTTGCCGTCCCAGAGGGGGCCGACCGACATGCGCATCGCGGCCTTGTCCTGCTCGGTCTTGCCGAGGAACGGATAGAGGATGCCGACACCCAGGTCGAAGCCGTCGAAGATGGCGTATCCGGCAAGCAGGACGCCGATGAGAACGAACCAAAGCTCTCCGAGTCCCATCTACTCCACCCCCTTCTTGGCCATAGGTCCGGCCTTGATCATGCGGATGACCACCCGGCCCCACGCGACGTACAGGACCGTGTAGAAGAGGACGAAGAGCGCGAGCGTGAGCATGATCTCCCCCGCGGGCACCGCCTTCGAGATGGCGTCCACCGTGCGGAGCTCGCCCCACACGATCCAGGGCTGTCGGCCGACCTCGGCGGCCGCCCATCCGACCTGGATCGCGAGCATCGGCAACACTGGGGACCACATGAGCAGGCCCAGCAGGCGCTTCTTGTCCGCCAGCTTGTCCTTGCGGTTCAGGTACCACCCGGCGGCCAGTAGGGCGAGCATGACGCCCCACAGCAAGACCATCAGGTGGTAGGTCTGGAACGCGAGCTGCAGGGGGGGACGGTCCTGCGGTGCGAAGCTGTTGAGCCCCTTGTAGGACTTGCTCCGCGCGAAGTCACCCGCAAGCAGGTTCACTCCGCCAGGGATCGCGAGCGCGACCGTCTTGCTGTTGGCGACGTCGATGTAGCCGACGACGCCGAGGGGCATGGGACCGTCGTCCCAGTGGCCCTCGAACGCCGCGATCTTGCTGGGCTGCGTCACGGAGACGTTGAGCGCCTGCCAGTGCCCCAGCGGGAGCATCAGAACGGTGGTGAGGCCGGCGATCACGAAGCCGGTGGCCATGGTCTTGCGCGCAAACCCCGTGTGCACGCCGTGGCGCAGGTAGTACGCGGCGATGGCGATGGCGATGAACCCACCGGCCATCAGGATCGCGTCGATGGTGTGGAAGTAGCGCGGCAGGGTGGAGGGGTTGAATCCCGCTGCAAAGAAGTTCGTCATCTCGGCCTTGCGCGCGGCGCCTGCCCCCACGATCTTGTAGCCGGCCGGAGTCTGCATCCAGGAGTTGGCGATGATGATCCACAGGGCGGAGAGGAGCGAGCCCGCCCAGACCAGCCAGGTGCTCACGTAGAAGAACCTCTTCGAGACGCGCCCTCTGCCGAAGAGCAGGACCGCGAGGAAGGACGACTCGAGGAAGAACGCGAACAGGCCTTCCGCCGCGAGCGGGGCGCCGAAGATGTCACCCACGAACCTCGAGTAGGTCGCCCAGTTCGTGCCGAAGGCGAACTCCATGGTGATCCCGGTGGCAACGCCTACGGCGAAGGTCGCGGTGAAGAGCCTGATCCAGAAGTCCGATGCCGCCATGTCCTCTGCGATGCCGCTCTTGTAGAACCGGCGCTCAGCCAACACGAGCAAGAGGCCGATTCCGATCGAGAGCGGTACGAAGAGGAAGTGGTAGCCGATCGTGATCGCGAACTGCATCTTCGAAAGTGCCACTACGTCCATCCCCGACCTCACTTCCGTTCGTCGTCCAAGAGACCCGCAAGGGTCTTTCTGCCCAAGTAGTCGCGGAGCATCGCATCGGCGCCACGCCAGACGCCGTGGACCGCGCACGAGCCGGAGCGGGCGCACCACGCCGGATCATGGGAACAGACCGAGATCGAGGGCGCTCCCTGCGTCGCCTTCACCGCGTCGAGCAGCGTGATCTCCTTAGCCGGGCGCGAGAGGAACGCGCCACCCTGCGCACCGCGGACGGTCGTGATGAGCCCCGCGGCGTGAAGGTCGCGCTGGACCGCGCGAGCGAACGCGTACGGGACCCCCTGGATCTCCGCGAGCCGACGCACGGGCACGGGCCCCTCATCTGAGCGCGCGAGTTGCAGAAGCAGCCGAATGCCGTAGTCGGTACGTCGTGTGATCTCCACGCGTTGTGCTCCTCCGTTTAAATGCTACTTCCCAAGTATCATTAAGCGCATCGCCGATGTCAAGCCGGACCTGATGCCCGTGGAAACGCGGAACGGGCCGAAGGTCTCGGCCCGTTCCTGAGGTACTACAATCTGGATCGTCCACACGGCATCGGCGGCAACACACCGATCTCACGGATCCTCTGACAACAACGTCCGTGGGAACTACAGCTAGCCGCCGAGCTTGTGTGCGATGAAGTAATCGCTGGCCGCCTTGGACTGCTGTGCGGCAAGCTCGGCGACCGCCGTGATGTCGCGCTTGATCGTTTCGATGCCGTCCGAGATCGTTTGGGTGTCGGTCTTCCCCTTGCCGAGCGCCGTGTAGAGCAGCCCCATCTCGGTGTAGAGCCTCGTACCGAGGTCGACCACCCTGACCCGGGTCGCGATCGCGGCCGACTCGAGCTTGGCGTAGGCCTTCAGTTCCTCCGCGACGTCGAACTTGGGGATCGAGTCCATCGCGGCCTTCGCGGCCTCGAGCTCGGCCCTTTGAGACGCGAGATCGGACTTGATCTGCACGGTCAGGTCGAGAGCGTCCGCAAGCCCCTCCGTGGTGTAGGGGGTCGATTCAAGACGGGCCGCCGCATCGCTCACCGAAGTACCGGCCGTGACGGCCTTCTTCATGTGACCGTTGGCCGTCGCGATGGCGTCATTGGCCGGCTGAGCCGAGCTCGCGAACCATGTCGAACATCCCGCGAGCGCGAGCGTGCTGAAGATCATCAGGGCCGCCGCAGTGACAGCCGGGAACCTTCTCATCGAACGAACCTCCTCGGTACTTCTCGGTGGGCAGGAATGGTACACCACCCGCGGAGATCCGTCGGACCGCCGCGTCACAGGGTGCGGGCGAAGGCGATGGCGGATATCGCCACCGCGGAGCGATACGGTTCGATGCGCTCGAATCCTTCTGCCTCGTACAGGTCCGTGGCGCCTTCGAAGTCCTCCGATGTCATGAGGACGACGCGGCGGTAGCCGAGGCGACCCGCCTCCGCGACCGCCGCGCGCACGAGTGCGCGGGCCAGCCCGCGACGCCGGTATGCGGGACGGACATAGAGGCGCCGTATCTCCGCGTCGCCTTCGCCCCACACTCGGAACACGACCCCGGCCGCCGGGACACCATCGATCGTCGCCAGCAGCGCACGCCCGCGATCGCCCCCGTACCACTCGTCGAAGTTGGAAAGCTCTTCCTCGAAGTGCGATATCGGCAGGCCGAGGTGCGCTGCCATGTTCGCCATCGTCTCGCCCGCCAACTCGCGAACCGCGGCTCTCTGTTCGACGGATGTGGCCACCACTACCGCCGTCACGGTCTTCGGACGCCCCTTCGTCTGCACGAGGATGACGCCGACCAGCGCGAGCGCTCCACCGGCGAGCGTCACCGGCCCGGGGACCGTTCCCAGCCACAGCCACGCCATGAGCGTCGCCAAGACCGGCGTCGCATAGAGGAAGCTCGCCGTGGTCGAAGCTGGCATGCGCGCGAGCGCATAGCCCCACAGGAAGTACGCCAGCGCACCCGGGAACACACCCAGATAGACGACGATCCAGATCGATGAAACGGGAGCGGCCGGCAACTGCTTGAGCAGGCCCGGCAGGAACACGAGCATCGGCACGGTCCCGAACCAGATCGTGTAACTGGTGAATTCGAGCGAGGTGTACGTCCGCAGGGGGCGCTTGCTCAACACGAAGTAGATCGCCGTGGAGACGGCAGCGCCCAGCACGAGCAGCGCCATCGGTTCCAGCCGGAACCCGCCGCCTTCCCCGAACGAGATGGCGGCAACACCGCTGAACGCGAGTGCGACGCCCGCCCAGCCCCAGTTGTTGAGCTTCTCCTTGAGGAACGCTATGGCCAGCAGTGCGGTCCAGATCGGGCCCGACGCGATGATGAGCGAGGCGGCGCCCGGTGAGACCTTCGTCTCACCGAAGGTGAAGCACAGGTGGTAGAAGGTGATCCCGAACAGCGCCGCGAGCGCGATCCTCGGAAGGTCCTCGCGTTTCGGCAGCCGCATGCGTGTGGCGATCGCGAAGACCCCCATGGTCGCCGAGGCCACGAGGAACCGGAACAAGGCGGCCTGACCGGCCCCGAATCCCCCCGCCGACCCGACGACGATCGAGATGCCCGCGAACGCGCTCGACCACACGAAGAGCGTGGCTATCGCTGCGGCTACCGCCCTGGTGTCCGTGTTCTCACTCATATGCCGAAGGACGCCTTTCGCCGGGTCACGCAGAATGGACGGAGAGCGTCGGAAGCGACCCCACGGGCCGCTTTGAATCCACTGTCGCGCAACTGGGCAGTTACTTCAACCGCGCGGTCGGGATCAGGCCGTGTTACTCCAGCTTGAGGCGTAAGATGCCGACGCCGAGGAACACAGCCGCCATGCCGAGCAACACGGCCGAGGGCAGGATGGCCTGTGCAGCGCCCTGGTAGCGAACGACGACGTCGGTCAGCCCTGTCATCGCCCACCCGGTGGGGGTCATCATGGCGACCGTCCGCATCGCGGGGCTCACGATATCCAGCGGCCAGTACGCTCCGCCGAGCATCGAGAGGGCCGTCCCGAGGACCGCGGTGAGCGCCGAGATCTGTCCGCGGGTCCGGGCAAGGGCCGAGATCATGACGCCGAGGCCCGTCGCCGCCAGACCGAAGGTCGAGATGATCATGACCACTCCGAGCGGGTCGTCGCCCCACGGAACGTGGAACACGAACGCGCCGAAACCGACCATGACCGCGGCCTCGAACAGGACGGTCGCATAGATACCGACCACCTTGCCGGCGACCAGCTCGAACTTGCTGGTAGGCGTGGTCAGCAACCGCGACAGGGTGCCCTGATCGCGCTCGTCGAGGAAACCCCCCGCGGAGCCGATCCCCATGAAGAGCATGAACATCAGAGTGAAGCCGAGCGAGTACTGCTGGAACCCCATCGCCTGGGTCCCCGCGCCACGTACCTTCGTGGCCGTCACAGGGATGTCGTTCACCGAGAGCGGCGGATCGGGCGACCACAGCCGGTCCGCATACGCGTAGACATCGGCGGGTGCGGGCGGCGCGTAGCGAGCGCCACCGGCGGACGATGCGTCGCGGAAGGCGCCTCGAACGATCCGGATCGTCGAGGCGTTCGCCGCGATCCTCTGCACGCTTCCCCGAACGGCCTGGACCACCGCGATGGCTGCCGTGGACCGGGGATCCTCCCGCACGTCGACCTGTGTGTCGACGCCTCCCAGCACGTCGTCGGCGAAACCCTTCCGCACGATCACCGCGGCGGCGGCCTCCCCCGAGGACGCCATCGCCTCGGCGGTCTTCTCGTCCGCCCTGACGATCTGATAACTGCGCTGGTCGAGTGCCGATGCCACCTCGGCGCTGATGGACGTGCGATCGAGGTCCGCGAACGCCACCGTCACACGCCGCTCTCCGCCGCCAAGAACGCTCCCGAACACGAAGGTGAGCATCACGGGAACGACCACGAGTGTGATCAGACCCGTCCGGTCCTTGAGGACCTGGATCAGGTTGAGCCACGCGAGATCGAGGATCTTCCGCATCCCGTTCACTCCCACCGCAGGCGCCACGCGCCGAGTGCGAAGAATACGAGTGCGATGAGCCACAACACTCCCACGTTCGGCAGCACATCGATGGCGTTGCCGCCGCGCATCGCCGCCAGGATGCCGTCGATGGCCCAGCCGTTGACGCTGAAGTAGTGGAGCGGCTGCATCCACAGGGGGAACGTGGCCACAGGGATGAACGATCCGCCCACGGCGGCCATGAACTGGATGAGCATCTGCGAGATCCCCGAGACCGCCCGCACCGTCTTGGCGACCGCAGCGATGAACACCGAGAGCCCCGTGGCCGCGGCCACCGTGGCGGTCGCGACGAGCGCCACTGCGAACGGATCACCCCACTTCACTCCCAGTACGCTGGTGAACGCGCACAGGACGGTGAACTGCAACGCCCCGATGGCGAACACCCCGAACATCTTCCCGCCGAGGATCTCGACCGTGCTGCCGGGCGACATGAGCATCCGCGGCAGCGTCCAGTGGTCCCGCTCGCGCACGAGCGAGAAGGCGCCGAACATCGCGCCGAACATCAGGAACATCACCGACATCGCGCCCGAGTAGTACGACAACGTCGATATCTCCGCACCGCGGGCAGCGGTGCTCTCAACGATCTCGACCGCGCTCAAGGCGCCCGTTTCGCTCGCGCTCTTGACGGCCTTGCCGATCACGCCATAGACGAAGGAGGGATCGCCGACACGCAGGGACGACACGTAGAACGCGCTGGTCCGCGCAGCGATCGAAGCGGCGGACACGCGGGTCGCCAGCGCCTCCGTCACACTCTTGAACACGATGCCGGAGATCTGCCGACCGGGGTCCGAGTACAGAGTCAGCTTGGAACTCCGACCCGTGTTGAGCCGGCGCGTGAAGTCACTCGGGACGACCAGGGCTCCCGCCAGATCGCCTCTGGCGACACGCGCCCGCGCTTCGTCGGGGTCCGTCATGCGCTCCGCCGCGAACAACTCGGCCAGCTGCTTGTCGCTGAAGAAGGCATCCGTCACCTGCGCACCGACCCGCCCGCGGTCGAGATTCACGACCGCGACCGGGAGCTTGCCGATATTGGCCGCCATGTTCCCGAGCGCTGAGCCGAGGATGACGATCAGGATCATCGGCATCGCGATCAGGATCCCGAGTGACGCCTTGTCGCGAACGGTGACCCTCAGGTCCTTGATGCCGATGGTGAGCCAGCGCAACTGGTTGCCTCTCCGTCAGTCCCGCAGGGACTTGCCGGTGAGATGCAGGAACACGCTCTCGAGATTGGGCTCGCGCACATCGACGGCGAGGATCCGGGCCCCGGCCTTGCCGAGGACCCCGACCACGTCGGCAAGAACGGTCCCAGAGTCCTTGGAGAGCACCTCGACGGTGACCGTCTTGTCCGACTTCGCCGCCACCGCGTCATCAGGTTCCCCGTCATCCCCGTCGCTCGGGGAAACCGCGCTCGTCACGCTATCGACGTCGGGAAGTCCCCGCAGCGCCTCCAGGGCGCCGTCAGGCAGCTCGGCGAGACGCACGGAGATGACGTTCTCGTCACCGACGAGCCGCTTGAGCTCGTCGATCGTGCCGATCGCGATCACCTTGCCGTGGTCGATGATGCCCACGCGGTCACACAGGAACTCGACTTCCTCCATGTAGTGCGACGTGTAGAGCACCGTCATGCCGCGGCGGTTGAGCTCCTTGACCGTCTCGAGGATGTGGTTCCGGCTCTGTGGATCGATGCCGACCGTGGGCTCGTCCATCAGCAAGACGCGCGGGTGATGCAGGATGCCCGCGGCGATGTTGATGCGCCGTTTCATCCCGCCGGAATAGGTCTCGACCCGCTCCTTCGCGCGGTCGGCGAGGCCCGCCATCTCCAGCGCCTCGGCGACGCGCTCCTCGAGCAACTTCCCCGAGAGGCCGTACATGCGGCCCCAGAAGCGAAGGTTCTCGAGAGCCGTCAGCGTGGGGTAGAGCGCGATCTCCTGCGGAACGACGCCGAGGGAGCTCTTCACCTTGCGCGCGTCCCTTGTGACCGAAGACCCGTCCACCGTGACTTCGCCTGAAGTCGGCGAGAGAAGACAGCTGATCATCGATATCGTCGTCGTCTTCCCGGCGCCATTGGGGCCGAGCAGTCCGAATATCTCACCGGCCCGGATGTCGAACGAGATCCCGTCGACCGCCACGTTCTCCCCGAACACCTTCACGAGGTCGGTGACTTCGATGATCGGGCGCACGGCCCCGGCGTCGGTCACGCGAGTGCCTCCATACGGTCGAGTGTTCGGAACAACAGGGCACGGCCCGCGGCCAATTCCTCTGTCGCCCCGAGAAGCTGCTCGGCCGTCGCGATGTACGGACCCGGGTCCATGAGGTCCTCCGGCGACGAACAGACGAGCGCCCGCAGGACGTCGGCGTTCCACTCGAGGTGGAACTGCAGGCCGACGATACGGCCACCTCCGGCGACGAACGCCTGGTTGGGGGTCAGCTCTGTCGACGCCGCCGACTCCACGCCCTCGGGCAGTTCGAACGTGTCGCCGTGCCAGTGCCCGCCGATGAAGGTGCCGGGCCACCCCACGAACCACGGACTCGTCCGAGCGGCGGCGCTGAGTGTGACGGGATACCAGCCGATCTCGGCCTCGCTGCCGGGATGGACGCTTCCGCCGATCGCTTCCGCAAGGAGCTGCGCTCCGAGGCAGATCCCGAGCATCCTCGCCCCTGCGTCGACACAGCCCTTCAGGTAGTCGCGTTCCTTGGCCAACCAGGGATGACGGCACACGTCATCGGTGCTCATCGGCCCGCCGAGCACCACGAGCAGATCGAAGCCGCTCGGGTCCGGGAACACACCGGTCCTCGCGTCGACGCGCGACAGTTCGTTCCCGCGGGCGGACGCCCAGTCGGCGATCGACCCCGGCCCCTCGAACGGAGCGTGAGAAACACATACGATCCGCATCCGGCACCCCCTCATCCCGCTCGTCGAATCCTCACGAGTGTAGCTACCACGGCCGCCCCGTCTACGGGTTCGGCGACACGGGTTCATCGTTCGTCGACATGACGGCCGACGCGCGCGTCACCCGGATGCGCGGAAGGCGGTCGACCGCTCGCGCCTCCGGAAGCGTGAGCAACGCGACCACGAACAAGACCAGCCCTCCGCCGATCAGGACGGCTTGTACCCCGAAGGCGGCGGCGAGGGCGGGCGCCACCGCCAACGGGAGGAGTTCTCCGGCCTGCCGGTGCATCTGCGACGTCCCCGCGATCCTTCCCACGAGCGCATCTGGCGATGACGCTTGGATCAGCGTCCGCAGCAGCACGTCGGCGACTCCGATGATCAGCCCCCAGATCACGGAGCCGATCGCGACGACGACGAGGATGTCGGTGCCGACGTACGCGAGCGCGCCCAGGCCCACCGCCGAGGCGACAAGGGAAAGCCCCTGCGCGGTGGCCATGCGTTCCGAGAGGCGCGTGGACAGCCAAGCGCCACCGACCATGCCCACTCCGAACAACCCGTTCATCCAGCCGATCGTCGCCATGCCGGTCCGCAGAACGTCACGGTAGAAGAGCGGCTCGAGGGCACCGAACGCACCGAACCCGAGCCAGATGGCCGTCCCGATGAGAACGGGGAAGCGCAGACTCCTGTGAGAGTAGGTGTATCGCACCCCCTCCCTCAGCTCTGAGAACGCGCGCTTGCTCACCCGCTCCGGCTTCCCGACCGGACGGAGCGTGACCCGCCACACGAGCACGACAGCCACCAACGAAGTGAGAGCGTCGAAGACCCAGATCGCGTTCAGGCCCAGGAGCGACACCAATATCGCTCCGGCCGTGGGGCCGGCGATGAACGAAACTGAGCCGGCCCCCTCGATCCACGCGTTCACGATCTCGATGGGCGTCTCCTCGTCGGCGATGAACGGTGCGAACGAGGCCGCAGCCGTCATGACCGGAGCTCCGAAGAAGCCGAGAAGGCCGGCGAGCACGGTCAGCGTCACCATGCCTGCCGGGAAGAGGAACGCCAAGGCGACCGGAACGAAGAACGCCTCGGCGACCAGCAGGACGCGCCGCGCGTCATAGCGGTCGACGAGAACGCCCGACAGGATGGTCCCGAGGATCGATGCGAGCGACATAGCGCCCATCAAGACAGCGATCTGGATCGGCGTCGCCCGCAATTCGTACGCGGCCTTGCCCCAAAGACCCACGAAGAAGGCCGCCTCGCCACCCGTCCGTGATATGAATCGCGCCGCAGCGACGCGAAGAAGATTCCTATTCCTCATGTTTCCACGCTCCGAACCCGGCCGCGCTCGCCTGTGCCCCGCAGCCGCGGCTTCCCCCGAATCATCTCTCAGGCCAGCGTATCACAGACCACGCCACCGAGCGTGTCCATCGGGTCGATGCTATCCTGAGCGGCCTAGTGCGACGCCGCCGGCCCATGTCGTGCGCGCGACCCTCCCACGGGGAACCTACACCCATGGATGCGCCGCCCCGATAAGGCGCTCACGCCCGCGTCAACCACCCGGCGAACGAGTGGCTCTCACGCTTGCTTGGGGCATCGACGTCCCGACCGGCGCGGCGGCCGGCCTCTACCAGGCGGTCGCGGCGCGATGCGAGCCGCCGGTCATCAGGTAGCGCGAGGGGGGCAGGGAGCCGGCACCTCGGTGAGGTACTCCTCCGTGTGATACGGAATGTCCGCGATGATCACGCCGGGGAGGCGGAACAGCGCTGTCTTGATCCAGTACGACGTCTGGTCGTGGAGCATGTACTCGGCGCGCGTCTCGGGCACGAACTCCGGCAGGATGACCGTCACAACGTGATCGTGCGTCGGCCGCGGGATCGCGCAGATGTAGTCGCGGATCGGGTCGATGATCTCGCGGTACGGCGACTCGATGACCGTCAGCTTGTAGCCGAGTTCGAGGCGCTCCCACTCCGCGCGCACGGCTTCGGCCTTGTCTCCCGTCACGTCGACGACCAAGCCCTCGATGACATCGGCCTTGATCGACCGCGCGTACTGCACCGCGCGCACGAGGCGCCGGTCGATGGTGGAGAACAGCAGCACAACATGGTTGTGCATCGCGTTGTGCGAGCGATAGCTGAACTCGAGTTCCTCGTCCGGGGGCAGAGCGACGCGCGCAGCAGAGCGCACGTAAGCGCGCTTCACCCACTCGAAGTAGGCGACGAGGATGGGGACGAGGATCATCACGATCCAGGCACCGGACGTGAATTTCGCCACGGCGAGGACGAGCAGCACCACCAGGGTCGTCACCGACCCCAGCCCGTTGACCGCCATCGACCAATGCCAACCCGGCTCGCGGTTCTTCCACCAATGGACGACCATCCCCGCCTGCGACAGGGTGAACGACGTGAAGACGCCGATCGCGTACAGCGGGATGAGCCGACTGGTCTCGCCACCGAACATGACGAGCAGCAAGGCCGCCATCGCGGTGAGCAGCAACATCCCGTTGCTGTAGACGAGCCGGCTCCCGCGATCGCGCAGCGCCTTGGGTAGGTAGCCGTCCCCGGCCATGAAGGAGCCGAGGCGCGGGAAGTCCGCGTAGCTCGTGTTGGCCGCGAGTACCAGGATCAAGACCGTGCCCGCCTGCAGCATGTAGTACAGCACGCCGGTGCCGTAGATCCCGCGCGCCAACTGGCTGATGATCGTCTCGATGGTCACGTGTTGCCCTGCGATCACACGAACGAACGGGGTCACGTGCGTGAGTGCCGCAAGGCCGCTCGTGCCGAGGAACATGAACAGCAGAATGCCAGCCATCCACGTCAGGGTCCTGCGCGCGTTGAGCGACTCGGGCTGCTTGAACGCCTGAACGCCGTTGGCGATCGCCTCGACACCGGTCATCGCCGTGCATCCCGACGCGAACGCCTTCATCACCAGGAAGAGTCCCAGTCCCGTCGCGGCCAGACCCGGCTCGACCGGGAAGACATGCGGCG
>Ga0209430_1002537_pt1 | contig 11617 bp, 14 predicted proteins | sample BarGraIncub1133A_FD_184504 | JGI IMG/M metagenome (GOLD analysis project Ga0209430, IMG submission 184504) | Arctic peat soil microbial communities from Barrow, Alaska - Barrow Graham LP Incubations 11-33A (SPAdes) (version 2) | ecosystem: Environmental > Terrestrial > Soil > Wetlands > Peat... | reverse complement strand
CCAAGACATCCCGTAAGGGACGAGCGATAAACCTCCGGCTATAAATATTGGATAGCTTCCAATAGGGCGACGACAAGCAAAAGGGACAATGATACTCCTGCCCAGCCACAGACATCGCAATGGGAGCAGCTCGGAGAGAACCTCGGAGGGGTGAAATTCCCGTGGAGTCGGTACGCTACCGACCGTTTGATGACTTCCCTATACCTTGGGGTGTCGAGGACAAATGAAGGCGTTTTAAAGCCACTTGCAAGGCTGAGCAGCAGAAACATTTTATATAGCTGTTTTCATCAGCCTTGCAATATGGCATTACTTATCCTCATTTAGAGAATAGCACTTTTGAGGGAGGTTAGAACCAATGAACATGAAAATTTCAAGAGGCGATATATATTATGCGGATTTAAGCCCGGTTATAGGTTCTGAGCAAGGCGGCATACGTCCTGTTCTAATCATCCAAAACGATGTAGGCAATAGATATTAGCCCTACTGTCGTTGTAGCGGCTATCACGAGCCAAATAGGCAGTAAGAAGTCATTACCTACGCACATAACACTCGATACCAAACTGCTTGATAAAAACTCAATTGTATTGCTTGAGCAAATACGAACAATTGATAAAAGTCGTCTTGGTAAATACATTGGTAAACTTGATGAGAAATACATGAAAGGGATTGACCGAGCTTTGTTAATCAGTGTGGGAATAGAATAATGAAACACAACATAAATTTATGCGAAATAGTTTTAAGAGAAGCTATTGATGAAAATACAATTACTGCTACTTACAAAATAAAAGGTGGTGGTATTGTGAATGTAAAAAGTATTTTTAATAGTGGAAAGCAATTTAAAGATGCTATTCTTCCTGCTATCGTTACAACTTTAAAACTTAATGCAAAAGTTTAATCTGCACATTTGCAAAATGTTAGGTGTCTATTGTAAAATAGATAACGGACAGAAGTAAATGCTGCATATACTTGTTTGCACTACTAAGGAGGATTTTTTATGAAAATGCAAAATAGTTTTGATGTAGGTATTTACGCTCGTCTATCTCGTGACGATAATAACGGGAACTTGGAAAGTATGAGTATTGGTAACCAAAGGCAGATACTTTCCGATTATGTTAAAGAAAAGGGGTGGAATTTAGCAGAAATATATATTGACGATGGTTACTCTGGAACGAACTTTGACCGTCCTGATTTCAAACGGATGCTTAAGGATATTGAAAAAGGATGTATTAATTGTGTAATTACAAAGGATTTGAGCCGTTTTGGGCGTAACTATTCTATGACAGGTTATTATACGGATGAATACTTCCCTGAGCAGAATGTTCGTTACATTGCAATTAATGATGGTGTTGACACAATGGGAGCCAATAACGATTTTGCCGCTTTTCATAATGTTATCAATGAGTATTATCCAAGGGATATTTCAAGGAAAGTGCGACAGGTCAAAAAGGCTAATGCTACCAAAGGAATGTTTATGGGAAGCAGAGCAGCTTATGGATACAAAAAATCCCCAATCAATAAGCATCAGCTAATTATTGATGAGGATGTAGTTCATATAGTTCGTCGAATTTTTAGTGATGTAGCAAATGGTGAAAATGGCAGACGGATTGCGGGACAACTTAATGCAGAATGTATCCCTTGCCCAAGAGCCTATTATTATCAAAATCTTGATAAAGAAAATCCTCGTAAGGATGAGAGTATGGTTTGGGGCAGTGCATCTGTGCTAAACATAATTGAAAATCAAGTTTATATCGGTGATATGGTTCAGGGACAAAGACAGGTTGTTTCATTCAAGTCAAAAAAACGCCGTTTGACAGAACCTGACGAGTGGATTATTGTAGAAAACACCCATGAGCCAATCATAAGCCGCGAATTATGGGATGAAGTACAAAAGATGAGAAAAACTCGTGAGCATTTCCATACGCCAAAGGTTGAGCGTGAAGTTTCAATATTTGCAGGACTTGTTCGTTGTGTAGACTGCGGTTCAACTATGGCAGCATCTCTTAGAGGTAATCAAGGAAAGCAAAAACTCACATATCGTTGTGGTAGATATGCAAATCACGGAAAAGAGATTTGCAGTTCTCATAATATTCGAGAAGAAGTATTAGTAGATATTGTGCTTAACGATATTCACAACTACGCTAAAATTGCAGAGAATGATAAACAAGCACTAACAAACCAAGTTATTCGTGCGCTAAAGGAAACCACTATTATTGAAAGCAATGTTGCAGAGAAACAGCTTTCGGCTTCTGTACAAAAAGTTGAAGAAATAAATTCAACTGTAAAAAATCTATACAAAGAAAAATTATCTGGTAAAATGCCTGAAACATTCTTTTATAGTCTGCTTACTGATTATGAAAAAGAGTTAAAGGAATTAGAAGAAAAAATACCTACTCTTCGTGAGCAAGTAAAAGCAGAAGTAGGAAAAGAAGATAATGTTATGCGTTGGGTTAATAATATTTCCAAATATCTTAAAGTAGAAAAACTGGATCGCTTTATGGCGAGAGAACTGATTGACACAATTACAGTTTCAGAATTTTATAAGGTTGATGGCAAGAATGTGCAGGATGTTACGATTAACTATAAGTTTGTTGGAAATCTGGGAGAACTTTTAGCAAAAACAAAAGATGCTGCATAAGGCAAATCCTTATGCAACATCTTCATTGGTTTCAGTAATGACGAACCGCTTAAAATTAGTCATTACTAAATGGCGGAGAAGGTGGGATTCGAACCCACGTGACGTTTCCGTCAAACTGATTTCGAGTCAGCACCGTTATGACCGCTTCGATACTTCTCCATAGCATATACATTCTACACGGAAACGAAAAGTGTTTCAAGCTTTTTATCCAAAATACGTACAATACGTACATAATCGTACATAAAAGTTTATTAGAAAAATTTACACAAACATGATTTCCCTCTTATGTAAACTCAACCCTTTACAATTAAGCCACTAAATGTTCATATATGCATGTTATTCTATAAATATAGTAAATGAAGCGATGGCAACGTGTTCTTGACCTTCACTTTGAAAACAGATTTTTGCACAAATGGCTTATTACTGTGAAAGACTTTTAAGAAGAAGAAGAAAAAATCTTCACAGGCAATTATATAGAATTAATACTAGAAGTTTACTTTCTTATTATCTATTTGCATGGGAATGTGATAGTTTTCATATATTTTCCTCCTATTTTTTATTTATTTATCTAAAAATAGGCTGTTCCAGAATAGAAATTGTTTCTATTTTGCAACAGCCTATTTTTCTGTAATTTTGTGCAAGTACAGCTGTAATAGCCATGAAAATATCAGTCATCAATATTGTATCCCATCGATAGCATGTCATAGAATACACCTTTGATCAGAAATCCTCTTGTTACAACTCCCGATTCGATAAAACCAAGTTTTTTATATACATGAATCGCTGAATAATTATCTGTTCTAACTAGTAAGTCAATTTTCCTAATTATTCTTGATTGTCTGCACCATTCAATTAAGTACTTAATTAATTCTGTGCCAATTCCATTTCCCCAATACTCTTTTAAAACACTAACACCAAATTCTCCAATGTGGGCAATTCTTGGTCTTGCTCCTCCTGAAAATGATGAGGTCCCAACTATCTTCCCATCTACTTCAGCAACTAAATATATCGCATTGTCTTTCTTAGATATATTATCAAGAAACTTCTCTTCCTGTTCAACGTCTATTCCGAATTCTCCAGGTCCAAAGGTTAAAAAGTCAGATTCACCACTGATTCTGTTAACACATTCTACTATTTCACTTGCATCAGATCTATTTGCCTGTCTGATTATTAGCTTTTTCCCATTTTTTAATGTTAATTCTTTCATACTTATACCCCCAACTTTAGATTACCATTGATTATTTTCCGCGAATAAAATGTTATAGTTCCATTTTATCATAAATTTTTTGAGATATACCCAAGGATATTCCATACAATACCACACCTGTTAAAACAGCAAATATAAGCAGCGCATATGGGCTATTTAGTATTTCAAGTGAAAAGCTTGGCGATGTATCTGAAATTCTTATACTGTTTAGCGAAGCTGACGCCGAGAAGATTCCAATAAATGGTACGAATGAAAATAACCTTCCCTTTAAAGAACCAAACTTGAATAAACCAGGTAATTGAATTGCCGTAAACAAAAAGTATACAATAATTCCCGACCCTATCCCAAGTAATACTTCCTCATTTGTAATCGTAACCTTAGCTATTGTTAAAACAATTAAATTCAAAACTACCATGATTGCAATAGCTACAAATCCAATTATTGCGGTGAAAAAGTATCTTCCTGCCACGATATCTTTTTTGCTTACAGGAAGCAAGCCATATAATCTATTTAAATCATTTTTTTCAGCTACTGAAAATGTATAATTTGATGTCATCGCTATCATGCTCATTGCAAAAACAATACTAGGAATAATTGCCTTAAAACCAAACATCATCGGTACTGTGGCAAAAATCATTACTAAAAAATACTTATAATATGGTTTTAACAAAGCTTTATCCAACTGTACTAGTTTTATTATATTACTCATTGTCTTTTCCTCCCTTGCTCGTAAACACTATTATTTCATCAATAGAAGCTGCCTCACATTCAAGCTTGCCAAAGTTCCTAATGTCGCTTGATTTAATAAGCCCCTCAAAGCCAGTTGAATATTTTCTGATACCTATTATCTTTTTTTCCTGTTCCGCAGTAATATCTTTGTTGCCACCCTTTACAATTTTAAAACCATCTACAAATTCGTCCTTTGTACCTGTGTAAAATAGGTTTCCATTACTAATAAATGTGATGTAGTCTGCTATTTTATCTAAATCAGAAGTTATATGCGTTGAAAACAGTACACTTTTCTCACCGTCTTCAATGAATTCTGACAGTAAATCGGTCAGCTCATCTCGAGCAACAGGATCAAGCCCACTGGTGGGCTCATCAAGTATCAGAAGCTTTGCATCATGAGAAAATGCACAGGCTACCATCAGCTTCATTTGCATGCCACGGGATAATTCCTTAACCTTCTTATTTAAATCCAACCCAAATCTCTGTATCATTGTTTTGAACTTTTCGCTATCCCAGTTACTATAAAAAATACCTATAGTTTTATCTACCTCTTTAACAGTCCAATCCTGAACAAAATAGTTAGCATCAAACACAGCACCAATGATTTCTTTTATTTTATTCTGGTCTGCAACACTATCTAACCCGAGAATTTTTATATCACCAGCTGTCTTTTTAAGCATATTCAGCATAAGCTTGATAGTGGTGGTCTTTCCAGCACCATTTGGACCGATTAGCCCCATAATATAGCCCTTGGGTAATGAAAAGCTTATATTTTCAAGCGCAAAACTGTCATATTTTTTACATAGATTATTAATTTCTATGGCATTAATCATTTTCCTCATCCTCCATAAGTATTTTCAGCATATTAGTTAGTTCCTCCTCAGATACCTCTGCTCTCCTCGCTGACCTTATGGCAATAGTCAGATTGTTCTCAATATCTCGAAGGAGTTGTTCTCGGATCAGCTCAGAACCTCTCCCCATTACATAGCAGCCCTTGCCTTGAACATTTGTAACAAAGCCCTCCTGCTCAAGCTCGGTGTATGCCCTAGTAGTAGTAAGTACGCTTATCTTCAGGTCGCGGGCAAGTTGCCGAAGTGATGGCATAAGCTCATTTTCCTCTATTTCACCAGATAATATAGCGCTCTTTACCTGGTCTTTTATCTGCTCGTAAATCGGTATTCCCGATGTATTGGAAATTATTATTTTCACTTATACCCCCTCAATAATCTTTCATTTTCTACATTTATTTCCATAACTAATTATTTATCTGATGTTTACAGACGTTAATTTCCTCTTCTATATAATAAGAGGTGCTATGTTTTAAGAATGCTAATTATGTCTTTTGTCTCTTCTGTATATACTGTTATGTATGTTACATATACAGTATATACATCAAGTACAATGATGTCAAGAAGAAATTATAAGAAAAAGCCTGAGTACTCTTAATGTCGAAGTATTTCAAGAATAAGTTTTTAACATTGAATTTACAAACATTTTACGGTAACTACCCAACAGATTTTGCATTGATTGTTTACAATAAATCTGTAGTATATTCGATTAAAAAAACAAAAGGAGACTTTTTATGAGAATTAAAAATTTATTAAAATCTGCTTTATCGTTAGGAGTAGTATGCGTTCTAGCATTGTCAATCACTGCATGTGGAGGAGCAGCACCAAAGAAGTTTACGGTTGCATATCTTCCAAATGAGTCAACAGAGCAAAACGCAGATGCAAGAAACGGTATGGCAAAAGATTTATCAAAAGTACTTGGAATTGAAGTTGTTGAAATTCAATCTAGTGATTACAATTCAGTTATTGAGGCTATGAGAACTGGGAAAGCTGATATGGCTTATTTTGGCCCATTATCATTTGCTTTAGCTTATGAGAGAGCAAATGTAGAGCCTTTAGGGATGAAATCAAAAGATGGAACAAAAGAAAATGCTACCTACAAATCAGTTATAATTACAAACGCTAAAAATTCTGACATAAACTCAATTGCTGACATTAAAGGCAAAACGATGGCATTTGTTGATCCTAACTCTACTTCTGGCAATTTGGTACCGTGTGCTGAAATCATGAAAAGTTTTGTAAGTGAAAATCTTACTATGGACGATTTACATACTAACGGAAAATTCTTCTCAGCTGTAAGCTTTTCAGGTACACATCAATCAGGTTTGCAAGCAGTTATAAAAGGCGATGTTGATGTTGCCCCGATTTCTGACCAAACATTAGCTGCAGAAATTAAAAATGGCAATGCAAAAGAGAGTGACATCAAAATTATTCATTCATCAAGCCCAATTCCAGCAGAGCCAATGGCAATTAGAAAAGATTTGCCGCAAGATATAAAAGACAAGGTTAAAAACTTTATTTTAACCTATCAAAACAAAGCTTATTTCGAAAATGTAATTGGAGCAAAAGGTGGAAAATTTATCCCTTGTACCATTGACGATTATAAGGACATTATAGAACTAAATAAACAGCTAAACAAATAATATACATATATACGGGCATACATATTATGCCCGTATATATGTATGCCCGTATTACTTTTAAGGTGGTGAGCTCTTGAATACGGTATTAGATATTAAAAACATAACAAAAAAATACTCAAATGGGGTGCAGGCACTTTCTGATGTTTCTTTCTGTATTAATGAAGGAGAATTCGTTGTTATAATTGGTCCCTCAGGCTCTGGAAAATCTACACTGCTTCGTTCAATAAATAAGCTTATTGAGATTTCGAGTGGGAATATTTATATAGATGGTGAAGATATATCAAAAAAACGCAGTAAAAGCCTAAGGCTATTACGTAGAAAAATCGGAATGATCTTTCAACACTATAACCTTATTTATAGGCTTTCTGTCATACAAAATGTTATGTACGGTAGGCTTGGGTATATGTCAAATATAAAGGGAGTTTTGGGTAGATATACAGAAGAAGATAAACTAAAAGCTATAGAATTACTAAAAGAAATTGATTTAGGTGATTACATATACAATCGTGCAGCGGATTTGTCTGGTGGTCAAAAACAGAGGGTTGGCATCGCAAGGGCAATTATGCAGCAGCCTAAAATACTACTTTGTGATGAGCCCATAGCATCGCTTGACCCCTCTACTTCTAAAATTATTATGGATTTAATTTATAATATGGCGAGAAGTAGAAATATTGCTTGCATTGTAAATTTGCATCAGATTAATGTTGCCTTAAAATATGCAACACGGATTATAGGGCTTTCAAAAGGTAAAATAGTATTTGATGGAAAACCAGATCAGCTTGATAATGCCACGATTGAGAAGATTTACAATACTTCTATGCAAAATCTTATAATAAGTGGTGAATTGAATGAAGCATAAAAGAAGTATAATAAACAAAAAAGAAAAAAAAGTCTATACATACTTTTTAGTTGTTGTAGCTGTTTTATTTATTGGAAGCACAATATTTTCAAAGTACAATCCTTTTGAAATTTTACTAGAGCAAGGTGAGTTTTGGCGTTTTTTAACTGTGGACTTCTTCCCTCCTACTTTACAAAATTCTTTGAATATATTTGAGAGTATATTGATAACAATCGAAATGGCAATCGGTGCAACCTTTATATCCGGTATACTTGCATTATTTTTTGCAATGTTTGGAAGTGAGTACATTTCACCAGTACCGAAACTTTCAAAGGTTATTAGAGCAATTGCAACATTTTTAAGAAATATTCCAGCACTTGTTTGGGCATTTATTTTATTTTCCGCGCTTGGGATTGGTACAGGTGTTGGATTTGTTGCACTTGTTATTTCAACCTTTGCGTTTATGACAAGAGCCTTTATAGAGGTTATTGATGATATATCGCACGACGCCATAGAAGGATTATCAGTTGTTGGTAGTACCTTTTGGCAAAGAGTCTTTCAAGGTGTAATCCCCTCATGTATGCAGGATTTTCTTGCTTGGTTTTTATATTGTATTGAGGTTAACATACGAGCATCAACCATTGTTGGAATGGTTGGCGGTGGTGGTGTTGGACTTGTTTTGTTCTCTTACTTAAAGTCATTTAAGTACCAAACGGCTGCAGGGATTATACTAATTATAGCAGCAACCATTATTTTGGTTGACTTACTTACTGGATATTTAAGAAAGAAGGTGCTTTTGTAATGAGTGAAATAGCAATAATCGCACAGACTATTATGCCACAAATTCATATTTGTAAAAAAGGGAAAATAAGAACTTATAAAGAGGGTCAGAACAGAGCAATTAATATATTTTTAATAGGGACAATAGTGATTTCAACATTCTCGTTAATGATGCTTGATATTGACTGGATGAAAATACTATCTCGAACACCTAATATTGGTATAACTTTTTACAAACTTTCTCAACTGAGCTTTAAAAATTTTGATTATACGATTATCTCATTTTTACAAACAATATCAATTACAATTTTAGCGACAATTTACAGTGTAGTCATAGGTATTGTTTTAGGAGCCTTAGCATCTGAAAATATCGTTAAAAACAGATTTGTAACAATAACTATGAAATCATTTTTTACATTTCTTCGTGCTGTTCCAACTCCTGTTTGGGTGCTTCTAGCACTTGTTTGCATAGGTCTTGGCCCCTCTGCTGGTATTATTGGTTTATCTGTTCATGCTATTGCATTTTTTGCAAAAGCCTTTTCACAGAGTTTTGAATGTGTTCCGAGCGAAGTTATAGAGGCATTAGAGGTAACAGGGGCTAACAAACTTCAAATTTTTGCAGCAGCAATACTTCCTGCCGCGGCATCGCAAATTGTTGCTTGGACAGGGCTTAGATTTGAAATTAATTTTTCAGAGTCTGCAATACTTGGAATGGTGGGAGCTGGCGGTATTGGCTTTGCGATAACCACAAATATTCAAGGTTACAATTATGGCGTAGCAGGACTTGCAATTTTAATGGTGTTTATATTTGCATATTTAATTGAACTTTTATTTACAACCATCAAGAAAAAATACATATAGTAGTGAGGCAATTATGAATAAAAAACAACTTTTTCAAATAATGAATAGATCTGATTGTAACCTTCTAAAAAACATATCAGATGTTTTATCTTCAAAATATAGTATTGTTGTTATAAAGGAGCCTTCAAAAACTCTTGCAATGATAAAGATGCGTGAGCCTGTTAAATCAAGCCTCTTCTATATCGGTGAAGTAATGGTTTCTGAAGCCTTAGTAGAGCTTGATGGCACTAAAGGTATCGCGGTTGCAATGGGCGATAATTTTGACAAGGTTTTATATATGGCAATAATTGATGCCGGGTTTAATAGCCAAGTTTTAGAAATGGAAACAATAAGAACAGAGTTACTAAATCTAGAGTATAAACAGACTGAAAAATTACGAAAGGAAAATTCTTTGCATCTCAAAACTATGGTGAATTTTTCTTCTATGGATAATGGGGTGTCAAAATGAAAAAAATACATGGTTTTGATTTAGTACATGACTCACAAAAAATGTTTAGATTAATTTTAAGGGCAATGTCCAATCCTCTAAAAATTGTAAATATAAATGAATACTCCGAAAAACTTTTTGGTAATAACAAGATATTTCTTGCACTTGCGATGACCTTGCTTGACAACGAAGTATCCTTCAACACTTGTGAAAACAGAGAATTATCCGAAGAGATAGTATCTCTTACTCTATCAAAAAGAGAAAGCAGAGAAAATGCTGATTTTATATTCATAAACGATAAGAAAGATTTAAAAGAAGTAATTGAAAGCTCAAAGTGTGGCACACTTATTGACCCACATAAATCAGCTACAATTGTTGTTAAAATAACTGACAACAAAGAGACAAAACTAAAGCTAAGTGGTGCAGGAATTAATTATTTTATTGAAATTCTAACTGATGCTACAGTAAAAGAAGCAATAGAATTTAGAGATAATATGTTTTTTGAATATCCACAAGGACTTGATTTTATTTTTGCTTGTGAAAATGGTGATTTATTTTCTATCCCAAGACTAACAAAAAGTGAGGTTGTTGAATAATGGCTTATGTTGCGGTTTCAGGTGGAAAAGAGGCAATTGAGGAAAGCATAAAGCTACTTGATTTCTATCGAAGTGGTACAAAAAATGATATAGACTTAATTGCAATAGAAAATAGAATGTCTCTTTTAGTTGACAGAGTTATGAGTGAGGCTGGACTATATTCTAAAACATATGCATCACTTGCCTTAAAACAATGTGAGGGTAGTATTGAAGAAGCGGTATTTTTACTTCGTGCATATAGATCAACACTGACACGAAACTATTATACCAGTGTAGTTAACACAGATAATATGCGTATAACTCGCAGAATATCAGCAGCATTTAAGGATATTTTAGGAGGCCAAATTTTAGGTGCTACTTATGACTACACCCATAGACTTATTAATTTTGATATTGAGAATGAGGATAGTAAAGAGCTCTTTGACGAAGTAAGAAGAAATCTAGAAAGTCAGCAAATAGAGGAAATCTCACCGTGCCCTCGCGTGTCTAATGAACTTAAAGCTGAGGGTCTAATTGACTCCTTTAAAATAGATAACCAAAGACCTTATGATGTAACAGAAAATATGCTTGAATTTCCATCCCGGCGGAGTGCAAGACTTCAAACCTTATCACGGGCAGATACAGGTTTTATTTCAGGGCTTGCCTATTCATCTCTGCGTGGCTTCGGACAAGTCCATCCAACAGTAGGTGAGTTAAGGTCTGGCTATATCGAGCTTGAGGTACCTTACTTATTCGATAGTAGTGAGAGCATATATATCGGTGAAATTTTAATTACAGAAGTTGAATGTTTTTCTGAGGCGGACGATGGCGACAAACTAAAGCTAGCGGTGGGATATGGTGCTGTCTTCGGTAGGAATGAAAACAAAGCTATTGCAATGGCTGTTTTAGATAGAGAGCTTGAAAATACTGGACCCAATCCAACTCAAAACGAAGAATTTGTTCTTATGCATGGTGATAGTTTAGAAATGAACGGATTTATTTCTCACCTCAAGCTGCCTCATTATGTAACTTTTCAATCAAAATTAGACATAGTTAGAAAGACTCGAGGTGCTT